>VFQT010000802.1_pt1 | contig 42219 bp, 30 predicted proteins | sample 3512381 | NCBI WGS metagenome assembly VFQT01 (sample SAMN10412376, study PRJNA504923) | tailings metagenome | isolation source: Relicate 2 Philex TSF3 active mining site | place: Philippines: Tuba, Benguet | collected 2017-08-29 | reverse complement strand
GAGTGGCAACATCCTTGCCAGCTTTGAAGGCATGTACCATGGGTGCGCAGCCTTCCGCTTGAATGATGGCAAGTTTGGGCACTTTATTGATGAGCCCCATGTTATACATTTCTTTGAAGCCCTGATACACCCCCAGCGGACCCAACCCGCCGCTCACGGCTTGAATGTACCAATCGGGTGCGCGCCAACCGAGTTGTTCCACAATTTCATACGCGATGGTCTTCATCGATTCGCGGGCAGGGACGGAGCTTGCGCCGCGGTCGAGCAGTAGATTCTTGCGTTGTGCGAACTGACTCGCGATCTGCTTGGTCTGGTCGTAGTTGCCGCTGACGCGGATCACTTCCGCGCCGAAGAGGGCGGCTTCTCGTAATTTTTCCTGCGGAACAAGGCTGGTCATGAAGACCCACAGCTTGATGCCTGCACGGGCACAAGCCGCCGCATATGCCACCGCTGCATTCCCTGTGGAGGCAATGACCGCTTCGCGGATCCCATTCTCGTTCATGGCTGCTACTGCAACCGCAGCTTGGCGGTCTTTGAAAGAAGAGGTCGGGCCGTAGCGTTCATCTTTGATGTAAACAGAATCATGCCCGAGGTCCGGGGCGAAGCGATGTGAGAGCCAAAGAGGAGTTCCACCTGCAGGATAAAGGTCCAGTGCAGAGGGATTACTCAATGGCAAGACATCCTGAAATCGCCAAAGATTTGAAGGACGATTGGGAATGCCGCGTAAGACTTCGCGTTTGAAGGCTTCGTAATTGTAATGGGCTTCGACCCACTGCGATTCACACTTTGGGCAGATCGCAGGCACGAATGGCACATAGGCTTGTTGATGTCCGCAAATATTGCATTCGAGATAGATCGGCATTGCCATTTATTTATTTTTCCTTTTTCTCAATAACTTCGGTGATGCGAGCTTCAAGGGGCAATTCTACATGGAATGTGGAGCCTTCGCCGTCTCTGCCAGTGCTTTTAGCCCAGAGACGACCGCCATGCATTTCCACAAGGCGGCGGCTGATGGGCAGACCCAAACCGGTGCCGCCAACTTTGCGTGTGGTGGACGTATCGACCTGTGTAAACTCCTGGAAAATGGCTTCGAGTTTATCGGGTGGAATTCCAAGACCAGTGTCTTGAACAGTGATATGAACACGAGCGCCATCCAAGGGCACGACCTTGAGTGCGATCTTGCCTTGCTCTGTGAACTTGATGGAGTTGTTCACGAGGTTGATCATCACCTGGCGAATGCGGGTGTTATCAGCATAGATTTCGATCTCAGAGTCTGATGCAGGATCGATGAAGAGGGAAACGTTCTTTTCACTCGCCATCGTGGATGTGATGCTGGTGACTTCTTCGAGAAGCCCTTGAACTCTGAACTTTTCTGGATGCAGATTCATGCGACCCGATTCGATCTTTGCCATATCGAGCACGTCGTTGATGAGGTGCAGCAGGTGTTGTCCGTTCTTTTGAATGAGGCGCAGGTCGTTATCCATGTAATCGGTGAGCGGACCATCGAGCCCTTCAAGCATCACATCGGTAAAACCGAGAATGGAGTTCAACGGGGTGCGCAACTCATGCGACATGTTCGCGAGGAAGGCAGATTTGAGGCGATCGAGTTCTTTCAACTCTTGTGCGCGCTTCTGAAGTTCTTCCGTCAGACGCAACGCTTCAAGATGGATACTGGTCTGTGCGGCAATGGCAGCCGCCATTTCTTTCGCTTCGGGTGGAACATTCTTCAACCCCTTAACTGCCAACTGCCCAATTTCCTGACCGCGAACGTAAAGAGGTTGTTCGATGACCACATCTGAAGAATTCACTTCTTCACTCATCGGAGAAACTTTTACAGAGTCATACACAAAACCGAGAACACCTTCATCACGTTCGGTGTAGGTTTCCCAGTTTTGTTTGGTGAGGCGGCGGGTCGCTTCTTCCGCTTCGGCGCGGGCGCGTGAAGCATCGGCAAGCAGGCGGATATTTTCCACTTGCTGACTGACCTGTTTGGCGACCGTGTTGATGAACTTCTTGTCTTCTGCTGTTAATGCACCATTGCCTTTTACAAAGAGTCTGCCGATCTGCTCATCGAGCGTTTCCATGATCTCAGCATGGTCATATTCCCTTGGCTCGGTTGCTTCGAATGGTTCCACCGCCTCCTGGTCGTAGGCATAGCCGATGCGTTCTGCGTTGTGAATGGCATCTAAAAAGTTCGACCAATTCTTGTGTGTAAATTGATGCGTGGCTTCTTCCGCTTCGGCGCGGGCGCGTTCAGCTTCAGCGAGCAAGCGTAAGTTCTCGATCTGGATCGAAGCTTGCTGTGCAATGGCATTTGCCATTTTGATATCTTCATCGGTCAATGGTCGTTCAGAGGGTTTGGTGATCTGAACTTCACCCATGGCTTTGCCGCTGAACACCAACGGAGTTTTGATGACCTCCGCATCATTCTGGACCGGTTGCTGGGTACCACGCACCGGCAGAACTTTATCTCCCACGAAAGCGAATCCGACTTGTTCCTTTTCATAGATGATGGGGGCAGAAGCAGCCTTGGGATCTTCTTCCTGCTTTTCTTCTGCTTTCTTGGCTTCAAGACGCGCTTCCAGTTCATAAACGCGCGTTCTTAATGTCTCCATCTCTTGAAGCAACAAGGTGGGGTCATAGATCTGGCTTCCATTTTCATGAGGGGTTCCCCCCTCCGAAATGGGATATACCGGATGGTCATGCCCATTGGAGGCTTCCGAGATAAGCTGTGTCATCCCTGTGAACAGGTCTTCCACACGCTTCTTGGATTTATCGTTGATCGACATCAGCGGTTTCTCCTACCAACAAGTTCATGTTACGACTTGGAGTCTTTCATGCTTAGTTGGGCAATGGTCATGGGCGCGCCGAGGGCATGTCCCAATTCGCGGGCTGCGATCTGGAGCACTGCTTCTACAGTAGTGGCGCTTTGGATCTTCTGGCTGATGACGTTGAGCGCGCTTTCGCGTTGAGCCTGACGCTGGGCTTGTGAATACGTTCGCGCATTTTGCAAAGCTACTGCAGTTTGGGCGGCGAGAGTGGTATTGATGTTGACATCGATCTCTGTAAAACGGTTGAATAATTCGGACTGTACATCCAACACGCCGATCACATTGCCCGCTACGATCATGGGCACAGCTTGTTCAGACTTCGTGTCTGGCAGTAATGGGTGAGGCAGGAAGTCTGGGTCGGCGGTCACATCGTTCACCACTTGTCCCTTGCCATTTCTTGCAGCGCGGGCGACCAACGATTTTTCACTGTCAAGAGGGATCTGACGTCCTTCTGACACCATTTTTCTACCTACTTCACCAGCGCCTGCTGCCAACTCGAGCGTATCACCGGCTTCATTGAGCAGATAAACATGGGCATGGTATAGATTGAAGGCAGCTTTGGTCTTGTCAACCACTTCCTGCAGCAGGAGGTCCACATCACTGATGGTGGCTGTGGCGGTACTAACGTTTGCCACCACTTCCAATTCTCGAGCCACTTTCTGTGCGATCTGATATTGTTGGATGTTCTCAAGCGAAGCAGCCACCTGTTGCGCCAGAGTGGTCTTGATGGCAATGTCTTCTTCTGTAAAGCGGTTTACATAATCAGCCTGCACGTCAAGAATACCAATGACCATATCGCCAGATTTGATCGGGATCGCCATTTCTGCCTTCGTATCTGGTAGTAATGGGTTGGGGAGGAAGTCTGGTTCCTGAGTAACATCGTTGGAGATCGCGCCCGAACCTGTTCGAGCAGCACGAGCCACCAGTGAGTGCGGATGATCGAGATCGATGGTTCGTTTTTGAGCGACCATTTTTCGACCTACCTCACCTGCACCAGCGGCCAGTGCCAGTTTAGTCTTATCTTCATTCAAGATGTAGATATGAGCATGATACAGGTTGTAACTGGATTTGGTCATATCCACTACGGTTTGGAGCAGGTCAGCGATGTTGTCGGCTTGAGACGCGTGGGTGGCGATCTCTGCCACAGCCTGTAATTCGGATGCGCGTTTGGCGATCACTTCTTCATCACGCTTACGCTGGGTGATGTCAGTACGGATCGCAAGATATCGTTCGGGTTTTCCAGAAGCGTTCAAGAGCGGCACAATGGTAGTGTCTACCCAGTAGAGTGAACCATCCTTGGCACGATTGCGAAGCTCGCCGTGGAATACATTTCCATTTGCGATGGTGACCCACAGGTTGCGGATGAACTCCTTGGAGTGATACCCTGAATTCAGGAGTCGGTGATCTTGCCCAAGCAGTTCTTCACGTGTGTATTTCGAGATCTCAACGAATTTGTCGTTGGCGTAGGTGATCTTTCCTGCCACATCGGTGATGGCAACAATGGAGTGTTGGTCGAGGGCGTATTTTTGTACATCCAACTCACGCACGAGGGCTTCCGCCTCAAGGCGTCTTTGTTCGGTTTGTTGAAGCGCTGCAGAGAGCTGCAGATCGCGGGCACGTAATTCTTCTTCCGTCAACTTTCGTTCGGTAATATTCTGGTTTGCACCGTAGAAACGGACGATCTTTCCTTGCTCATCGCGCTCCACATGCACATTTACCGAAATATAACCCACCTTACCATCCCCAAATATCACACGATGTTCAAGCGAAGCTGTATAGTAACGGTCTGTGGAGGTCAGGGCTTTTCCAATTTCACCACCCACCACTGGCGCATCTTCCGGGTGCACAAAGCGTTGGGCATATTCAGCCGACGACATGTAGTAACTGCCAACTTCTTTCACATTGGTATGGAAGACCAGATAGAAATTGTCGTTGAAGGTGAAAAGATCTTTTTCTACATCATATTCCCAGTTACCGAGGCGAGCGATCTCCAACGCTTCTGAGAGGCGTTCCTGGCTCAACTGGATTACTGCGCGGCTTTCTTCAGTCTTTTCCAACAGGCGTAAACCTTCAATATGTTTGCCGAGACGGTCAACAACTGCGTTGGCAAGGTCGAGAGTTGCCTTGTCGTCTGCATGAATGCCTTGAACGGCAAGCTGCCCGACTTGTTCTTCACCAACTTTGATGGGCAGGCTGACTGCTACATCAAGGAGATTGCTCTCAGCACCCACCGGTTTGACTTCTTTCAAGTCGTACATGAAACCAAGTGCTTTGTCTTGACGGGTGGACAGATAATCCTGCCAGCCTTCGCGAGTGAGGCGGCGGGCGGCTTGTTCCGCCTCCGCTCGGTATCGTTCGGCACTTTCAAGCAGACGCAGGCTTTCGATCTGCTGCGAGACCTGACGCGCCACCGCATCGATCAATTCATTGCTGCGGGTTTGAGAGGTTTGTTCTTCCAGCTCCACAATGAGGCTGCCAAGCGATTCGCCTGTCACAGCGATGGGGGCGACAACAGCATTTTCACCGGCTGCAACGATATCTTCTCTCTCCTTCAAAGGAGACACGCGTTCATTCTCGAAGATAAAGCCTTTTTGTTCTGGTTCATTAATGCCATCCATGTATTCTTCCCAATTCCTGCGAACCAAACGGCGGGCTTGCGCTTCAACTTCTGCACGGGCTTGTTGTGTTTCAGCGAGGAAGTTCGAATTTTGAATGGCGATGGCGATCTGCCCTGCCAAGGCTTCAAAGGCAGGTAACACATCTTTGTTCAATGCATCTACGTACTTGCTTTGCATATCCAGCACACCTACGACTGTATCACCGACCATAAGCGGGACAGCCATTTCAGAGTGGGTCTCTGGCAGCAATGAATTGGGCTTGAATGTGATGCTTTTAAGAGTATCTGCGATCACCACTGAATTCTTTTCAATGGCAGCCCGTCCATTCAAAGAGTTCACATTGAGAGGAAGACGGTGATTACGCTCTAAGAGCGCTTTGCCAACCTCTCCTGTACCAGCCTGAAGGATTAGGTAAGTTTGGCTTGGGTTGGTGAGGTACACCTGTACATAATACAGGTCAAATTGTTTGCGGATGAGTTCTGCAGCTTCGGTTAACATAACATCGAGCGAACGCACATGTGAAACCGTACGACCAACTTCAGCTGCGAGTTCAAGGTTGCGGGTACGTTCAGCAATGCGTTGTTCCAAACTTGCAAACGTTTCACGCAACTGATTCGTCATGTTGTTGAACGCTCTTGCCAGAATACCCGTCTCATTGACGGATTGAACATCGGCGGTCGCATTCAAATTACCTTGTGTGATCGTTTCTGCCACTGCGGTGAGGTCACGGATCGGGCGAACGATCTGACCCATGAGGAACCACAAAATATACAGCGAGATGGCGACCAGGATCAAACCTAGTGCAGTTTCCTGGATCGCAAGGCTGGTTGCCTCGGCAGTGATCGCTGCAAATGGAATGATGAGGCTGAAAGACCAATGTGTACCTACTTCACCAATATCAACCGGAGAGAACACCCGCAGATATTGGCCATCGGGACTTAAACTTATGAAGGCTTCACCTGCCGTTATGCGTGGTTGAAGTTCAGCAAAATCGGAAAAAATTTGTTCAGCCGGTTGATTCGAAAGTTCGGGAGAATTATGAACCGCGATCAAAGTACCCGTATCCGTAAGCAGGACGGCTTCTGACTGGTTATCGTAAAGGTTGATTTCATCCACCACGGTCTGCAAGAAGGTGATGGGTGCATCCACACCGGTAATTCCATAGAACTTGCCATCCATGATGATCGGTACGATGAAAGATGCCATCATGGTGTCTACACCAGCAACCGGGTAGATCAGAGGCGCAACAGTGTATTCCTGACGGGTTTGGCGGGGGATCAAATACCAGTCTCCGATGCCAGGCGTTTCGTATCCTGCAAGCGGTTCGACGGTTACGCTGCCATCCGGGCGTCGTACCCAGTAGGGGATAAAGCGACCGGTTTCATCATGTCCCGGTTTTCCAATGTAAATAGAGTCAAAACCATCGAATGCATCAGGCTCCCAAAGTGTATAGGTTGCAAGGAAGGTGGGATTGTCCTCCGCCACCTGCTTCAACATGGCGTTTACCTGGGTGCGCCCAAGTCTTAAGGGATTTTCCGGGTCTTTGATACCTTCCAGCGAGTCGGCGAGTGCGCGGGCTGTGACCAACGGAATATTGAGTTGATCATGAATATATTTGGCATTCGCCTCAGAGATCGCGAGCGCTTCTTTTTGTGCGGCTTCGATCGAGTTTTGACGGGTTGTAACGATCGAGTAGGTCAACAGGATGATGGCAAGTACGGTAATGATCGTCCCTGTCCAGACTGTGATCTGAAGACGCAGGCTGGTTGCGATCAAGTGGCGAGACCGTCTATAGGCCATAAACCCGAGGAATGCGGCAAACACAATAGCCGTGATCGGACCAACAAAGACCGTTCCCGCAATGATGCGCCAAGGCGGATTGATCCATTCCAGGACCCACATCATTATGAATGTTGAAGCTGTAAAAATAAAATATGCACGCTTCGACTGAACCGGCATTAACCATTCAACCGCAAGGATCGAAACGATCAAAATAGAAACGGATGCTGAGAATGTGCGTCCCTGGAACATGGCGCTGACGGTCAGTCCCAGAAGGAACAAGGCGAATAAAGTTGTCTTCAAGCCGTATTCCTGTCTGTGGAGTAGGGCAAGGATTGAGCCAACAATTGCCAAAGCCAGCGTGGTAGCTAACAACACCTGGGTGAGGGAGATGAGGAATGATCTGGGTTGGTTGAATGCCGTGATGAGGAAATAAATGTTTACCGCTACTAATAATCCAGAGAGCGCGACAGTTCCCCAACGTGAGCGTTGGATGAAGGCATCCTCAAGTTTTTTATCAGGTTGTCTTGAATTATCCATCTTGGTATCTCCTTCGCAGGACTGGTAGCCGCTGCGTTCAGGTAGCTCTATAAATTAGTTGGTATTGCTATTGTTCTGATAACCAGCAATGACTGCTTTGACTCGCGATGCGCCAAGGGCGGAACCAAGTTCACGGATGGCGGTTTGCAGAGTATCTTCCACCGATTCAGCCCGCTGGATCTTTTGGCTGATGCTGTTCAAAAGCGACTCAAACTCAGCTTGTGATTTCGAGCGTTCATAGGAACGAGCGTTTTGCACGGAACTTGCCAACTGGGCTGCAAGGGTGGTTTGGATGTTGACGTCTGATTCAGTGAAACGTCCGATGGTGTCTGATTGAATGTCGAAGACGCCGATCAGAGTATCACCAATGAGCATGGGCACAGCCAGCTCGGAACGCGTGTTGGGAAGCAGGGGGTTGGGAAGAAAATCAGGTGCCTTGGTTACATCGTTTACGGTAACACCTTTTTGTTCGCGTGCTGTGCGTGCCACGAGAGATTTTTCATGATGGAGCGGAATGGAACGTTTTTCAGATGCCATAATGCGTCCTGGCTCGCCAGCACCAGCAGTCAACACCAGGTTTTCACCTGATTCATCCAGCAAATACACATGCGAGTGATACAAGTTGAAGCGTTCTTTTGTCAGGTCCACAACGGCTTGCAGCAGGCGGGTTGTTTCAAGAATGGTGGATGTAACCGTACCTACCTCTGCCACCGTTTCCAAATCTTTGGTACGGGCGGTAATACGTTCTTCGAGATTTTTACGTTCTTCTTCCACGGTTTGTGCAAGAGTGTTGAATGCTTGGGCAAGTTCTCCAAATTCATCTGTCGATTTCAGAGTAACTCTTGCTCCAACATTACCGGTTGTTTGTTTCTCTGCAAATTGGGTTAATGCGCTGAGAGGACGCAGGATGAACTCGGAAGTGAACAGCCAGATCAAAAGGAGGCTGAGAAGCGTCAGACCACCGACCAAACCGAGGGAGAAACGAAGCGATGAATTCTGGCTTTGAAGATTGGTTGTGTAGGGTTCCGAAAATTGCAAGATCCCGAGTAATTTGTCGTTGTATCCCAGAAGAGGGGTGATGTAATAAATGGTAGGAATAGATGTGTTTTCTGTGCTCAGAACGAACTGCGGTGTGCGTGTTGTCAGAACTGATTTATAGATTGTTTCATCAGCAACTGGCAGGGAAGGGTTGGTGCTTGTGTAATAAAACAGATCATCGATGGGAGCGGCAGGTGAACCTTCCACTGGCTTTAATTGAGGGGCGGCTGCAGCATCATAGGTGACCCACATGGTGAGGTCTGAATTCGTTAATTCTTTGAAGTCTGCTACAAATTTATCGTCGAAGTCGATGCCCACTTCCACCAGACCAATGAAAGTTCCTGTGGCGTCGTACATTGGCGTCACGGCTCGGATTCCCATTCGGTTGGGACCGATTTCCAAGCCTGAGGTGGTGCGTTGTTCTTTCAAGGCAGTTAAAGCGGTATTACGATAAGTAATGTCATCTCCAAAATTGGCGGGGTTGTGAACACGCAGAAAGACGGTGCCATCAGGATTCTCAACATATAAGTGAACGATCTCACGCGCTTTCCATTGTTCGAACATGGGTGACAGAAGATCGTACAAAGCCTCTCTATCCCCTTCAAGATAAAGTGTTTGGACATCTGTCCGGCTGGCAATGCCGATCGCCATGGCTTCTGCTGCTTGTTGTTCAGCCAGGATCTTTGATCGATATGTTTCGAAGCGGCTGATTAGTGTATGTTCCGCTTCCAATTGAACCTGGCGGCTGGATGAGCGATAAGAGATGAAGATCTGTACTCCTGCTGTGACCAACAGAATGAGTGCAACTGCAAGGATGGTCTTGGATGCAACACCAAGTTTTTTCAGGTCAAACGAACCGATCTGAGTAGAAAAGGAGGTTTGTGGCATGGGGATTCCTCTTTGTTATTCTGGCTGTTTTTCAGCCCTGCCCTGAAGAGTCTTTGTGTGGATGACTGGTTAATGCTTCAGCCTCGAGGGTGACGGCGGTTGGTTTCATTCCCAGAACGTGTCCTAATTCGCGGGCAGCAACTTGCAGTGCCTTTTCAATGCTGGTGGTGGTTTGAATGCGTTGGGTGATTACGTTCACTGCTGCTTCACGTTCTGCCTGTTTTTTAGATTGTTCAAAGTTACGTGCATTTTGAACAGCAATGGCGACCTGTGAAGCAAGTGTGGTCTTGATGTTCACATCCACGTCAGTAAAGCGACCAATTATTTCAGATTGCACATCCAACACGCCAATGAGTTGATTACCAACCATCATAGGCACTGCCATTTCTGCACGGGTATTTGGGAGCAACGGATGTGGCAGGAAGTCTGGGTCGGCAGCAATATCGTTAACCACCACGCCTTGATGGGTACGTGCAGCACGTGCTACTAGTGATTTTTCACTATCGAGTGCAATCCTACGTCCTTCTGCCACCATTTTGCGCCCAACCTCTCCAGCTCCAGCGGAGAGTTGAAGGGTATCGCCCGTTTCATTGAGCATGTAGATATGGGCATGATATAGGTTGAAGGAGTTTTTTGAACGATCTACGACTTCCTGCAGCAGGATGTTGATGTCTGTCAGTGTAGCGGTAGCGATGGATACTTGAGCCACCACGCTGAGGTCGTTCGCGATCTTTTGACTAAGAGCGAGCTGGTTGATGTTCTGATACGCAATGGCAACCTGGTTGGCAATCGATTGAAGCGCTTCCAGGTCACGTTGTTGCAGGCTGTTGGGGATGTTGTGTTGAACATCCAGAACGCCGAATACCAATTCACCTGCTGAAATGGGGACGGCAACTTCAGAGGCTGTTTCGGGCAGCAGGGGATTGGGCAGCCATTCCGAGCTTTGAGCTGTATCCGGAACCAGGATCGGTTTGTTAGATTCTGCCGCACGCCCTACCAGACCATGGCCTTTGGAAAGTTTGTGCCCTTTAGACATCATGATCTTTCCTGCTTCGCCGGTACCCCCCGCCATGATGAGTTCATCATTTCTTTCGTTATAGAAGTAAATATGAACATGATAGTAGTTGAAGATGCTTTTTACCTGTTCCACAACCTGGCTTACTAATTGGGTCTGGCTTGTGATCGTGGATAGGCGACGCCCAACTTCTGAAGAAAGGTTGAGCGCACGAGCATTTGCAGAAAGGGTTTCATTCTGTTTTTCAACAGTGGCGATACTTGCCTGAAGGTCATCTGTACGTTTGACGATCTGCTGAACCATGGGGCGGAATATAAAGAGCGCTTCTGCCATCAAAGCCAAGAGGGTGATGCCTAAAACCACAGTTTCAAGGAATTGCAGGTTGGCAATGGCGCTTTCACTTTCTCTTTGGTATTGCCCCGTAACCGCATTCAAACCTGTGAGCAAATCTGTTGCAGCAGCTTTTAGAATGTAGGAAAGGTGTGGGTTATCCAAGGCAAGTTCCCCGGCGGGTGAGGCGAGCAGGTTGCGGGTTTCTTCAATAAAGGTCTTTACCTGGGTGTCGAGGTTCATGGGGTCTGAAAAGTACATTGCGCTGACAGCATCAGACGGATTCCCTGAAAGGACTAAAACTTCATCAGCGCTCAACCCGCGAACGCTGCCGCCGTTAAGCAATGCAGCATGGGATGCCTCGAATAGTTCAAGGTCATTATTGAGCGTGGAGAGCAGCGAAGGGCGTTCTTCCTCGTTCAACACATATAGCAATGCAAAGCGCGAAATGCGCTGAGAAAGCATGCGTTGGCGACCTGCCACGTTGATGATGGCTGCGCTGCTTTCCTGTTCGGTGATCGCAAAACGTAAAGTAAAGAAAGCCGTGATCGATAAAAGCGCGATCAGGCTTAATGCGAACACATATCGCAGAGTGAGGGTCATATTTCTTTCAGTTTGCATGATATGCTCCTGGTTTCGATCAGTTATTTCTGTTCAGCACCGGCAGGCTTATGCTAAAACAAGTACCTTTGCCGATCTCACTTTCCACATTGACTATGCCACCATGTTCTGCAATGATCGATTTCACAATGGCTAGCCCAAGACCGTTCCCTTCAATTTCGCTCGCTTTGCCTGTGCGGACCCGATAAAAGCGATTGAAGATAAATGGCAGGTCGGCTGCAGGGATGCCAAACCCGTTGTCTTCGACATGGATCACGATCTTTTCAGATTCAGATATTGAATTGATGTGGATATTGCCACCTTTGGGCGTGTACTTAATGGCATTGCCTATCAAGTTGCGGAATGCCTGTCGTAAATGCAACGCATCTCCGTTGACTTTTATTGTTTTGTCAGGAGAAGAAACTTCAAGAGATTGTCCTTTTTCTTTTGCCTGGGGTGCAAATTCATTAGTAACTTCGCCCAAAACCTGTTTGATGTCCACGGGTTCATGTTTTTGGGTGGCGTTCAGATCTGCCTGAGCAAGCGACATCATGTTCTGCACCAGCTCACTCATGCTTTTTACGGAATGTTGAATTCGCTCAACGAAATCTTTTTGGTTGTCGTTCAAAGGACCTGCCTGACCCATTAACTGGGCATATCCACCAATGGAGGTGAGTGGATTCTTGAGATCGTGTGAAGCCGTGGCAATGAACTCGTTCTTGACCTGATCCAGATCTTTGAAGCGGCTCACATCATGCAAAATGGCAACAGTTCCACCCTCTTCGATCGGAGCGACGAAAGCGGTGAATGTCCGCTGGTCTGGCCAGAGGATGTCGCCTGATATGGACATATTGGCGCTACGCGCATCATTGATCAATTTGAGAAGACCTTCATATCCACGGTCAGCGGGCAGTGGCTGGCTAAGTTTGACCGGACGTGCGAGGAAAAGTTGTTCACCAGCCGGGTTAAGCAGGGTGAGGTTCCTTTGTTCATCGAAGAGCAAAATGGCTTCAGAAGCATGCCGTAAGATGGCAGCAACTTTCTTCTGTTCCTGCAGTACCACGGAATAAAGCCTTGCGTTCTCAATGGCAATCGCAGCCTGGCTTGCGATCGCCTGCAACAGCAGGAGATGATCACTTGTGAAATAACTTTCCTGTTCATGAGTTAGCAGGATCAAACCCAACAACGAATACCGTCCAAAAATGGGGACGATCAATGCTGAGCGGATGTAGATGCGCACATCTACCCGCCAAAGTGGGTCATTGACCGCATCTTCGATCACCAAGCCTTGATGGGTCTCTTGTATATGTTGAATAAGCTTTGCAGGAGGAGTGAGATCTTCGATCACACCAGAGGGGTTCAAAACCACCTCATAACGTTCCCGCACTTCCTTTTCATTTTCATCCAGAATGTACATGTTTGCCTGAATAGCGCCCAGTGTTTCAGCGGTGCGCTTGAGCAAAACATTGGCAAGGTCTTTTGTATCCAAACGGGCGCTTAGCTGCTTACCGATCTCTGGCAGCAAGTTCAATTCACGGTTGCGGCGGCGGGTGATATCTTCTGCTTCTTTCACGCGCAACTTGGTGCGGATACGCGCCATCAACTCGTGGCGATCGAACGGCTTGGTCACATAATCATCTGCGCCAAGGTTCAATCCCGATTGGACATCTGCCGGATCGAGGCGTGCTGCCGTCAGAATGATGACCGGAATGTGTGCGATCGCCGGGTCTGCTCGTACTTCTTCAAGGACGGTGAAACCATCCTTGTTGGGCATGTTGACGTCTAAAAGGATAAGGTCAGGCGCCTCATCGCGGATCTTGTTTATGGCTTCCTGTCCATCACGGGCAGTGACCTGGTCATAGCCTTCATATTCGAGATAACGGGTCAGCAAGGTGACGTTATCCATCACATCATCTGCCACAAGGATCTTGAACTTGCGCTTTGCCGCATCTTTCTTGCCTGCTGGATGAGAAGCATGCTTCATTTCATCAATGGCATGCGTGGCGATCTGACAGATCTTCTCCGGTCTCACCGGCTTGATGATGACATCATTCACCTTGAGGCGTTGTGCGGTCACTTTAAGACCGGGCACATCGTATGCCGTGATGAGGTAGGCATATGCTGGCTTGCCGCCGGGGTGATTTTGCATTTTTTCGATCAGTTCCAAACCGGTCATTTCCGGCATGATCATGTCGGTGAACAGAATATCCACACCTACGTTTTTCACTTTCTCAAGGGCATCTGTTCCGCTGACCGCAGAAACAACGTCCACTGTGGGACCGATCTGAGCGAGGGCTCGTGCGAGGGTCGTCGCTGTGTTCGGATGATCGTCCACAACGAGAATGCGCACTAATTCTTGGGGATTGGCAACTGGAGTATTCATCGCTTTATATTTTCGCCGAATTCCCTGTCAAGGCAGTTAGGTTGGATGGGACAAAAGTTGGGAAAAGTTGGGAAACGCAAAACCCGCCTCAAGCATGGACCGAGGCGGGTTTTTATCCATTGAGTTTGTTTTTCCCCCGAAGCTTTTTCTACCTAATCTGCCACCAGACGGTAGCCCGTGCCGCGCACGTTTATCAAATGGACAGGGTTATGCACATCAGCCTCGATGATCTGACGCAGTTGGTGAATGTGCCATTTGGTCAGTTCCTGAGCTTCGCGCAGGTCGGTTTGGTAGCCCTGCGCTTCTGCAACAAGGGTTTGGTAATCAACCACATCGGGGGAATGGCGTGCCAACGCGAGAAGATAGTCAAAGGAGGTAGGCGGTGTGTTAAGCGGCTCATCATTAAGCAAGACACGGCGGGTATGCAAGTCCAGCACGAGCTTGCCGCGTTTGACGTAGCGTTCCTTTTCCAGCGAAAGCGAATTCAAGGGTTGGGTGAGTGGTTTGTTGACGGGCTCATCGCCATTCAATTCTTTGAGCTCATTTTGCAAGGCATCGATCTGAGTCTGAATATCTCGTTTGCGTTTCTCACGCTGTTGTTTCGATAGGATGGCTCGGGTTCGTTCGATGATGGCTTCTGGTTTGATGGGTTTGAGCAGGTAATCAGTAGCCCCATGCCGCAGGGCTTCCACTGCCGAGTTGACATCCGGTTGGGCGGTGAAAAGAATGACCGGTAGGGAAGGATACTCAGTGTGGATGACTTTTAGCGCTTCCATGCCATGCATGCCCGGCATACGCAGATCAGTGAGGATCATATCGAATTGAGTGGTCTTGAGATAATCCAACCCTTGCTCGGCGCTCTCAGCCGTGGTGACTTCAAAGCCTGCCTGCTGTAATATGCGAGCCAGGGTTTTTCGTATGGATGCTTCATCGTCAATAATAAGGATGTGACCAGTAATGTTCATAAAAGCTCCGCAGGGGCGGGTTCAATAGGCAGCCAAACCTTGAAGGTTGCACCTTCTTCAGAATTATTCTCAGCCGTAATTCGCCCTCGGTGTTTTATAACGATATCATGCGAGATCGTGAGACCGATGCCTGTGCCGCGTTTTTTGTTGGTTACGAATGGGTCGAAGATGTTGGGCAGGATGTTCGGCGCAATTCCCGACCCTGTATCAGAAACGGACATTAACACTTCACGGGTTTCCATTAGGTGTGTGGTGCTAACTGTTAATGTGCCTCCATTTGCCATGGCTTCCACTGCGTTCATGAAAAGATTCAAGGTCACCTGTCGAATCTGCCCCGGTAATGCCATGATGGCCGGTATATCTGGATCTGGGTGGAACTCGAATGCCACATTGTTCTTGCGCAGATGTGTTGCAAGAAGTGCGTACACATCTTCAATGATGTTGTTGATCTGGGCGGGCTGCAGGTCTTCGGCTTGCGGCGGACGGTAGGTCTCACGCAAGCGTTCGATCAAACCTGCCATGCGTTCAGATTCTGCGAGCACGATCTCAAGATCGTTCAACCCCTGTTGTGACACGCCTTTTTCTTCTTTCAAAAGGAATAAAGCATTTTGAATGGCTTGCAGGGGATTGTTCAGTTCATGTGAAACGGAAGCGAGCAAACGTCCCATTACAGCCAGACGCTCATTCTGCACAAGTTGGTTGCGCATGGCTTTTTCCTGGTGTAAGGCGGTTTGAAGGTTCTCATACAATTCTGCTTTGTGTAACGCCACAGCAAGTTGGTCTGCAACGGTCATTACCAATTGCTCATCGCTTTTGGTAAAGGGTTTTGAGGCAGTTTGCTGAATATCTAAAATACCGTAGATCTTTTCGCCATTTTGTACAGGGATCGCCATTTCCGCTTTGGTTTCTGGAAGAAAGGGGTCGTACATGAAGAAAACTACTTTTTCCACATCGTTGGTGAAGAAGGGAGATCGTGTTTCAGCAGCATACCCCACAATACCAGACCCGGCTTGTACTTCGTGCTTATTTTCCACCAGCTTTTTCCCGATCTCTCCACTGGCGGCGTTAAGTACAAAATTTCCGGTGAGAGAATCAAGCACGAAGACTTGAACATGGTAGTAATCAAAATTGTTCTTAAGTAATTCAACTGCTTCTTTCAGCAACTCATTTGCGTCGAGAGCCACCAATCCTTGATTGATATGATATAAGGCGCTGGTCTCTTTCAATGCCTGACGCGTAGTTTCAATAAGCAGTGCGCTTTCAAGCGCCACGGTCATGGCATTGACCAATGGCTTCAAGCGTTGTGTGGTTTCTTCAGAGAATTTATTTGGGGTGTCTTCATCGAGATACAACAGTCCCAATAGTTCATTGTTCCAAAGTAGTGGAATGCCCATATGCGACCGGATCCACTCCAACCCCGGAATGACCTTCCACATTGGGTCATTGATAGTATCGGAAATGATCATTGTATTTGGATTTTCGATGATGGACTGATCCAAAGGATACAGGTGGGTGGATTTGGAAAGATCTTTGTGAATATCGTCGCCCCGGTTTTCATAGCCGCGCCAGGCCTTGGTCCGCAGCATATTACCTTCTAGTAAGGCAATGTTCGTAGCGCAACCTGGTAAAAGTTTTTGAATTTGATCCAGGATCTCATTAAGCACCTTGTCCAGTTCCACATGTGAAACAAGGGCAAGGGTTGCATCAGCACTGGTTTCTGCGCGCAGACGTTGTTCACGTTCGGCATTCAATAAACGTTCGCGTTCGATCTCCGCTTCTTTGCGCTCGGTGATATCCATGCCAATGGATTGGTATTCCGCGCTGGATTTATCATGACTAAAGATCATGCGGTCGGTCCATTGCACCCAGCGTTTTTCTCCCTTGCTGTTGGTTTCATTAACCTCGTACACAATGAAAGGATTTTCGCGAGTCAGCGATAGGTACCGTGATTTGATCCTGGCTTTTTCTTCTACATCTTTGATCAGGGAGAACAGGCTGACGTTATAAAATTCATAAGACTGCTTGCCGAAGAACTGGGCATAGAATTGATTGACATAGGTCAGCGTTCCATCTGCGCGAAAACGACAGATCATTGCAGGAATGTCTTCGGAAACACTACGATATCGTTCCTCGCTGCTGCGTAACGCGGCTTCAGCAATGATACGATCTTTCAGCTCCTGTTTAACTGCGGCGTAAAGCCTCGTGTTTTCAATGGCAATCGCCGCCTGCTGCCCAAGTTCATTCAGTAAATTTATGTCGCTCTTGGAAAAGGCATATGGTCTTTCACTTTGAATGCTGATCGTTCCAAGTTTTTGATTGCTGCTCACAATGAGAGCGACCAAAAGAGAACTGTATCGTACATTGGCGCTCAATTGTACGAATCGTTCATCTGTTTGAATGGATGGAATGTAGATGCTCTTTCCATCCGACATGACCAGCCCGGCGATCCCTTCTCCCACCCGCATGGTGCCCCCTCCCTCTCGCGAATGCTGAATGCCTGAAACCGCCTGGGGAATGAGGAACGCGCTCTCTTTGTCCATCAGGTGGATGACCGCCTGTTGCGCTTCGGGAATCAATTCCTTTGCCGATTTAACGATCAGATCGAGGACATTGGATAATCCAATGCGTTCGACCTGGCTCAGGGTGGTGGTGATCTGGGCGAGGGTTTCCTGTTCTTTTAGGCGTTTTTTGATTTCAAAATCTTGTTTTGCGCTCCACATGGCTATGGCGATCTGCCTGCCGGTTTGTTCAGCCCGTTCTATTTCGATCGCTTCAAACTTGTGAGGCGTATTATAGGCAATAATGATCGCCCCCATTTTTGTATCGCCATATAACAAAGGAATCCCCATCATGGAACGCGCAGGAAACAACTTGGCAATATCCGGACTGATATAGGGAGAATCAAATACATTTTCAGCAACGAGCGTATGTCCTTCACGCATCACAGAACTTGTCATGGAGGGAAGATTGGTTGGAATATGGATTTCCTGGTAAGGACGCTCCATCTTTGCCGTTGAGCCCCATGGTAAAGTTTTGCCGGTTTCATCGTCCCAGCGGGTCATGTAACAGTCATCTGCCCCAATAAGTTCTCGCAGGCTATTTACCAACCCTTCAACAAGCAGGTCCATATCTCGGGTGGTGATGATCAGGTTCGTGATGGTATTAAGGAATGAAAGATAGTGCTCGCGGGAGGATAATATATCCTCAGCTTTCTTTCTTGCAGTTATATCCAGCATGAAACCTTGGCGAAGATAAGGGACACCATTGCTATCTACGACGTCGTTTGCTTCATCCAGGAACCATCGTATGCTTCCATCCTTGGCGATCAGGCGATATTCAGAGCGGAACGCTGTGTTGTTCTTTGCGCTATATTCAACATCGGCTAATACCCTCTTTCGATCATCAGGATGGACCTGTCGTAACCACAGATCTGGGTCAGCGACCCATTCTTCCTGGGTAAAGCCCAAAGCCTTGATCTGGGGGCTGATATAAGCAACGCCCACATGCTGCTCCAACCCAGCTGTGTAAATAATTGCAGGGTTTTGCTCAACTAATGTTTGAAATGGTCTTTCGGCTTGCGTCCGTTCTGAGCTATCTGTCTGGAAACCCAACATGTGAGTTGCCGCTACAGTTTTTTCCATTTCTTTTGTTCTGCTGTTTTTTCTTTTCGGTTGCGGGTTCGGGGCAGGATGTTTAAGAGCCGCCTCTTTTTTGACGGCAGGTTTGGACTTCTTCACTGGGGGCGTTGTCTTGGTTTTCGCCATGACCTTCTCATTTAATGGATAGGGCTGGGACAATAAAATAAAAAACCCATCCCGTAGGTGCTGTTATTTTAGCACTCTGCGGGATGGGTTAATGTATTCGTAACCTGCTTGTAAGGCGTTACTTGGCGTATTCGGTGGCGCGTGTCTCGCGGATGACTGTTACGCGGATCTGACCGGGATACTGCATGGTCTCTTCGATCTTCTTGGCGATGTCACGCGCGAGGCGGGTGGAACCAAGGTCGTCAATCGTATCTGGCTTGACGAGGATGCGGACTTCACGTCCCGCCTGAATGGCGAAGGCTTGCTGCACACCGTCAAAGGACATGGACATTTCTTCGAGCGAGCGGATGCGCTTGATGTACGCTTCGAGGTCTTCACGGCGCGCACCGGGGCGAGCACCAGAGATGGCGTCGGCGGCTTCAGCGATCACTGCTTCAACGGTTTCCTGATCCACTTCATGGTGGTGAGAAGCGATGGCATTCACGACCACGGCATTGACACCGTAGCGTTTACAGAATTCGGCGCCAAGACCAGCATGTGTGCCTTCCTGGTTATGGTCCATGGCTTTGCCGATGTCGTGCAGGAAGCCGCCCAGTTTGGCGAGTTCTACATTCGCGCCGATCTCAGCAGCGAGGATGCCAGCCAGCTTGGAAACTTCGACGGCGTGGGCGAGTTGGTTCTGACCATAGGAGGTGCGAAACTTGAGACGACCCATCATGCGTAAAATTTCAGGATGCAAACCAGAGACATTTGCATCATAAGCAGCTTGTTCACCAGCTTCGTTGATGATCTTTTCAACAGCGCGTGTTTCGTCTTCAATGACTTTTTCGATGTGCGCCGGGTGAATGCGTCCATCGAGGATGAGCTTGGAGAGCGCGCGGCGGGCGATCTCACGGCGGACCGAGTCGAAGCAGGAAACGGTGACGGAGTCGGGAGTATCGTCCACGATCACGTCCACACCAGCAGCTTGTTCGAAGGCTTTGATGTTGCGTCCGTTACGACCAACGATGCGACCCTTCATTTCTTCGCTGGGCAGGGTCACCACGGCGCGGGTGACTTCCGCCACATGTTCGGAGGCAACGCGCTGAATGGCGTCGGCGATGAGTTTGCGGGCGCGCTTCTCGCCTTCTTCACGGGCTTCGGCTTCGATCTGGCGGATGATGCGTGCCATATCACCGCGGGCTTCTTTTTCAACAGCAGCGAAGAGGTCTTTGCGCGCTTCGTCTTGAGTCATTTGCGCGATCTCTTCGAGCTTCTTCATTTGATCTTCAAACAATTTCTCGGCTTCGTTGTGGCGCTTGTCGATCTGTGACTGGCGGCGGTTGAGATTCTGTTCGCGTTGTTCGATCTTGTCGTAGCGGCTGTCCACTTCAGAGCGGCGTTTTTCAAGACGCTCGGTATCGCGGTTCAGTTCGATGCGGCGTTCCTTGATCTCGCTTTCGGCGGCTTGGATGATCTTGGTGGCGTTATCCTGCGCGCCTTTGACGATCATGTTCGCCTGAGTTTGAGCGGCTTTCAGAATATCGTCCGCGCGTTCCTGACGGGCTTTGGCAGCACGGTCTACCTGGTAGCGATGGAAGAAGTACCCCGCTGCAGCGCCGATCAACAGCGCCAGAACATCTATCAAAATTATGATGATCGGATTCATGTTCATTCCTCATCTTCGTATTTAGTTTCCTCTGTGTGCGTCTCGTTCCAAATGCGGGTGACGGTGGACGTGATCACAGGGTAGGGGAAGCCGCGCCTTGCGAGGTATTCGGAAAGTTTCTTACGAAACTCGCTCCATTCCAGACTTTTGAGTCTGGGTGCCCGTTTTCGGGCTGTTTCATACGCCAGGGCTTCTTCATTGACATCGGCAACGGCATTCTTGACCGTTTCTTCATCGAGCCCTTTTTGACGAAGTTCCATCGTCAGTGCGCGGCGGCTGCGGGGGCGGAATGTACTGCGATTTTCCACCCACGCCTGAGCAAATTCAGTGTCATTGGCTAACCTGTTATCACGAAGGCGGGTCATCGTATGTTCGATGGCATCTTCGGGATACTCATGCTTTTTCAGGTTTTGCCGTATTTCCTTCTCTGAACGGGCACGATAGCTGAGGAACAGGAGAGCCTGTTGCAACGCTTTTTCGCGCGCGTCTTCATTCTGTAATTTGGTGATCTTCTCTTCGGTGAGAATGTCACCGACCTTGAGCCATGCGGCTGTGATGCGTGCCAGCCCGAAGGCGAACTCCCCGTCTAGGTAAACATTTACCCGGTTGGGGTTCTTCTTTTGCACTTCGAGAGCGGTTATCTTTTTCATGTTAAACACACACAGCCGAGACTCCCGACAGAATCGGTCTCGGCTGTGAAAAGGTCTGGGTTTGGGTACCAGGCTCCGGACCTGGATAAGAGGCGGCGCCGGAGATAGGTCGAAAGGCGTGAGGGGCATCCCATCACGTTCGGCACAATTAGATTTTAGGGTGAAGCCAATCGGCTGATCAACGTCTTATTCCTATTGTCGGACTTCACAAGTTAACTCCCAAAACCGGGGGAGGATCGTGCACCAAGTTTCCAGTCAGTTCAAAGTAAGAGACCGCAGAGCGGAAGGTGTCTTAGATTTTCTTAATTATACATGAATTTTGAGAGTTGTTAACATAACTTTTTCAAGGTGGGGGGGTAATAGATGATGTATATCGTGACAAAAGGAACTATGAGTTTTAGAATGGCTGTGCAATAATTTAGGTATCTAATTCCTGGAGGCTATATGGCAAAGTTCACACGTGAAGATGCTCTTGAGTACCATCGTTTGAAAGGCAAGCCTGGTAAGGTGGCAATCGTTCCCACCAAGCCCATGGACACCCAGCGCGACCTGAGTTTGGCATATTCTCCCGGTGTAGCGGAACCGGTTCTGGAAATTGAAAAGAATCCTGCTGATGCGTATGAGTACACATCCAAGGGTAATTTAGTGGCTGTGATCTCGAACGGTACCGCGATCCTCGGTCTTGGTGACCGTGGCGCGTTAGCCAGCAAGCCAGTAATGGAGGGCAAGGGTGTTCTTTTTAAGAAGTTTGCCGACATCGACGTTTTCGATATCGAAGTTAATTCGCATGACCCGGATGAAATTATTAAAGTAGTTGCGGCGATCTCCCCGACCTTTGGCGGTATCAATCTCGAGGATATCAAAGCCCCCGAATGTTTTTATATTGAAGAAACCTTGAAAGGCATGCTGGATATTCCTGTCTTCCATGATGACCAGCATGGTACGGCGATCATCTCTGCGGCAGGACTTGCGAACGCCTTGGAGATCGTAGGCAAGAAACACAGTGAAATTCGTCTCGTCATTTCGGGTGCGGGCGCTTCGGCGATCTCATGCGCGGAATTGGCGATCTCATGGGGTGTGAAGCGCGAGAACATCATGCTCGTGGATACCAAAGGCGTCGTGTATAAGGGACGCAAAGAGGGCATGAACAAGTATAAGGACTTGCTGGCGGTGGATGATAAAGGTCATCGTACGCTGGCAGATGCTGTGAAAGGTGCGGATGTGTTCTATGGCTTGTCGGTGGCGAATGTGCTGTCACCTGAAATGGTCAAGAGCATGGCTGCCGACCCGATCATCTTTGCGATGGCGAACCCCGACCCTGAAATTCGTCCTGAACTGGCTCGCGAAGCTCGCAAGGACGTCATCATCGCAACTGGTCGTTCGGACTATGTCAATCAGGTCAATAATGTGTTGGGCTTCCCGTTCATCTTCCGCGGTGCGTTGGATGTGCGTGCCAGACAAATCAATGAAGAAATGAAGTTCGCAGCGTCGAAAGCGCTTGCAGCGTTGGCAAAGGAAGATGTGCCTGATTCAGTGATCAGGGCGTACGGAGGCGAGCCGATCAAGTTCGGACGCGAGTACATCATCCCCAAACCACTTGATCCACGCGTGTTGCTGTGGGAAGCTCCCGCCGTTGCCGAGATGGGTATGAAGACCGGCATGGCACGCAAGACCATTGATATTGAAGAATATAAGGAACAGCTTGCGTATCGTCAGGGCAAGGGTGAACGCATCCGTTATTTCTTCCAGAACAAGGCTCGTACTTCGGGCGGGAAGAAACGAGTGGTCTTTGCAGAAGGTGAAGAACAGAAGATCATTCGTGCGGCGTATCAGGTACAGGAAGAGGGCATCGCCACTCCGATTCTGATCGGACGCAAGGCTATCATCGAAAAGGAACTCAACGCGTTGAGCTTCGATTACAAGCCCACCATTGTAGACCCGGATACCTTCGATAAATTAGAACCCTATGCCAAGAAGCTCTATGAACTTCGCCAGCGCAAGGGCATGATGATCAGCGACGCGTTCAAGAAGATGCGCGACCCGAACATCCTCGGCTCGATGATGGTGAAGATGGGCGATGCCGATGCGTTCGTTTCTGGTTTGACCTATGATTATCCTGAGGTCATCCGCCCGGCGTTGCAGGTACATCACACTGCTAATGGCGTTTCGCGCGCGGCAGGTGTATACATCATGATCGTGGAAGATAAGGTCTTCCTCTTCACTGATGCGACCGTGAACATTGACCCAACAGCAGAAGATCTGGCGGAGATCGCCATTCTCGCCGCGGACTATGCCAAGAAGATCGAGCTTGACCCGCATGTGGCGTTCCTTTCGTTCTCGAACTTTGGCTCCACACCGCATCCACTTTCGGACAAGGTCCGCAAAGCGGTCAGCCTTGTCAAGTCTCGCCGACCTGACCTGCGCGTGGATGGTGAAATGCAAGCCGACACGGCTGTGATGCCAGAGATTGGTGAAGAGCGCTATCCGTTCAGTGCGGTGAAAGATGCGAATGTATTGGTCTTCCCGTCGCTTGAATCGGCGAACATCGCATACAAACTGCTGGCTCGTCTCGGCAATGCCAAGGCGATCGGACCCATCCTCTTGGGCGTGGGTGCTCCGGTTCACGTCCTCCAGACCGGTGACGATGTCAATGCCATTGTGCAGATCGCTTCCGTTGCAGTGATGGATGCGATGGGTAGGTAGTAGTTTGGTAGTTAGTTAGTCAAAAAGTCGAATAGTTGAGACCCTGGCAGGTAAGTTGCCCAGGGTCTTTTCTTTTCGGCATCCATCGTCCAAAAGTGTATAATCCGAACCGACTTTCGCCCAAAGGAAAATACTACGTGGATAATCTTGAGAACATTGCTCGTAAGATCACAACGATTTTGTTTGCACAACAATCATTGGCTTCTGCAGGTTTTATCGCAGCCTCAACGTTGAACTCCATTGTTGGTAAGGAATTAAGCCAACATGCCAACTGGGCGGGTGTGCCCACGGCAGTTTATTTATTGGCGGGTGCTTTCTCCGCGTTCATGTGGGGCTACGTTTACGATGCGGTCGGCAGACGCAACGGTCTTACAACAGGACTCAGCACAGGGGTAATCGGCTCTGGTCTAACTTTTTACTCTATTGCGATCCATTCGTTCCCTTTATTCCTCGGCGGCATGGTTTTGATGGGTATTGCAAATTCAGCAGTGCAATTGGGTCGCTTTGCTGCGGCAGAGGTCAACAAGCCTGAGCATCGCGGACAAGCCATCTCGAACGTCGTGATTGGCGGAACGGTCGGCTCGATCATCGGTCCGTTCGTGGCGGGTCCGGCGGGTCGGTTGGTCGGTTCATGGGGTATTGATGAACTGGCGGGTGCATATCTCATTGCTGCAGTATTGTTCGCAATTGGCGCGGTTGTCGTCTTCACCGGCCTGCGTCCTGATCCGCGTGAGATCGGCAAACAGGTGGCAGAGAAATATCCAGAAACGCTGATCAAGCATAAACATGTGCGAGGCTTGCTTGAAATTTTCCGTCAACCAGCAGCGCTGGTTGCCATGCTTAGCATGGTCCTGGGTCAGATGGTGATGGTCTTGGTCATGGTCATCACATCCCTGCACATGCGCGGACATAACCACGAACTCACCGACATTTCTGCAGTGATCGCGTCGCATACTTTTGGTATGTATGCCTTTTCCATCGTCTCTGGTCGGCTGGCAGATAAATGGGGGCGTGGCACCGTCATCTTGATCGGTTCGTTTACGCTTGTCGTCGCCTGCATTGCGGCAACGATTTCTCCAGATGTTCTTCCATTGGGTGTAGCATTATTCCTGTTGGGCTTGGGTTGGAACTTCTGCTTTGTGGGCGGTTCAACCTTGCTTGCTGACCAACTCTCTCCCGCCGAACGAGCTCGTACACAAGGTTTTAATGACCTGCTTGTCGGTCTCGCGTCAGCACTTGGAAGTTTGGAAAGCGGCTTTATCTTTGCTTCGCTTGGCTATAACATGATGGCATACGTCAGTGCAGCCATTGCTTTGGTTCCGCTTTTGGTTGTTGTCGTTTGGATGATTGGAAAATCAAAGAAACTTAAAACGGTTTGATGAAACAGATTCTCGGTTCGCGCTCCAAACTATTTTTGTTGTTCTTTGTCTTTGGCACAGGGTTCACCTTTGCCATTGGCTGGCTGACCCAATTCCACGCGCTTGGCAACGACTACTGGAATATTCTCTACTACGGGCGTAATATGACGCTCTCCCAGCCTGAGTCACTTTACAACGGATTCTACCCATTTGGATACGCCTTCCTCATCGGACAGATGCCGTTTACGTATGTGCTTCCGCTTTCATATTTGTTGAATGCGCTTCTTTCCGGACTTTTCATTGCTTCTGTTTCGACGCTTGTTGCCTACACTTATTCCATTCCCGCCACGGTGATCGCGTTCTATTCTTCGATCGCCGCTCCTTTTGTTTTTCAGAACGCCAATACGCTCAGCCCTGATATTGGCTCTGCTGCATTTACAGCATTTGCTGTTTTCTTGCTAAGCCAAAACTGGCTGGCGAAAGAACATACGGAATTGTCCGATTCGCAGCTTATCCTTGTGGGTGTATCTTTGGGTCTCTCCTTCCTCTGGCGGACTCATGCTGCTGTGTCCATCGTTGCCATCCTTGCCGGATATGTTCTCATCACAGGCATTCGTCCCTTTCGCCCCTTGATGCTTGTGGCAGGCGCTCTTGCCGGCGTGGCAGGAATCCAGGTGATCGTCAACCTTGTATCGGGTCATGGTCCATTTGAAACCGCCCAAGCCTTCAACCTCTACAAATTCTTCTACGGTGTGGATTGGACATTTACCCCCAGACCGGAAGATATCGAAGATTTTTCACTTCTTGAGACCATCACTAGCGATCCAGCTAACGCATTTAACCTATATAAGCCTTTCTTCTTGTATTTCGTTTCCCATGTCTGGGCGGCGATCCCTGCTTTCCTTATCTCACCTAAAGGGCGTTACTCCCGCTTTTCTTTATTTGCCTTCATCTTTATTTTTTTGTATGCCATCCCGATCTCGCTCAGCGATAGCGCTCGCTCTCCTGTAATTCTGATGAGCGTTTTTCTACCCTCCGTCGCAGTTTTGCTTGCTACTTTGATCGAGATCGTGAAGAATCATTTTCCATCCATCCGCTGGGGCGAATGGGCTGCGACTGTGGTGTTTATCGCGTTCGGTTTTCAAACGTTTTATAGCTGGGCATCCTATGATGTTGGGTTGATCCGTGCTGCGGTCGCTGAACGGAAGGTACTTTCCGTTATCGAACAGACATTGCTCTCCAACGGTATGACTTCGGCCACCGAAGTCTTCTCCGACCGCTATGATTTTTACACACCAAATACCATGCCTTATCATGGTCGTAGTATCGATAAATGGTCTGTCGATTGGTTCTGGGGTATGGAAGAAGATTACCCGCTTTTGCCGAATGATTCATGGGAATCCTTTGCTGCTGCTAGCAAAGAGCAGGGAATCCGATTCCTTGTGCTTGGACCCAACAGTCATTATCGCGGTGATATCTTTCCCCCTATCTATAACGAAGAAGCAGATCTCGATACATTGGGGCTGCGTTTCATTGGGCAAAGGGGCAAGATGAGGTTGTACGAATTTAAATGAGCAGACCCGCAAAATCATCCCAGTGGTCGATTACCGAGATTGCTTTTCTAATTGCAATTCTGGTTTCCATCCCTTTACTGTTTTATAGCACCTTCCGGCATGACTTCCCAATGGGCTACGCCGGTTTGTTCACGCAAATGGCGAAACAGATCGCAGATGCGAACTTTGCTTTGCCCGGCGAGTCTCCATTTTATGGACCCGGCGGCATTCCATTTGCATATCCACCCTTTGGCTTGTATATCCTAGCTCTCTTCATCAAATTGACCGGTAAATACTACATCTTCCTCCGGTTCCTCCCGCCGCTTTTTAGTCTCATTGCCGTCGGTCTGACCTTTTTCCTCGCTCAGAAATTCTTCAAGCAGCCTTTTCTTTCCATGTTGGTTGCGATTTTGACCGCAACTTCAGTGGATTTATTCATAGCGCACACTTGGTCTTCCGGTGTTGTGCGTGCGCCTGCATTTATTTTTACGATTTTGGTCCTGTATTTTTACTCGCCAAACCCTGAGGAGAGATCTCTACGGAATGTTTTATTAACCGGTCTGTTTTTCGGGCTGGCGGCGCTGAGTCACCTTGCTTATGCCTTATTCTGCTTCTTTTGGATCGTGACCGCCTCGCTTTCATTTCGTGATTGGAAGAAGACGATCCTCGACCCATTCCTGGCTGGTATAACCGCACTCGTTGTCGCAAGTATCTGGATCATTCCTGTGGCATCCCGTTATGGATGGGAGGTTTTCTTCGGTGCCTTCAATTCTCACGGCGGGAGTGAGTTGATGGTGGAGTCCTTCAACCTTGCCAGCCTCATCCGTTTGTTCCAGATCAATCTCACACCAGTTTTGACAAATCCGCTTTTGGCGGTAATGGTTTTGGTCGGTGGTTTATATTTGCTGCTTCATAAGCAATATCGCTTTGTATTTTTCTTTCTTCTTGTCGTTTTGATTTTCCCCGAAAATGCCCGCTTCGTATATTGGCTTGGATCTTTCCTCGCCGCATACGGACTTTGGTTTCTCACTTCACAACTATATGAGTGGTTCTCAAAACAAGCCAAAATATCTCAACCTGTTTGGATGTCAATCATTATTTTTCCAGTGCTTGGTATTCTTTGGTGGAATGGGTTTGCTTCCATTTCGCGATTCACTCCATTCTTGAGCAACTCGGCTATAGAGCTTCAGGAAAAATCATCCGAAATCTTTTTAAAGGATGGGACGTACCTTTCATTGCTGATCCAAGACGAAGCTGAGTGGTTGCCTTTTCTCGTCCAGCGTGAGCCGTTGGTATCTCAATGGGGAAGCGAATGGTTGGGTGAGTATGACGAGCAGACCCGGCTCATGTCCATGTTTCAGGGCTGCCGGAAGGAAAAGGATTGGAGTTGTGTGACAGCTGTGCTGAAAGAAATGGGGACCAGCCCGGCGTATGTCATCACCTATCGCATCGATAAAAAAATGAACGAACAGATTGCTCAAGTTGGTGGGTGGCAGGAGATCTTCTCCAACGAGAGATATACGGTTTGGGAAGCAATAAAGTAGGATAAAAAAGAAGGTCACGCCATGAGCGTGACCTTCACATTATGAATTACAAAACTCTTCTTATTCAGCAGATGAGGAGCTATCAGTGCTCTTCTTCGAAGAAGAGGAATCACCAGAAGGTGACTTATGGTCGGTGGCATAAAACCCCGAACCCTTAAAGATCACTTTGGTGGGGGTGATGACCTTTTTCAGCGCCTTCTTGCGGCACTCAGGGCAGGTCTTCAATGGATCATCGGTGAAGGATTGCTGGCGTTCGAATTGCACTCCGCAATTCTCGCATCGATAAGTGTAGACGGGCATACGTTCTCTCCTTGCTCCTTGCTAAATATTCCTTGGATACAACTGCGGCATTATAGTCCCCTTGTTGGGGTGTGGCAAGCCTTCAGAAGCGGCATGTTATAATTTTCTTACAATTTCGCCGACTTGTTACCCATTTGATGCATGTCTGTCTGAAAAGTTGCAGATCGTCTGTGTGGAGCAGGACAGGTCTTTCGAGGTCACCATGTTAAAGATCGAGATCGTCTACTGTGCGGTTTGACATTACACCAACCGGGCCGTGAGCCTGGCACAGGAATTGTTGAAGGATTATGAACACGTCATCGAGGGCATCACCCTCGTTCCCTCGGACGGAGGCAAGTTCGAGGTCAGCGTGAACGGGGAGTTGGTCTACTCCAAATTGCAGACCAAGCGTCACGCTGAAGCAGGAGAAATCCTGGGTAGTATTTCGAAGATGGTAGATTAAATTACATGTAGGGGCGACCCATCAGGGTTTAGCAAGGCGAATTGCTCATACTGGGCAGGTCGCCCCTACAAACAACGAGGCATACGAATGGCAAAAAAAGGACGAGTATTTTCAGGAGCGCGCCCAACGGGACGCCAACATTTGGGGAATTACCTTGGCGCGATCCAAAATTATGTGGATCTGCAAACAGATTATGACTGTGTCTACTGTATTGTGGATGTCCATGCACTGACCACGGTGGAGACCACACAGGAACTTCGCCAGAATACCTTTGAAATGGCGCTTGATTGGCTCGCCGCGGGCATTCGCCCTGAAGACTCGATCTTGTTCGTGCAGTCGCATGTTCCTGAAGTGATGGAGCTTCATACCTATCTTTCGATGGTTACCCCTCTCGGTAAACTGACTGACCTGCCGACCTTCAAAGAAAAAGTGCGCCAGCAGCCGGAAAATGTCAACTATGGTTTACTTGGCTACCCTGTGCTCATGACCGCAGACATTGTTCTTTATAAGACCGATATCGTGCCCGTCGGTATTGACCAGGCACCTCATATCGAATTTGCGCGTGAGACCGTGCGATCCTTCAATTATCGCTTTGGAACAAAAGCGCTGATCGAACCGCAGGTCAAGCACACGGAAGTGAAAAAAGTGGTTGGTATCGACGGCAAGGACAAGATGAGCAAGAGCATCAATAACCACATTGAATTGGCTCTCACTGCCGATGAGACCACCAAACGCGTCCGCGAAATGGTCACCGACCCGGCTCGCCAACGCAAGACCGACCCAGGCAATCCCGATGTTTGCAACGTGTTCACCATGCACAAGATCTTTTCTCCGCAAGAAGAAGTGGACATGATCAATACCGAATGCCGCAAAGCCGGCATTGGATGTGTCGATTGCAAACTTCGTTTCGCTGCCAACCTCAACAAGCACCTCGAGCCCTTCCGCGCCAAACGCGCCGACTTTGCTTCCAAGCCTGCCGAAGTGCAGGAGATCCTCAATGATGGCGGCAAACGCGCCCGTGCCATTGCGCAAGAAGTGATGAGCGAAGTGCGTGAGGCGATGAAACTGCCTTAAATAGACTTGTAGGGGCGGGGTTTCCCCGCCCTTTCTATTAATGAATATCAGGGTGCGGTCTCCGTGCCCCTACATTTCCCAATCTTATGCGCGTCCTTATCCAACGAGTTTCTAAAGCAAGCGTCACAGTCGAAGGGCAGACCATTTCTCAGATCGGAAAAGGTCTGCTTATTCTTTTGGGTATTGGTCATGGAGATGGAGAAGAGCAGGTTCAATTTCTCGCCGAAAAGACTGCCAACTTGCGCATCTTCGAAGATGAACAAGGCAAGACCAATCTCTCTGTGTTGGATGTCAAAGGGGAAGCCATTGTCGTTTCACAATTCACGCTTTATGCAAATTCCAGCAAAGGACGCCGTCCTTCCTTCATAGATGCAGCCTTGCCTGAAGTTGCCGAGCCATTAGTGAATCGCTTTGTTGAACTATTACGCTCTCATGGTGTTCCTACCCAAACAGGGAAATTCGGCGCACACATGGAAGTGGAGATCCATAACGATGGGCCTGTGACCATTTGGCTTGAAAAATAATTTATGAAACGTCCCAACTTTATTCAAAAACTCATTCATCGTGTGTTGATGATCCGCCCCATTACCGAATTCCTGGCACCGCGTACCAAAGCCATCGATGCCTTTTTCCTCAAGTTGACGAAGGGTAAAAGTACACTTTCTGAACTTGCCGGGTGGAATATCGTCCACGTCACTACCTATGGCGCAAAGTCAGGCAAAGAGATCAAGCTCATTCTGATTGCCATTGCTCATGAGGATACGCTCGCCTTGATCGCTTCCAACTTTGGGAGGCCGCAACACCCAAAGTGGTATTTCAACTTGTTGAAAACGCCTCAGTGTAAGGTCCAACTCAATGGGGTGGACCAGCTCTGCATCGCGCGTGAGGCGGAAGGCGAGGAGCGGGAGAAGTTCTGGCAGTTGGCTGTCGATCACTATGCCGGGTACGAAAAGTACAAGGAAAGAGCCGCTCCACGCCGTATTCCGGTCATGCTTCTTGAGCCCCAAAAATAATTGCCAACTTTGGAATTTAATGATAAATTAAGCCTTGAAGGATGCAAGAGGTTTTCGTTGCGGAAGGAAGAAGACGACGGCTCAAAGCAAGACCTTGAGCCGTATTTTTTTTACCACCCGATGAACACAACTGCGTCACCCAAATTTTTTTCTTTTTGCTCAGGAGGCAAATATGGCTGAACGTATCATCGGCACGGTTAAGTGGTTCAATGGAACCAAGGGTTATGGTTTCATCGAACGAGAAGGCGGTCCCGACGTCTTCGTCCACTTTTCCGCCATTCGCGGTGAAGGCTTCAAGAACCTGCAGGAAGGCCAGAAGGTGGAATTTACCATCGAGAAGGGCCCTAAAGGTTTGCAGGCCGCGGATGTAGTGGTTCTCTAATTCCGCAAGTAATTAATTGAACCTAATGAAAGAGCCTCGTCGTGAGACGGGGCTCTTTTTTGTTACCTTTTGATCCTCCTCCATTTTGAAAAAAGGGGGAGGGTTAGGGAGTGGGCGCCTCTTTCGGGACCCATAACTGGGCATCTGTTTCGACAGCTATTGCCCCCGCCAGGAGCATGGACTCGACATCCATCTCCGTCCATACCCCGCCAGCCCCAATGACCGGAAACCCGCTCATCACTGCCGAGCGGACCACATCCAATGCACGCGGGAACAAGGCTTGCCCATACATTCTGCCAGTGATGAGATTTCCATTTTTGTCATACATTGCTCCGCGCGGAGAGGCAATACTAATGGCACTTGCGCCGCCATCGATCAGTGGACGTCCAAGAGTAAGCACTTGCTCATGGGGAAGCGCAAAGATGAGTGGAACTTCACCAAGACACATTTCCAAATTCAGGAGGATAATGTCATCGGCAAGCAACGGTGCAAAGCCAAGTTGAACCGCCATTACATTTTCCACGTTCTCAAGTTCGCGTACCATGCGTTGAGTTTCTTCGGGGCGATCCGCCATCAAGTGGATGATGATGGGCAGGTCGGAACGATTCCATTTGGCGGAATATTTTTTGAGTACAGCGCTAAAGCCAGGGTTGGGCAGCCCGGTGTGCATGAGAAACCCGCCTGGAAACTCGACCACAGTTGGGTGTGAAGTTGGCTGGCGCGGGCGGAGAGAGATCGGGTTGGTCACGAAAGCGCCGAACGAGTTCAGCGAGATCCCATTGCGGGGGTCTGGTGCGAATCCCAGGGATCCCGCCGCATTGATAAGAGGTTTGCTAAAATACAGATCGCGTTTCATAGGAGTTGATATGCAGCCCTTACAAAATATTCGTGTGCTCGACCTCAGCCGTGTGTTAGCTGGACCTTATTGTACGATGGTTCTTGGTGACTTGGGTGCGGAGGTCATCAAGGTGGAGCCGCCCGAAGGCGACGAGACGCGCGGCTGGGGACCACCGTTTGCGGAAGGGGAGAGTGCCTATTATTTGTGCGTCAACCGTAACAAGCGCAGCATGGTGGTGAATTTAAAGACGGATGAAGGGCGGGAGATTTTGCGTGAGCTTGCCATGCAAAGCGATGTGCTGGTGGAGAATTTTCGTCCGGGGACGTTGAAGAAATTCGGCTTGGACTTTGAGACACTGCATGAGTTGAATCCACGCTTGATCTATTGCTCGATCTCTGGCTTCGGGCAGACAGGTCCATTGCGAGACATGCCAGGGTACGATTTTATGATCCAAGCCATGGGCGGAATCATGAGCGTCACCGGCGAACCGGATGGCGAACCAATGAAGGTTGGTGTGGCAGTGGCAGATCTGTTTGCCGGACAGAATGCGGTTATTTCGATCTTGGCAGCATTGCAAGCGCGGACGTTTACGGGTGAAGGTCAATACATTGATATTGCTTTGTTCGATTCTGAGTTGGGTTGGCTGGCGAATGTCGCAAGCAATTTCCTGATTTCAGGGAAAAACCCAAAACGCTACGGCAATGCCCATGCCAACATTGTGCCGTATCAAAGTTTTCAAGCCAGCGACGGTTGGTTTGTGGTGGCAGTGGGGAACGATAAGCAGTTTGAGGCGTTTTGTAAGGTAATTGGCAAACCTGAACTTTCAGCCGATGAACGGTTTTCCACCAACTCAGCGCGGGTACAAAATCGCGAGATATTGATTCCGCTGCTCAAACCGATCTTTATGCAGAAAACGGTGAGCGAATGGCTTGCCCTCATCGGCGACCAATTCCCCTGTGGACCGATCAACAATTTTGACCAAGTCTTTTCCATGCCGCATGTAAAGGAACGTGAGATGCTGGTACAGATGGAACATCCCACCATTGGGGCGTTGCCGTTGGTTGGTTCGCCGCTTAAGATGGGAGGAACACCGGTTTCATATCGCCTCCCGCCGCCTCTGATGGGTCAGCACACAAAAGATATTCTGCGCGAATCTCTTGGCTATTCAGATGAAAAAGTGATGGCGTTGGCGAAAGGCGGGTGCATCAAATAACTTTATTGGAGTTCAAGTATGGACATTATCTATTCTGCATCGGCATTGGGGGCTTTTTCTGGCAGTTTGATCTATATCGTTATATTCTTCATCCTCGGGTTTGGGAATTTGTTGCTTTTGCTTCTACCCCGCCGCCGCAAAAAACGAAAGATCGGAGATTATGTAGTCGGATTTATTAGCATCCTGATCATCTTCTTCGGTGTGTTGCTATCGATTTCGACCTTAAACAGCTATCAGAACGGAGATAAGACTGTGCAAGTTACCGCGCTGGAAAAGCGCGAAACCACGGTCAAATGCAATAAGTATTATTGCACCGAGTACAATGTCGAAACGACAGACGGTGAGAAATTTTATGTCTTTGGCTTGGAAAAGGATATTTGGGAAAAGGTTGAAGTGAATTCTTGCTATCAATTCACCTACTATCCAATAAAACCTTTGTTGGCAGATTATCTTCAGCAAGAGGACCCATATCCAAATTTATACGAAACGACGGGATACATCACGCTGATCGAAAAAACTGGATGCTAAAAAGAGAAAGTCACCTTCAAGGTGACTTTCTCTTTTATTTCTTGATGTGGTACATTGTCAAAAGTGGAGTCCACTGTTTGGTTTGGATGACCAGCCCACGTTGAGAAAGATGCGTGTCGAGGGCGTTGAGTCCAAAGTCGGTGTCGGGATGTCCCCAGCGGAAGAAGGCGTCGAAGACTTTGATATCCACACCACGCGGTTCTTCAAGGAAGAGACTGCCGCCCGGTTTGAGCACGCGGACGATCTCATCAATGGCTTTACGCCAATCGGGGATGTGGTGCAGCACCCCGAAGATAATGACCATATCTTTGCTGGCATCTGCGAATTGACTCAGGTCTTCTGCACCTTGAATAATGAATTGAAATTGGGGGAATTGTTTTTGCGCGAGTGTGACCTGCTCTTCCATTACATCAAGCCCGATATAGCTTTTAGGGTTGAGTGAAGAAAGCAGGTATGCACCATAACCGGAACCGCAGCCGATCTCAAGTACATCTTTGTTCTTCAGATCGAGACCCATACGTTTGAAGATGGGCATTTCAAAATAACGCTGACCCAACTTGCGGGGCAGGGATTGCATGGCACGAAATTCAGGTCTTGAAAGTTTCATAAAAAAATCTCCGAGTTCATGAAGAACTCGGAGATTGATTTCTTACGCGGTTTCGATCAAACCCATTGCCTGCAGCATTTCTTCGTTGCTGCCGTATTTGAACCACTCAAGCCCGCGCTTTTTGGCTTCTTCTGTCTCGGCGACTTCGAGCCGTTTGATATCTTCCTTGTAAACGATCGGCTTTTGCAGCGACTTTACTTTTTCAGCCACGGTCTCAGGACTGCCATTGTTCGGCTGTTTGGTTTGCAAATATTGCAGCACAGCTTTGGCAGCATTGGTACCGTCTCGGCGGGCATAACCGACCAACCCTTCGCTTGCCTTGCGAGACCAACCACCGACGAAAATTCCTTCGGTCGTGGATTCGTAGGAAGTGCCTTCCACGGGGAATTTCGGTTCTTTGTTCTTGGCGAACTCGCCCCATTCTGTGGGTAGCCCAAAGTTCGCATCCACCTGATCTCCAATGGCGAAAATGACAGTATCAACATCAAGGGTGTGCTTTTTGCCTGTGCCCTTGGCGCTGGTCTTACCGTCGCGTTCGGTCAGGATATTTTCTTCCACTTCGAGTTTGGTCAATTCACCATTTTCACCGATCATGGCAGTGGGGGAGGCTAGGAAGTCAAAGCGGAACTTCGCCTCTTTGACCTTGGGGTCTGCCTTGGCGAGAGCATCCAGCACCTTTTGGCGGCCGATTTCCGGGTCTTGTCCGATCGCATCAAGTGCCGGGCGGACGCGCGCTAATTCTTTCTCAAACTCATCCATATCAAGATAAGAGATAAGGTGCTTCATTTCTTCCTTGGTGAAGTTCACCTCAGCCGGACCACGGCGCACAACAGCGGTCACTTCTTCCACACCTTGGTGATTGATGAGATAACGAGCGATATCCACCATCACATTGCCTGCACCAATGATGGCAGCGCGCTTGCCAAAGCGGAACTTGCGCTGACTGAACGGCGGCAGCTTGTTGTAATGGTAAACAAGGTCCTTGGCATGGTACACGCCTTCCAACGTTTCGCCGGGTAAACCCAAAGATTTGGTGCCCTGCGCACCCGCAGAGACCAGCACCGCGTCGAAACCCAGCGCGCGAATTTCATCCAATGTGAAATCGCCGCCAACACCGATGGAAACATTGCCATAATAGTCAATGTTCGCCAGGTCGAGCGCCTGTCGGAACTGCTTGCGCAGCCCTTCTTTCATTGTATGTTTTTCAAGGTAAATACCGTATTCTGCCAGACCGCCAGCCTTAATGTCACGATTAAAAAGCGCCACATGCACCCCGTTGTTCGCCAACTCACGTGCTCCGAAAAGTCCTGCAGGTCCCGCGCCAATAACGGCGACGAAATATTGATTTGTCACTTTCTCTCTCCTAAATCTGGACGTAAACTATCGCATTATATTTGAAAACACTTGCCCCTACAAGCCATTCTCATTCCTTTATTAATTTGTATTGGATTCTGTCAACTATGCTAAGATTATGTCAATCTATTGAACAGGAGGTAGTATGACCAACGAACCCATCAAAGAAGATCCTGTAAAAAAATTCCGAAAACTCATCGCGAGTTTTATTCCACTTTCGCGATTGCCCAAAAAAGATACCAAAGAAGAAGCGAAAGCGACCATAGAAATAAAAGAGGCTAAAGAGGTCAATTTGGAAGACGTAAAAAAAGACGCTCTTTCATCCCTACCCAAAAAAACGGCGCAAAAGAATGAAATGCTGGGGGCATTGCCCAAAAAGGGAGATGCAACGCACCAAAACGCCGAAGCTAAACCGATAGATGTTCCTGCTTCCACCCCCAACCCCGCCTCAGATCCCAGCCCCAAACTGGTTGCTGCTTCTGGTAGTGGATACTCCGTTTGGGCGCCCAGATTATGGACAACAGCTAGCATTATCTCTCTTACCATCAATATCCTGCTTACGATTGTCTTGATAATCCTTGTTATCAGTGTGTACCGCCTAAAATTAGACATGGCAAAAATCATGAATGCCACCACCTCGGTTATGGATCTTCCCGCCGGGCTGTATTCGAACTTTGAGAAAATGGAGCGTGCCAGTATTCAAACCAATGTGGAAGTCAACACATCCATTCCCGTCAAATTCGACTTGCAGTTGAACCAACAAACCAATGTTGTATTGAGTCAGGATGTCACCATTACGAATGCGCGTGTCACCGTCAACACAGGCGGCTTGAATATTTCACAGGCGAATACCACCATCGTCCTCCCGGCGGGTACTGTTCTGCCTGTTAACCTCGCGTTGACCGTCCCCGTAGACCAACAGGTGCCGGTAACCCTCAACGTCCCAGTTGATATTAAACTGAAAGACACTCAGTTGAACGACCCCTTCGTTGGCTTACAAAACGTCATCAAGCCCCTTTACTGTTTGCTCGAACCCACTGCAGTCAATATGGATGGAAACCCGATCTGTCAGTAATACATGCTTGCGGTGTGCCGTCTGAGGATGCAAAATAGAATGGAAAACACTTTGGAGTTAAATGTATAAAAACATCACGCAGGTCCAGCTTAAGAACGGCATGAGGGTCATGCTAAAAGAGATCCATACGGCGCCAATTATCTCGTCGTGGATCTGGTACAAAGTCGGCTCGCGCGATGAGTCCACCGGCAAGACCGGTATCTCCCATTGGACGGAACATATGATGTTCAAAGGGACAAAGAAATTCCCCGGCGGCATTCTCGATAAAGCCATCTCCCGTGAAGGCGGACGATGGAACGCATCCACCTCCCGCGATTCCACTCGGTATTACGAGACCATGCCTGCCGCAAAAATCGACCTTGCCCTGCGCCTCGAATCCGATCGCATGACCAGGAGCATCTTCGATGCCAAAGAGGTCGCATCTGAAAGAACGGTCATCATCTCAGAACGTGAAGGTTCGGAGAACGAACCCATGTTCCTGCTGGGGGAGGCAGTGCAACATGCGTCATTTCGAGTTCATCCTTATCATCACGAGATCATTGGAGACATGGCAGACTTGCGCACCATCAGCCGTGATGACCTGTATAACCATTACCGCACTTATTACGTCCCAAACAATGCTGTTCTTTCGCTGGCTGGTGATTTCGATACCAAATCGATGATTAAGCGCATCAAGGAATTGTTCGAATCGATTCCGAAAGGAAATATTCCTCCCCGCCTTGCTCGCCCAGAACCCGAGCGCAAAGGCGAACTTCGCCTAACTGTGGAAGGACCTGGTGAGACGGCGTTTACGCAGGTAGCCTATCCTTTCCCGAATGCCACTCATCCTGATTACTTCGCGTTGCAAGTCCTTGAGAGCTTGCTGAATGGCGCCAGCGGACTTTCCTATAAGACCTGCCGTCTCTATCGTGCACTGGTTGATAAAGGGCATGTCGTGGATATCTCTGGTTGGTCTGAATCCACGATCGACCCGTTCCTGTATCGCATCACCTTGGTTCATCGCCCCGATAAAAAGCCAGAAGATGCACTGTCTGCTTTGGATGACGAGATCAAGAAAATTCAAGACAAACTTGTTCCCGAAGCTGAGATCAAACGTGCCGTCAAACAAGCACGCGCCGTTTTTGCCTATGGTAGCGAGAACATTACCCATCAAGCCTTTTGGATGGGCTATACCTCCATGTTCTCTGATTACAGTTGGTACACCACATATCTCGATAAACTTGCAAAAGTCACACCGAAAGATGTGCAACGTGTGGCACAGGTCTATTTCCAACCGAATAAGCGTGTGGTGGGGAATTACATTCCCAAAGGGAAGGCGGCATAATGACAACCCAACCCAAATCATCCATGCCCAGCCCTGAAGACGTGTATCAGACGACGCTTTCAAATGGCATCACCATTTTGGCGCGTTCCAACTACAACAGTCCCTCCGTGAATATGGGCGGATACCTTCCCGCCGGTGCCATTTTTGAAACAGATGAAAAGCTTGGTCTGGCAGATTTTGTCTCCAGTATGCTCATGCGTGGTACACAAACCCGCACCTTTGATTCTATTTATAACGAGCTTGAAACTGTTGGTGCGAGTCTCGGCTTTGACTCAGGCGTTCACAACACCAATTTTGGCGGGCGCGCATTGGTCGAAGACCTTCCGCTATTGATGAAGCTCCTCTCTGAATCATTGCGCAATCCGACCTTCCCGAAAGATGAAATGGAACGCCTGCGCACACAGATGCTCACTGGGCTTGCTTTGCGCGCACAAGATACTTCTGATATGGCGGACCTGCTCTTTGAACAATTCCTATATGCTGATCATCCTTACGGGAAACCATCGGATGGATATGTAGAAACGATCCAGGCGATCTCGCGCAAAGATTTGGAAACTTTCCATCGCTTCCACTTCGGACCTCGCGGCATGGTCATTGCTATCGTGGGCGCTATCCAGCCGAAGAAAGCGGTTGAGGCTGTGGCAAAGGTTCTGGGCGACTGGTCAGTTCCAAATCAGAAAGAGCCGCCTGCACTTCCTCCGCTTAAGCCATTGAAGAAATCTGTCCGCAAGCATCATTTGATTCCCGGAAAATCCCAATCAGATTTGGTTGTTGGCACGATTGGACCCACACGCAAGAGTCCCGATTTTATGGCAGCATCGCTTGGAAATTCGGTGCTGGGTCAATTCGGCATGATGGGACGTATTGGTAACGTGGTGCGCGAAAAATCTGGCTTGGCGTATTATGCCTATTCGAGTTTGCATTCCGGCTTTGGACCGGGCAGTTGGGAAGTGGCAGCGGGTGTGAACCCCAAGAATTTGAAGAAGGCGTTAGATCTCATCGATGCTGAGTTGCGACGTTTCGTGAAGAACGGTGTGACGAAAGATGAACTCGCTGATAGTCAGGCGAATTACGTTGGTCGTTTGCCGCTTTCGCTTGAGTCGAATGGCGGCATGGTCAGCGCTATTTTGAATATCCATCGGTATCAACTTGGTATGGATTATTACCAGCGTTATGAAACACTGGTGCGTCGTGTGACGCGAGACGATGTGGTTGAAACTGCTCGAAAATATATTGACCCGGAACGTCTGGTGATCGCAACAGCAGGTCCGTAGACGTGAAGCGTTATATGTAAAGTTCAGGATTTATGATTCTTCGGACTGGAGTGGATCTAATAGAAACAAGCCGTGTTGCTGATGCCATTGAACGGCACGGCGAGCGATTTTTGAAGCGCGTATTCACCGAATACGAGTTGAATGAATGCAATGGACGTGTCACTTCTCTCGCAGCTCGCTTTGCAGCCAAGGAAGCGGTTGCTAAAGCTTTAGGTACAGGGATCGGGGATGTGAGCTGGCAAGAGATCGAGGTCCGCTCAGATGAGAAGAAAGCGCCCTATGTGGTTTTGTCTGGAGAAGGGGAGAGGTTGGCAAAACAACTTGGGCTAAAAACCTGGTCTCTAAGTTTGAGCCATACGGAAAGTCAGGCAATGGCATTTGTTGTTGCAGCTGAATAAAAGAACGCCTTCCGATTTTGGAAGGCGTTTTGCTTCTTAATCTTTATTGAGTTTGGCTTTTAGCGTGCTTTGTTCCAATGGTGATGAACTATGTTCGTGAATGATCTTCCACGCATCATTTGCATTCTTAAGCACACAAGTCATGCGGTTTTGCATGGAGCGTAATTCTTTGCCTTCTGCTGATAAGCCTCTAAAGGTGACGATCATATGGGCAATTGCCATCTCTTTGGTGACTGTGATCTCCAGATCATTGAACTCAACCTTCACCAACTCGTCACCTAGTGAACCAAACCAGTCTATAACCATTCCACGCCAAGCGTCGATGCCATCATACACCCACATTTCCCACATATCGAAGATGTGGATGTCTTTATCATATATGGCAAGAAAGGCATCGACATCTTTTGCGTACACTGCGGCTTGATATGCGTCGAGAACCTTTTGAATCGCATGTTGGGTCATTTTGTACTCCTGTAGTTGTTTTGAAAAAAATCCCTCCCGTATGCCAGTTTACGGGAGGGGACAAGGAGATATAGAACGGCGAAAGGAAAGACTATATCTCTACTTGACGCGGAAATTACTTCTGTTCTTCAGTGCCGATCCAAAAGTGACCGGGCATTACAGGGCGATAGGGGCGAATTACCAATTTACCGAGTTCTAATTGAACTTGATTTACATCCATCATACTAGGATGTACAAGACAAATATCGGGTTTGCGCCCAAACTTTTTGCTGTAATATTCCATTGCTTTTTGGATCTTCACACTCAAAGTGGTGCGTGGGTCGTTGTCATACCAAAGGAGTCCGGTGTGCATGTTGCCTGCCTTTCACTAGTCAATTGCTGGTAGCCAGAACTTGAGCAGTTGATTGCCTTCGCGCATGGCGAATTCGTCTCTTGCCGTGAGATGATTAAGAGGTTGATCGCCTGTCAATAAGAGAGCTTGTTCAGAATTTTGTACAAAACCAAACAAACGCGTTCGGAAAAACTCCAGCCATTCCTTTTGGTCTTTTGCAAGATCAGTATTCAATGTTGTGAAGAGCCATACGCGTCGGCTGGGTCCGCGCAGGAGAAGCCAGCGTAGATTTTGACGGGCGGCATCATCAAGTTTGAGGAAGGCATCAAGATCATCGATCAATAACAAAACAGATTGTCCTTCGCCTCTGTTCTGATGAGCCCATTTGACAAGCGCTTCCAAAAGTTCTTTCGTGTTTTCATCACTTGTGCGATAGATTCCTGCATTGTTTTCACTTCCGTAAAAGTTCTTCCATTCATCTGGTTTGGCAGTGACAATGCCATACTGAACAGAATCAGGGGAGTGGAGCAGGTCTACAGCGCGAGCGATGGTTTGTAATAGCTTTGTCTTTCCACTGGATACATCACCAGCGATCAGTATTGGGCCGGGAACTGGGTCGTTCAAATTTAGCAGAACAGGTAATCCGTCAGAAGCCATGCCAAGGAAAAGAGCTTCAGATGGAAGTGGAGAGATACGGGTAAAGATTTCGCTCAGGGTTGGCAGAGCAGGCGTAGTGGAAGATAGAGGCGAAGTTTGTTTTGCCTTTTCTTCCTGCATTATTTCTGTCAATGCGCTTAGCATGAGGTTGAGGTCATTAGTTTCATTCATATTAGAACAACTGTTCTAATAATATACCATGCGATAACCTCTGTCAAGGGGTCAGTTTTGGATTTCCATGTTAAGTTCATTGTTGTCAAAATTGCTTGACGCAATGAATTGTTTTGGTATAATCTGTCCGCTTATTGACTTGCCGACGTAGCTCAATCGGCAGAGCACCCGCCTTGTAAGCGGGCGGTTACGAGTTCAATTCTCGTCGTCGGCTCTGGATTGCCGAAAGTGCAAAAGTCGGTGATCAAAAACAATTTATCATGGGCAGTTACCCAAGTGGCCAAAGGGGACTGACTGTAAATCAGTTGTCAGAAGACTTCGGAGGTTCGAATCCTTCACTGCCCACAGCACCAATTTCTGTTGGTGCTCCCCTAGGACGGGGAAGCAGCACGTAATGCCCTCATAGCTCAGCTGGCAGAGCACACCCTTGGTAAGGGTGAGGTCACGGGTTCAAATCTCGTTGAGGGCTCAGTTGCTGGAAAGCATTTCTTCACTAATTAACAAGGAGAGCGAAACATGGCGAAAGGAAAGTTTGATAGAAGCAAGCCGCATTTGAACGTGGGAACGATG
>VFQT010000800.1_pt1 | contig 42263 bp, 35 predicted proteins | sample 3512381 | NCBI WGS metagenome assembly VFQT01 (sample SAMN10412376, study PRJNA504923) | tailings metagenome | isolation source: Relicate 2 Philex TSF3 active mining site | place: Philippines: Tuba, Benguet | collected 2017-08-29 | reverse complement strand
GTTGAAAAAATTGCTTTGGCCTTATTGGATAGAGAAGTGCTTCACCAACAAGATGTAGAAGATTTGATTGGAAAGCGTCCATACGGTGAGAAGAAAATTTTCAGTGACGGTCCTGTTGAGGTAATTACTGAAGTTGTAGAAACCCCTACAGCTGATAATGCCCAACCAGAAACTACAGGGAATTAATATCCTTAAATTATGGAAGCATCTTCAGGTAAGGAAGCCATATTGAAGAATATCAGGAAGGCTTTGGTGCATTCAACTGATATTCCATATCCAGCCTTGGAGAAAACTGATTTTACATTTGATGGAACTAATGAAGATCTCGCCGTTTTATTTGCTGAAAAATTTTCATCATTATTGGGTAAGTTTTCTTTTTGTGAATCAGAGGCAGATTTGGTACACCAATTAATGGCACTGGCAGATGAGAGGAAATGGGATGATGTTTATTGCTCAGATGAAAATATAAAATCTGCTTTGAACTCATTTGGATTCAAACCCTTTTCTGATAAGCCTTTAAAAGATGCTGATGTTTCCATAACCATTTGTGAAGCATTGGTAGCAAGGACTGGATCAATTGTATTGAGTAGTACTGTTTCTTCTGGGAGGACGACAAGTGTATACGCACCCATTCATATATGTATCGCTAAGACCAGTCAATTGGTGTATGATGTGAAAGATGCATTGGTTATGTTGCAGCGTAAGTATGGCAATGAACTCCCTTCAATGATAAGTTTTGCAACTGGTCCAAGCAGAACTGCCGATATTGAGAAAACATTGGTTGTTGGTGTGCATGGTCCAAAAGAAGTGTATTGTTTTCTATTGGATAAATAAAGGTCTCAAAACCAATACTGATTATATTTGATCATGCAAATTCCCGCTGGCAAAAAGATTTATTTTTTATCCGATTTCCATCTTGGCGTACCTGATCATGCAACAAGTTTGGAGAGGGAAAAAAGGATTGTTGCTTTTTTGGATCAGGCCAAAAAAGATGCAGCGATGATTTTTGTGGTAGGTGATTTGTTTGATTTTTGGTTTGAATACAGGACTGTTGTTCCTAAAGGATATGTAAGGATATTGGGCAAGCTGGCTGAGTTGACTGACAACCATATTCCTGTCCATTTTTTTGTGGGTAACCACGACATGTGGATGTCGGGTTATTTTGAAAAAGAATTGAATATCCCCGTATTCTATGAAAGTCAAACTTACACTTTCAATGGGAAGAAATTTTTGATTGGGCACGGTGATGGTTTAGGTCCAGGTGACCATGGCTATAAATTCATAAAAAAGGTTTTCAGAAATCCGGTTTGTCGTTTTTTATTTGGATTACTTCCACCTTTTTTTGGTATTTCACTTGCAAATTTTTTCAGTAAGCGTAGCCGCATCATGACGGGTACTGCTGATGAAAAATTTTTAGGTGAAGACAAAGAGTGGTTAGTGATCTATGCTAAACAAAAATTAAAGGAAGAACACTTTGATTATTTTGTGTTTGGACACAGGCATTTGCCAATAGATTTTCAACTCAGTGAAGAAAGTCGATATGTTAATTTAGGCGACTGGATCAAGTACAACTCCTATGCTGAATTCGATGGGGATACTTTACATTTGAAGTACAATCATTAGGATGAGAAAGCTAAGTTTATATGTGTTACTGACCTTTATTGCTGCGCAATTGTCTGCCCAAGAACTTACTGGATTAACATTGACAAAGACCATAACTGGAGACTTTGCTTATTTCATGCCAGATGAATTGGGTAATTTATATGCACTGACCAAAAATGGTCAATTAAAGAAATACAATACAAGCCTAGATTCCATGGGTGTTTTCAATGAGGTTCGTCGCTATGGAAATCTTTATTCAATTTCAGCTGACAATCCATTAAGGACTGTTCTTTATTTCAAAGCATATAAAACAATTTTGGTGTTGGATAGGCTAATGCAGGTTGTTAATAAAATTGATTTGCGCAAAGCAGGTGTGTTTCAGGTAAATGCTGTTGCACAGAGTTATGATAATCTTTTCTGGGTATATGATGAGCAGGACAGTAAGCTCAAAAAGATCAATGAAGAAAGTAAACTAGTTTTTGCTACCGCTGATTTAAGATTAGTTTTTTCTGAGCCTATAGTACCATCGACAATTATTGATACAGGCGGATTTGTCTATATATACGATGAAAAAAACGGACTCTTTATTTTTGATTATTATGGGGCTTTAAAAAACAGGATAGCTTTTCTCGGTTGGAAAGAAGTACATGCTGTTGGTAAACAGCTGGTAGGAATAAAAGATAATATGATGATCACGTATACGCCTGGAAATATAGATACTAAAACGTTTTCACTACCTGATGAGTTAAAAGAACATGAACAGCTTTATTTTACTGCAACTGGATGTTATGTTTTAAAAGGCGGAACAATTTTTAAATATGCTTGGCGCTAATAAGTAAGGATTAGTTTGCAAGTCCTGCCTTTAATTCCAGCAACATCGCTTTGATGTTTTTGAGAACTTCAACCGTATCAAATTTATCATCGGCCTTTTTACCCTTTTTTAAATATTCTTTTGCGCCTTTGATGGTATATTTTTTTTCCTTTAGAAGAAAATAGATCAGTTTTAAATTTCTGATGTCTTCTGGTCTGAAAAGACGGTCTCCTTTTTTATTTTTTCTTGGCTTTAATATGGAGAATTCTTTTTCCCAGAAGCGAAGAAGTGAAATGTTGACATTGAACATGTTGGCTACTTCGCTGATAGGATAATATTGTTTGCTGTCGAGTTCTTTGTCTTCTGGGATGTTCAAATTCACCACTGTAGAAGTCTCTTTTTCTTCTACAATTGGCGGTGGGGTTGGATTACGGATTATTTTACGCTCGGGCTTGGATTCTGTTTTTTTGACAGGTTGTTCGAAATTTTCCCCTCCAAATATGTCGAGCTGGTTATACATCACCTCAAATTTATGCAGAATAAATAACCCTTATTGGCTTAAGTTATGCACATTGAGTTTAGTCGAATGTCTGATTTCTTGATGCAGCGAGTTTCAGGATTCTTTGGTATTGTTCTGGAGTAAGGTCGTTATAAAAGAAGTAAATGGGATCAAGACGTTTGTTGCCTTTAATAACCTCATAGTGTAAATGCGGGCCAGTTGATTTTCCTGTATTTCCCACATAGCCAATGATTTCTCCACGTTTTACTCTTTGTCCCTTTTTCGCCTTGATTTTGAAAAGATGTCCGTACAGGGTATTGTAAGCATAGCCATGATTGATAATGATATGGTTTCCATATGCATTACCAGTATTGCCAGCAACTTTTATAACCCCATCTGCAGTTGCATATACAGGGGTGCCTCTAGGGGCACTAAAATCTAATCCTGGATGAAATTTTACTGTTTTATATAATGGGTCTATTCTATAGCCAAAACCTGAGGAAAGACGGTTTAAATCTCTGTTACTCAATGGTTGAATTGCAGGCGTGCTAGCCAATAGTTTTTCTTTGTTTTTCAGCATGCCCTCAATATCCTTATAAGATTTCTCTTGAACCTTTACTCTATTGGTAAGCGTGTTTAAAACTTTATAAATGCTATCAGTCATTTCACTATTGTCCATTGCGGCTACAAGCTGTAATTCCTTTTTAGTTTCTATTTGTTTTGCCCTTGCACTATCTGGTATGGGTTTGGCTTCAAAAACAGATCGGTAAATTTCGTTGTCCCTTTTCTCTAATTCTAAAAGTTTATCATCCAGTTCGCTCACTTTCTGGGCATAGAGTTTGTTGGTTTCTTCGGCTTTTTCCAGCTGGACTTTCAGCAATTTCTCCTTGGGTGAATCCAGGAACCTAAAGGCCACGGCAACAATGATTAAACCTGTCACAATAGCAGTCGAAATAAAGGCAAATATCCTCAATAGGGTAACCCTAAAGGGGACAACCTGCTTCTCATAACGCAGTGTTTGGGTATTGTAATAATATTTGATCTTTTTCATCCTTAGACCCTAACTAAAAAATGTATTTTTGCTGACCTGGATCTGGCAAATATAACCCATAGATCCTAGAAGAAATCTTATAAAAGACTTAAGAAATGACCTCAGCTGAGATTCGTAGCCGGTTTTTGAAATTTTTTGAAGAGAAAGGACACCATATCGTTCCTTCCGCGCCTATTGTCTTAAAAGACGACCCAACCCTTTTGTTCACCAATGCAGGCATGAACCAATTTAAAGACCTGTTTCTGGGTAACAAAACAGCTCAGTACAAAAGAGTAGCAGATACCCAAAAATGCTTGAGGGTGAGTGGTAAGCACAACGACCTCGAGGAAGTAGGTGTTGATACTTATCACCACACCATGTTTGAAATGTTGGGAAACTGGAGCTTTGGTGATTATTTTAAAAAAGAAGCGATAACCTGGAGCTGGGAACTGTTAACTGAGGTTTATGGTATTGAAAAGGATCGCTTGTATGCTACTGTTTTTGAAGGCGATGCCAAAGAACAACTGCCTGCTTCTTCAATAGCATTAGAAATATGGAAAAAGTTATTGCCTGAAGACCATATTGTTTATGGAAATAAAAAAGACAATTTCTGGGAGATGGGAGATACTGGTCCGTGCGGACCATGTTCTGAAATACATGTCGATTGTAGGCCTGATGAAGATAGGAAAAAAGTGCCTGGTCATTTACTTGTAAATAAAGACCATCCACAGGTTATTGAAATCTGGAACAATGTATTCATTCAATATAACAGAATGAAGGATGGTAGTTTGCAACCACTTGCTGCAACACATGTAGATACAGGTATGGGCTTGGAGAGATTAGTTCGTGTGTTGCAAGGCAAAACTTCTAATTACGACACTGATATTTTTGAAGGATCTATAAAAAAGACTGAAGAAATTTCAGGAAAAAAATATACTGCTGGAGATTCCAAGCAAGATGTCGCATTCAGGGTACTGGCTGATCACATAAGGGCTATTGCCTTCACCATTGCAGATGGTCAGTTGCCATCCAATACAGGAGCTGGATATGTGATCAGAAGAATTTTACGCAGAGCCGTTAGGTACTATTATTCTTACCTTGATGTAAAGGAACCGCTCTTGCATAAACTTTTACCTGGATTAGCAGAACAGTTCAAAGATGTATTTGGGGAGTTACATGCACAATTGGCATTTGTTACTAAAGTCGTGAAAGAAGAAGAAGAAACTTTTCTCAGAACATTAGGGAAAGGGTTAAAGAAAATGGATGAGCTGCTTCAATTGTCAAAAGCTTCTGGTAAAATTAATGGCGCTTCAGCTTTTGAACTCTATGATACATATGGCTTTCCCATAGATTTAACACGTTTGATTGCTCAAGAACACCAAATGGAAGTCGATGAGCCTGGTTTTGAGCAGGAAATGCAATTGCAGAAAAACAGAAGCAGAGCAGCAACTGCAGCTGATGTTGAAGATTGGATAGAGATAGCACCTCAAGATAGCTCAGTTCCAAATTTTGTGGGGTATGAAAAATTATCAGTTGAAACATCCATAGTTAAGTACAGAAAAGTAACAACAAAAGGACAATCACATTTCCAGGTTGTCCTTGACCAAACTCCTTTTTACGCAGAGAGTGGAGGACAAGTAGGAGATACAGGGACAATCACAGTGAATAGTGTTGATGTTCAAATATTGAATACTAAAAAAGAGAATGATCTGATTGTACACACTGTTGATGTATTGCCTGAGCTATTAACTGGAAATGTATTAGCAGAAGTTGATGCTAAACGAAGAAAAGAGATTGCTAATCACCACTCACTTACTCACCTAATTCACGCAGCATTGCGTCAAGTATTAGGAACACACGTAGCCCAAAAAGGATCCTTGGTGAATGAAAAGTCGATGCGATTTGATTTTTCTCATTTTGCAAAAATGACCGAAGAAGAAGTTGAAGCAGTATCAGCAATAGTCAATCAAAAAATTCGTGAAAATATTCCAGTCGTAATCAAACAAATGCCTAAAGAAGAAGCGCTTCAATTGGGGGCTATGGCATTGTTTGGCGAGAAATATGGTGATCAGGTTCGTGTTGTCATCATTGACCCAACCTATTCTGTTGAGCTTTGTGGGGGTACACATGTTGCATCAACAGGTGAGCTAGGATTTTGTATGATTACTTCAGAAACAGGGGTGGCTGCTGGAGTGCGTCGATTGGAAGCAGTTGCTGGAATTGCTGCAGAAGAGCAATTGAGGCAAGAGAAAAAGTCCTTTTCTCAGGTGGCTACATTATTAAAAAACCCAAGAGATATTATAAAGGCAATTGAAAATCAGCAAGAAGAATTGCAGTCGCTTAAAAAGCAATTGGAGAGTACGGAAAATAAATTGGCAGCATTTTTAAAAGCTGAATTGGAAACTTCAGTAATTACAGTTGGTGATTTTCAATTTATTGGAAAAATTATTGAAGTATCTCAATCTGAAATGCTAAAGAAGTTGTGTAATGATTTGCGTGCTGGATCAAATACGCTTGTAATACTTGCTGCTGTTGTTGCTGGCAAACCATTTGTTGCTATTGGAATTTCAGATGATGTAGTAGCTGCAAACAGGTTGGATGCAACTGTTTTGATAAAGTCTAAAGTAGCTGGCTTAATAAAAGGCGGAGGTGGTGGACAAAAGACATTGGCGACTGCCGGTGGTCAAGATGCTAGCAATTTGAATTTAGTGATTGAACAAATTAAAGCAGCTTTATCTTGAGTAACAATTCATATGGTAAATATGAGGCAGTCATTGGATTAGAAGTCCATGCCCAACTAAAGACCAATAGTAAATTGTTCTCAGGTGATGCAAATGCATTTGGATCCCGTCAAAATACCCATGTAAGTCCCATTACACTTGGACATCCAGGCACTTTACCAAGGATGAATAGTGTAGCTATTGAGCAAGCCATTAAAATGGGTTTGGTATGTGGTTGTCAGATTAATAAGTCGAACTATTTTGCTAGAAAAAATTATTTCTATCCGGATCTGCCAAAAGGATATCAGATTTCACAGCATACTACTCCAATCTGTGAAGGTGGAGAGATTCAAATATCGACTGAAGAAGGTCGTCGGAATATTAAATTAACCAGAATTCATCTCGAAGAAGATGCTGGTAAAAGTATACATGATCAAGATGAAAACTTCACGTTATTGGATTATAATCGCGCAGGTGTTCCACTGATTGAAATTGTTTCAGAACCAGACATGCATTCTTCTATTGAAGCAGCTGCCTATTTAACAGAAATAAGAAAAATAGTTAGGTGGATTGACGTATGTGATGGTAATATGGAAGAAGGTAGCTTAAGGTGTGATGCAAATATTTCTGTGAGACTGAAGGGGGAAAAGAAATTAGGCACCAGGGTCGAAGTGAAAAATCTAAATTCTATCAAACACCTGAAACATGCAGTCGAAATAGAAATTGATCGTCTAATCGAAATTATAGAAGCAGGTGGAACTATAATTCAGGAAACACGCAGTTATGATGCAGATAGGGGCATCACTTTTTCAATCCGCACAAAAGAGGATGCAGAAGATTACCGGTACTTTCCCGAGCCTGATTTAGCACCCTTTGAATTTGACGATGATTTCATCAGTCAAATTGAGCAATCCCTGCCAGAACTTCCTGCTAAAAAAATTGAAAGATACCAGGTTGAATTTGCTTTGACTCAATACGATGCTATGCAGCTGACTGATGATAAAATATTGAGCGAGCTATATGAAAAGATTGCACATCATACAAGTCATAAAAAAACATTGGCCAATTTCTTAATTGGGCCAGTTCGTTCTTATTTGTCAGACAACAATACTGATTGGTCTAATGTCAACACTGCTACTCAGCATTGGCAACAGTTATTGAATCTCGTGGCAGAAGGTAAGATTGGGTTTTCGGTAGCTGCGCAAAAGATTTTGCCACTAATGCTGAAAGACAATACGAAAGATCCTCTTGTCCTTGCCACTGAGTTGGATTTAATACAAGACGCTGACCAGGATGATATTTCGAATTGGGTTAAATTGGTTATGGAAAAAATGCCCGATAAAGTTGAAGAATATAAAAAAGGGAAGAAAGGATTGATAGGTTTATTTGTAGGAGAGGTTAAAAAGATTTCAAAGGGGAAAGCTGATCCGCAAAAAACGACTACGATATTAAATGAATATTTAAATAAGTAAATATGAAATACAAATTCAACCAACTTTTGTCTTTAACACTCGTTATCACCCTATTGGCGTGTAATGGGGGAGATAAAAATGCAAATCTTACGATTAATGTAAAAAATAATACAGTCAAACAAGCGGTTTATGTTGATTTGTTTGAATTAGATGGTGAGCCAGTTGCATTAGATACAGCATCTCTTGCTGTTGGCACATCAACAATCAATATGAAAGCTGGTACAGTTAATTCAGCTATTATTTGTAGAGTTCGATTTGAACAAAGTCCAGCTTTCATTCTGCTTATACCTGATCAAGCTGACCTTACAGTTGATGTAGATCTAAATCAAGCACAGTTCTACACAACTAATTCGGTTGGTAGCAATTCATTTAAAAATGTGGTTACCAATTTCAACAATATGGTAGCTGGACTTGATACTATAAAAATGATGATTGATGCCAAAGGTGATAAAATGGATAGTAGCCGAGTTGTTCTTGAAAACCAATTCAGAGCAAATATTGAATTGGCAGGTAATTATTTATTAGCGTATGCAGACACAACCAAAACGCCTGCAGTTGCGCTATATGCAGTAGGTATGACCCAAAGTATTGTATCTCCTGATAGATTGGGAATAGCTATGGAAAGGATTTCTAAGCGTTTCAGTGATATGTCTTCTGTAATTCGTATCACCAATAAATTCAAATCTCAATTGCCTCCTGTTGAATCAAATGGTTTAATTGGCAAAGAGGCTCCTCAATTTGTATTACCAAGTCCAGATGGACAAAATGTTTCTCTCAATTCTTTCAGAGGTAAATATGTGTTGGTAGATTTCTGGGCAAGCTGGTGTAAACCTTGCAGGCTAGAAAATCCCAATGTTGTAGCTGCTTTTAATAAATTTAAAGATAAGAATTTCACCATTTTGGGTATTTCTTTAGACAAAGAAAAAGAACCTTGGGTCAAAGCAATAAGTGATGATCAGTTGTTCTGGAACCATGCCAGTGATTTGAAATTCTGGAACAGTGCTGTCGTGCCTATGTATGGTATTGAAGGAATTCCATTCAACGTATTGTTAGATCCTAGTGGTATCGTAATTGCAAAAGACTTAAGAGGTGAAGCATTACACAAGAAACTCGAAGAGGTATTAAAATAACAATAAAATAGAGTCAATAAAAAAGCGGATCAATTGATCCGCTTTTTTATTGAAATCAGTTGAATGAATTACTGTGCAATTCTCAATCTGATTTTATTGTAGTTTGGATTTGATTTTATTCCATTTGTTCCAGAACTCAAGATCAATTCAAGATCTTTGGGAGTACCTGCAACACCAGGGTTTAAAATATCTACCTCAACTTCTCCAAAGCTTGAGTTAGCAGGGATTTTTACTACTGGAGTAAAACTTCTGTAGTGTGTACCTGCAACAGCAGTAGATGTTACTGAGTTCATGATTACATATACTTCTGTTTCAGTATCAAGCTGTTGACCAATTAAGTTTACTCTAAACTTTTTGATACCTGGACTATTCCTGGTAAGCAATGGATCTGAAGAAGATGTAGGTCTGCCATAACCAGGAACCCTGGTTAAGATAGGAAAACTTAGTCCTGCAGAGTTTGCATTCCAAGATGCCGCATCAAATTCTGCTACTGGAGCAGTGAAAACTGGCAACTCATTCTTTACACAACTGCCCAAAAAGGATACAGTTGCGATTGCTAGTATAAATGTTGTTATTCTTTTCATATTCCTAAATTTTAATAACCTGCATTTTGAACCATATTCTTGTTTCCGTCAACTTCACTGGTAGGAAGAGGAGCCAAGATTCTGATGTCAGTGAATGCAACCGTATTGTAATGAGGTGCTTTTACCAAGTCTCTACCCAATCTTTTAAGATCAAAAAAGCGATGACCTTCAAAAGCCAATTCAAGTCTTCTTTGATTAAGGATCTCCTCATAAAGGTTTGATCCACTCAAATCAAATGCAGTCAACCCTCTGTTGATAGCAATTTTGTTTAAATCTGCAAGAGCGGCAGTCTCGTTAAACACAGGTGAACCTGGAGTTGCCATAGCCTCAGCACGGGTTAAGTATACTTCTGCAATTCTTACAACAGGTAAGTTGTCTAAGTTGATGAAACCATTTTTACCAATGTATTTGGTACATTCTACTTTGGCAGCACCACGTCCAGTAGTTCCTGGTTCATACAACAGGTTTCTAACATCAGATGTTCTTGATGCAATTGATGCATTTAAACCAAAATTTGAAGTGGTATTGCCTCCTGTAAGGGTAATTCCTAATCCATTTAATAAAGAGATAGTAGGAACTAAGTCGCCAAAACCACCTGTTGCCAATAATGCTCCACCTGGTGCAGTCAATGTTGTAAATGAAGTTTGAAGTGATTCATTCACGCCGTTATTCTCTGCATTCGATGCCAAGGCAAATTGGAATAGGGTTTCCTGGTGTGTTGCATTTCTCCATTGAGCTACATAAGTATCTGCTGGAGCTAAACGGCTTCCAGCCAATGTGATACATTTATCTGCCCATTCTTTTGCCTTTGCATAATCTTTCATATACAAGTAAACACGAGAAAGCATTGCTTGTGCTGCTGCTTTATTGGCAAAATTAGGAAAGCTTGAACCGGGGAAAGTTAAACTGGCTTCAGCTGCTGTAAGATCTGCAGTTATCTGTGCATATACATCAGCAATTGGTGCTCTTGAAGGCAAGAGCTCAAGTGCTCCACCAGTTGTACTTACACCTTTTAAAATAAGAGGAACTCCTCCTTTATCTTGTGCAGGTACAGTAGCACCGGGCATGTAAGCATAAACTTTGACTAGGTCAAAATAATATAATGCTCTTAGGAATTTTAGTTGAGCTGTCCATGAAGTTATGTCAGCTGCTGTTACACCTGGGGCAGTTGATGTTGGAATTGCTTCCAGAATCAGGTTTGCTTGGTTGATACCATTATAGCAAGCTGACCAATGTGTACCAGTGAAATGAGCACGGAATACATTATTTGCTTCATTCAATAAACGACCAGATTTATTTGTCGCAAAACCATTGTCAGCAAGTGCTTCAGGAAGCGCAATTAAATCACGACCATATAGACGTGTACTTTTGAATCTAGAGTACACTGAAACAACTGCTGCACTGATACCGTCTTTGGTATTTAATGCAGTGGTTGCATCGATAGATTGTCTTGGGTCTATAACCAAAGCATCGCGACAAGCACTGAAGCTGGTTACCACCAAGGCAATCAAACTAAGTTTTAGAAATATATTTTTCATCTTGATCAAATTTTTTGATTAAAATCCAATTTGAATACCAGCAGTGATGTTTCTGCTTTGAGGAATGATACCTGTTGCTGAACCTACGAATTCGATGTCATAGCTGAACCAATCAGATAAAGTCCACAAGTTGGTACCTTGTAAGTAGAATCTAGCATTGCTTAGTTTCAATCTTCTAACTACATCACTATTTATGTCGTATGAAAGCGTTACATTTTTCAAGCGGATATAATCAGCTTTGAAAAAATTGCGGCTACCGCTACCTGCAGAAGACCCCTTAGGTTCGGCACCAGCTGAACGCATTCTTGGATACCAGGTAATTTGTCCAGGTGTTGTCCAACGATTTTCATATACATCAACAAAGCTATTCAACCTTGCGATGTTTTCAATCATAAAGTTAACCTGTCCATCACTTGCCATTCTTCCATATTCATATTGGAAGAAAATATCCAATGTGAAACCCTTATACGTAAAGTTGTTTGTCCAGCCACCCCAGAAATCTGGCTGAGTATCACCCATGTATACACGGTCCCTTAATTGTGGTTGATAGGTAACATTTCCTAAAGTGTCTAACCACATAGGTCGACCAGTTGCAGCGTTAACGCCTGCATATCGTTGAGTGAAAATTGATCCCAATGATCTGTTAACACTTGTACCCGGGTCACCAGGAAGTTGTTGTAATCCATCATATAGCTTTCTTACTCGGTTGTTGTTGTAAGTAAAGATGAAGGTGCTTGTCCAGTTAAATCCACCTGGCTTCAATGACCTTACTGGTTGTACGCCAAGGGTCAACTCTATACCACGGTTTTGAATCTGACCAACGTTTCTTGTAATACTAGAGAAACCTGTTGTTAACTGTAATGGCTGTGAAAGCAATAAATCAGCAGTGATTTTGTCATATGCTTCCAAAGAACCAAATATCTTGTTATCAAATAATGAGAAGTCAATACCCAAGTTGGCTGTTCTGTTCTTCTCCCATCTTAATTCAGGATTGGCAAGCTGGGTAAAAGTAATACCCGGTTGACCACTATAGGGAGAAGCGGCTCCATATAAACCAAGACCTGCGAAGTTGCCAATTTGATCATTTCCTGTGATACCATAAGATGCTCTGAAACGAAGTGAATTGATCCAGGTTGCATCGGCAAGGAATTTTTCATTATCCAAGTTCCATGCAAATCTCAAAGAAGGAAACAAACCATAGCGATAGTTTTCTCCAAATCTTGAAGAACCATCATAACGGGTGATGGCAGACAAAATATATTTACCATCATAGTTGTAGTTCAAGTTTGCGAAAACCGACTGACGTCTATAACCAGTAAAGAATTCGGTAGTACTCAAAGGAGTAGCTGCAGTATTTAATGTAGTAAACTGGAACGTTGGGAAACCTTCACCAGTTGTTCCGATACCTTCCTGATTTTCTCTTCTGTACTCATAACCGACTAATCCATCAATACGGTGTTTGTCTTTTACGTTGAAGTTGAAATTTAAAGTCTGAGTAGAAATCATATTCGTGTTCCACTCACTTTCAACCTGGCCAAGGCCTTTTCTAGCAAAACCATCAGGTGTTCTTGGATCAGTGAAACGCTTACCTTGAACCAAGCGATAATCCAGACCAAAGAATGAACGATAAGAAAGCCAGTTATTTATTTTGTAGTCTAGGCTGATATTTCCTACCAACTGATTTGACCTGTTAAAGCCAGTATTAAACTCATTAACTGCAATAACGTTCTGGTTCAAAATACCTGCAATATTTGCAGGAGGAATACCGAAATAGCTTCCATCAGGATTATAAATAGGATTGAAAGGGAAAATAGTTGCTGAAGCAAATGCGGGGCTTCCCAAGAAGCTACCTGAAGTTGCAAAAGGTACATTCTGGTCGAAGGTACTTGCATTAATTGAGGTGTTGATTGTCAACCTATCTGTCGCCTTGTTAGTAACGTCAAATTTCAATGTACCTCTTTTAAAGTTCGCTTTAGATACAATTGCCTCTTGGATATTATACGATGAAGACAAACGGAAAGTAGTTCTATCATTACCTCCAGATGCACTCAACTCATAGTTCTGTATAGCGCCAGATTTGAATGCCGCATCTTGCCAATCATAAGTAGGTAGTGCAGCAACTGCATCAGCAGCAGCTTTATCTGTTGTGATACTTGCGATAGGTACTCTAAATTCATTCAGTACCGCGCGCATTACAGCTAAATTATTTGAAGGCAGGTTGTTTGTATTTCCAACTGCTTCCGCACGCAATTGGAAAAGTTGTTGCGAATTCAACACATCCAGCTTTTTCAATGCAGTTGCCTGTCCTACATAAGAATTAAACTGGAATTTTGTTTTTCCAGCCTTTCCTTTTTTAGTAGTTACAATAACAACACCGTTTGATGCCTGTGCTCCGTATATAGCAGCAGAGGCAGCATCTTTAAGGATATCGATAGATTCAATATCGTTCGGGTTCAAAAAAGCAAGTGGGTTTGACTCTGTAAAGTTTGCATCACTACGTGTATTTAATTGAACACCGTCAATTACATAGAGCGGTTGTGTACCCGCAAGGAAAGATCCTGTACCCCTGATTCTAACATTGATGCCACCACCAGGAATACCGTTGTTCGATTGTACTAGTACGCCCGCAGCACGACCTTGTAATGCTTTATCTAGTGAAGGGTTGGGAAGGTTTTCAATTTCCTTTCCTCTAACAGTTGAAACTGCACCAGCTTCATCTCTTTTTCTTCTTACTTGATAACCAGTAATGATTACCTCATCCAGCTTCTTGTCATCTTGTTGTAAAGCTACATTTATGTTACCGCTGGCAGGAATAGTTACCTCTAAAGAAGCAAGACCTACCGCAGAAACAATAAGTGCTTTGGCATTAGATGGAACACTGAAACTGAAATTACCACTCGCATTGGAAGTAGTACCAATCCTGGTTCCCTTTACAATCACAGAGGCATTAGATACTGGTGTACCCGCTGCGTCAGTGACCTTACCGGAAACCGTCCGATTCTGTGCAGATAATTGTCCCGCTAAGAACAATACACCACACAAAAGAAGCAAGATCTTTCTCATGACTTTTTGTTTGGTTTAAGTATATGTTAACGAATTGCGAAAATATGATAAGACAACTAATTTGCCTTCTTTGTTGCAACTTAAATAATAAATAAATAAAGGGGTTAAAGTCCAAAGAAGCTCAAGAAATTGAAATAAATCAAATTTTTTAAATTATTTTTAAAATAATTTAAAAAATAACGTTATTCTATTTTATTATTGAATAATTTCTAAAAAAATAGAGGAAATCATTATTTTTTGACCTTCTTCCCCATCAAAAGGAGCAGAACAGGTAAGAAGACCAAATTGGTAAGTGTTGCGGTTAGTAATGTGAAAGAAGTTAGCCAGCCTAAAGCCTGCGTGCTACCAAATCCACTAAATACAAAAATGATGAAACCTGCTATCAATACTAAGGATGTATATACGATGCTGATTCCAGTTTCTCTGATCGTTAACACCACTGTTCGCTGAATTTCTCCGTTAGCATGAGGCAATTCCTGTTTATAATTGACTAAAAAACGGATGGTTATATCTATTGCTATTCCGAGTGCCACACTAAATACCAAAACAGTAGATGGTTTAATGGCTATGCCCATCCAACCCATTAAACCGGCTGTCATAACCAGAGGAATGAGGTTGGGAATAAGAGAGGCAATTAATATTCTTACTGATTTAAACAAATACAACATGCAAAGGGCGATGAATAGAAAGGCCCACAACACACTTTCTTGTAAACCTTGTATGATAAAACGACTTCCTTCAAGGAAGGTTATGCTGCTCCCGGTTAACTTTATGGAGACTTTACTGGTATCAAAATAATCACTTGATCTGTTTTGCAAACTGTCGATGAGTGCAGGCATCTTAAGACTGCCAATATCTGCCATGTTAACACTTATCCTTGTTACTTGTCGATTGCTGTCAATAAAAGACGACATTAATTTCTGTAAAGATCCCTGATCTGTATTAGCAGATTTGCTGGGCTTCAAATAATCTGCAACAAAAGCACCATCAAATGCATTAGGCATCGCATAATTGTTGCTGTCACCTTCGTAGAAACCCTGCTTGGCAAATTTTAATCCCTCTGCCAATGATAGTGGTTTTGCCAATTCTGGATAGGTGGCAAGGTGTTCACTATAAGCAGCAACTTTATCGTAAACCGATAATGCTCTTGATCCTGCAATACCATTTTTCTTTTTGGTGTCAATCAAAATTTCCAGGGGAAGTATACCTCCGAAATTGGATTCAAAAAATTTAAGATCGGTATAAATCTTATCCTTCTGAGGCAGGTCATCCACAATAAATGCTTGTGTCTTTAATTTTGTGATGCCAGCAACCGAAACAGCAAGTGCAACCACTGTAACGAGGTAAATTGTTTTGGTATGTTCAAAAACCCATTTTTCAATTTTAGTCAGTAACCCCAGTAACCACTTGTTATCAAGATAGCTCATGTGCCTGGTCTTAGGAACAGGCATATAATAAAGTGCGATGGGTATAACAACCAAGGAGATGAAAAAAAGCGCCATGATATTGATGCCAGCTACAATACCAAATTCCTTTAATATCAAACTTTTTGTAAGCGCAAATACTGCAAAACCTAAAGCAGCACTGATGTTGCAGAATAAGGTTACTACTCCCATCTTGCTGATCATTTCTACAATTGCTTTTTCTTTATCTCCATATTTGATATATGCGGTATGAAATTTATTCAGGAAATAAATACAGTTGGGAATACCAATAACGACAACCAACGGTGGTATGAGTGCAGTTAATAAGGTAATCTTAAAGCCAAACCCATGAATGGTAGCCAAACTGTAAATGACGCCAATTAAAACAACACTGAGTGAGAGAAAAGTGGTGGCAAGTGATCTGAAAAAGATGAAAAGAATCAGTGCTGATAAAAGTATAGAGCCTAAAAGAAACCAATTAAGTTCTTGCGCTATCCGCATGGCAACATTGGTGCGAATCAGTGGTAAACCACTTAAATGAATACCATACCCTGTTTTTTCTCCATATTGTTTAGCAATTGCTTCAATCTCTCCTACAGTCTTTTCTCTTGCTTTTGAAGCGAGGATGTCTTTATTGATTCTTAACCCAATGAGATAAGCATTTGTGGCAGGATTGTATAAGAGTCCTCTATAAAATGGGAGAGATAAAAATTCATTCTTTAAGCTATCCAATAGCAACTGATCTGTTACTTTATTTGGAAATATTTTGGTGGCGTCTAGTTTTCCTGTGCTATCATTACGTTTTAAAGAAACAGCCCCGTTGATGCTGATGATGTCTTCAACACCATTGACTTTTTTTACTATTTCAATAAACTTTGAGGTTGCATTGAATTTTTCTGTGGTGAAATAATCCTTGGTGGTAAATCCTACCGTCAACAAGTTCCCATCTTCCCCAAAAGTTTTTTTAAAGTCCAGATATGACAGGTATTTTGGATGATCTGTGGGGATGGCTCTTGAAAAATCATAACTCAATTGAACTTTGCTGCCCATATAGCCCAAGCCAATTGTAAGCGCAATTGTTATGATGATCAATTGTTTTCTGTATCTAATGATTGATTTTCCCAACCACTGCCACATGGTAAATTATTTTTTGCAAAGGAAAGCATTTATCTGTAGTAATGACATTTTTATATGCCAGTGCCGCTATCTATTCATTAATTTTATGGGATGAAGTCGGCCTGGATTTTTTTGCTGTTGATTTGTTGCGGACAAATATCCCTTGCGCAAGGGATTCCAGCAATTGGACAATGGAGAGACCATTTGCCCATGCGAAATGTATTGTCGCTGGCTGTTGACGAATCAACCATTGTTGCTGGTACCGCCTTCGGATATTTTGCCTATAAGCCAGAGACAAAAGAAATCTTTACACAAACAAAATCGAATGGTCTTTCACAAGTAGATCTTCGGTTACTATCAAAACATCCGAACAGTGATGTGTTTATACTTGCTTATCAAAACGCCGATATTGATCTGGTTAAAGGTGATCAAATAAAAAACCTACCTGATTTATTGAAGTCTAGCATTCAAGAAGATAAAACCATTAATCATATTAACTGGGTGGGTGATGATGCCTATCTGTCAACTCATTTGGGTATTGTTGTGGTGAACACCCAAAGGGAAGAGATAAAAAATACCTTTCGGTTTGGACAAAACGGGACAAGCATTAAAGTCTATCAAACTGCTTTGTTAAGTGGGGTCTTATACGCTGCGACTGAAAAAGGGTTATATAGCGCTCAATTGTCTTCGCCCAGTTTGAATGATTTCCGAAGCTGGACGGCAATCAACGTATTTGGCTCTTCTCATGCAATTCAACGAGTACTCAACTGGAACAACCAATTGGTACTGCAGAGAAACGATTCTTTGTTCATTAATAAAAATGGTGAATGGAGTTTTCTATATGCAAATCAAAAACTGATTACAACCCTTGAGCTGGTGAATAAACAATTGCTTATTGGTCAAACTGATCAAGGAAAGGGAAGTATTAGTTTAATTGATCCTGTAACACTTAATGTAAATGTGACCAATTCAAGTTATCTCACGCTGCCAAAAGCCGCTGTTTTTTTAAATGGTACAATATGGGTTGGAGATGAAACAAATGGACTTATCAATATTTCAGATGCAAACGAAATGCCTGTGTTTCCAGAAACACCTGCTGGACTGGCAAATGGGGAAGGTGTTTATATTAATCAGGAAATTTTAATTGCTGCAGGAAGGTTGAATGATCAAACACTTCAATTTGCTTTCAAAGAAGGATTTTATTCATTTAAGAATGATAGTTGGAATAGTTTCAATTCAACAAATTCTTCTGCCATTGATAGTTTGAGGGGTGTTGTGGGTATAACAAATGTTCCTGTAACAGGTTCAGTATTTGCAGGAGCTGATAATGGCGGCTTACTTGAAATTACAAAAGACAACATAGCTATTTTGTATAAACAAAACTCCTTCCTTTCTCCTGTGTTCAATGACCCGCTGCGTTTTAGTATAGGGGGTCTGGTCACAGATCGTGATCAGCAGTTATGGCTAACCAATAACGGTGCACCTCAAGGTCTTATAGTGAGAAAGAAAGACGGTGCTGTCCAAAAATTTACTGTCCCTTTTAGTTATACCAATTTTGGATTATCAAAATTGATTGTTGATGATCAGAACCGTAAATGGATTGTAGCGGCTAACGCCGATGGATTGTTTTGTTTTGATCATGGAATTAGTATCGAAAATATTGCCGATGATAGATGGCGGCATTTTAAACAAGGATTAGGGCGTGGAAATTTGCCTTCAAATAAAGTGACCAGTATCGCAGTTGATCGAAATGGTTTTATTTGGGTAGGAACAGATAAAGGAATTGCACTAATACAATGTGGTGATGATTTGTTTTCTTCAGGTACATGTGAAGCTGTTTTGCCAGTGGTACAGCAGGATAATTTTGCTGGACGTTTATTGGCCGAAGAACAAATTAATGACATTGAAGTGGATGGTGCAGATAGAAAATGGATAGCAACCAATAATGGTGTTTGGCTATTGAGTGCAGATGGACAACAAGTTATTCATCGTTTTACTGCATTTAATAGTAAACTGTTGAATAATGTAGTTTCATCAATAGTTATTCACCAGGGAACAGGCGAAGTTTTCTTTATGACACAAAAAGGGATTTGTTCTTACAGAGGTTCTGCAATTGCCCCTGTTGAGGTAATGAAAAAGCCTTTTGTTTTTCCTAATCCAGTCCCCCCAGGCTTTTCAGGTACCATAGCAATCCGTGATCTTCCTGAAAATGCTTGGGTAAGTATCACAGAGCTTGATGGTAGAGTAGTATACAAGACAAGATCACTTGGGGGTCAAGCCATATGGAATGGCAAAAACTATAAAGGTGAACGCATGAGCTCAGGCACTTATTTAATTATTGTTTCTAACGAATTCAATACCCAGCAAGTTGCAGGAAAAATATTTTTTCTGAAATAACATGAGTACGCCACATCATACCAAAGGCTTAATCATTCGTACGGTAAAGTATGGCGAAACTTCCTTGGTGGTATCTGTATTTACCTCATTGTTTGGTTTGCAACAATACATGGTAAAAGGTGTCCGTACTTCAAAAAAATCAACGTCATTTTCAGCCAGTCAGTTTCAGGTTGGTAATATTTTAGAATTGGTTGTTTATCACAACGAGAAAAATTCCCTGCAGCACATCAAAGAATGTAAACAACCTTTTTATTTTGATCATCTTTTTGCGGATGTAACCAAGAATGCTGTTTTGCTTTTCATGATTGAGCTTTTGCAAAAATGCATAAAGGAGCCTGATACAGCTCCCGAATTATATGATTTCATAGAAGATGTCATTTTGGGGTTGGATAGGGCAACGCCAGCACAAACTGCAAACCTGCCACTTTTTTTCATTGTGCATTTATCACATTTTTTTGGTTTTAGGATAATGGATAATTACACAGAGAAAGAAACAATTCTTGATTTAAGAGAAGGACAATTTATATCTCAAATGCCTATGCATCAGATGATCATCACCTATCCCAAGAGCGAAATTATTGCTCAGTTGTTGCGTGTCATGCAAATAGATGAATTGGACCAAATCCCGTTGAATAAACAAATGAGAAATGAATTGCTCGATGCTTGCTTGCAGTTTTATGAATTGCACATTTCACCATTTGGTCAAATGAAGTCGCTTCCAGTAATCAGGACTTTGCTAGAAGCTTAATTACAAAATTCGCTTACTCTTCAAATTTGCATCGAGCAAAACTACGCCCGGTACTTTACCTTTTTCAAAGCTCCCCAACTCATCTGCTCTATCCAATGCTTTCGCGCCATTAATTGTCGCCCATTGCAAAATCAAGTTTAGAGGTAAATCAGGCATTTGTTCTTTGATGGTTTTAATTTCAGCTGCTATACTGAGTTGCCAGTTGCTGCTGTAACTATCTGTGCCTAAGCTAAGTTCGGCTCCATGATCCAGTAGCATTTTTACAGGAGGTACTTTGTTTTCAATATAGAGATTAGCATTTACACAAAGGCAAAAATGAATGCCCGCCAAATGCTCCTTGGCATAATCAATGGCAAAATCAATGTCTTCTTCGGGTATAAAGGTATTGTGCACCAACAAAACACGCTGGTTGTTGGTGAAATGCGGCAAACAAGATCGTAAAGAAGATTTTCCTGTAACCGGGAAAGGAGATTTATCGAATCCAAAAATTTTCAAAAAGGGAAGGTACTCGCCATCGCCGGTTTTGTATAAAATATCTTCAGCGGGGTTTTCTTGATTATGCATCGAAATCACCGCGTTGGCAGTCCTTTTATTGATTTCCTGGAAAGTAATATTACTGATAGTATAAGGCGCATGGGGTACAAGCGCAGATTTAAAGTGGTTGGGTGAAAGGGTTTTTTCAACATCCAAAAAAGACTGCAAGACATCACCATATTGTTGCATTCTTGTGGTTGACATTTCATCACTAAAGCTCAATACTTCAACAAAATTGTTCCATTTTATTTTGCTGCTTTGTTTCGTTTTCAAGGTATTGGCAGTATTGCCAATATCACCGACAGCTACAATACCATCGTTGTACATTTCTTGTTCTGCTTTTTCAATACGATCAAGAATGATGTCCATAGGAAAATCTCTTTTTCCTACAACATCCAGCAGAAAAGGAATTAATCCAGTGTGAGGAGGAATCACATCTTTAAGATGGCTCAATTCAAGGTGACAATGCGCATTGATAAATCCAGGAGAAAGAATTCCATTGAGTTTTTCAACATCATCTCCTGCTTCATCGGCGGGAACCAATCCCTCAACCTTTCCCGACTCATTCATGATGAGGACATGTTCCTGGTTAAAGAATTCAAATCCATTGAAAATCTTGTCTGCGCTAAACTTGCGGTATTTCATCACTTGAAATGAGTTAACTTTGCAGGCGAAATTAAAGCTTATCTACTAAAAGTTTTTTCAAATCAAGATGCTGGACAGATTAGACGCCATTAAGGCAAAATTTGATGATATAGGAGTTGCACTTACCAATCCTGAAGTAGTGAGTGATAATAAACGGTTTAGTCAGTTGTCAAAAGAATACAGAAGCCTTGAAAAAATCGTCAATGCTTCCAGCCAGTATCGTAGACTATTGTCCGACCTGGAATTCAATCGAGAAGCTTTAATGGGTGATGACGAAGAATTAAGGGAGTTGGCTAAATTGGAAACTGCAGATCTGGAAGCCCAAAAAGATGAGCTGGAAAAACAGATCCGCAACATGCTTATCCCTAAAGATCCTCAGGATGAAAAGAATGCGATTCTTGAAATCCGGGCAGGTACAGGTGGGGACGAAGCTTCATTATTTGCTGGTGATTTGCTGCGTATGTACATCCGCTTTTGTGAGAACAAGGGATGGAAAACAGCTGTCTTGAATGAAAATGAGGGCACTATGGGTGGATACAAAGAAGTGCAGTTGGAAGTTTCAGGAGACGATGTATATGGAACCCTTAAGTTTGAAAGTGGTGTTCACCGAGTTCAGCGTGTGCCAGATACAGAGGCAAGTGGAAGGGTGCATACCAGTGCTGCGACTGTCGCGGTGATGCCAGAAGCAGAAGAAGTAGACGTTGAATTAAGAGAAGCTGATGTTAAAATGGAAACTTCCCGAAGTGGAGGTGCTGGTGGTCAGAACGTAAACAAAGTGGAGACCAAAGTTATGTTGACGCATATACCTACCGGGACTGTCGTAATATGTCAGACAGAAAGAACACAGCTGGGGAACAGAGAAAAAGCCATGCAAACCCTGCGTACAAAACTATACGAAGAGCAGGTCCGCAAACAAGAAGATGAAATTGCCCGTCATAGAAAAAGTTTGGTAAGTACTGGTGATCGATCTGCAAAGATCAGAACCTATAATTTTCCACAAGGAAGGGTGACGGATCACAGAATTGGCCTGACCCTGTATAATTTGCAGGATGTGCTCAATGGCAATATCGGTGAGTTGGTGGATGCACTACAATTTGCTGAAAACGCAAGTAAACTGACTCAATCCTGATTTTAAGATTTTAGACAACTGTTTACTGTAAAAAAATAGTTTTTGGTTTTAAAGACTCTTTAACAACCGTAACTACCTTCTATTCGTCTCTATATTGTGCTACAGAGATGAAAGCTTAGACTTTGCTGAATTTGGAAAGTTTTAACGAAAATAGGGATGGAAAAGCTAAGCAAATAACATCTAATCAATAAGCAATAGTTGTTTTTCTCATAAGCAGTTAGTTTTGGTTACGGCCCCTATTTCCATAGGGGCTTTTTTTTGCCAACCAGGCACCTGCAATTGTTCCTACTGCATCCGCCACGCCATCCCAATACGAAAAACTTCGGTTGGTAAAAAATTTCTGGTAATATTCCATCCCCATCCCAAAAGCAGTTCCGAGCAGAATGATGAAAAAGATGATCTTTTGGGAATCAAATTCCTCATGTTGCAGAAAGAACACACCCCATAAATAAGCAAATAGGAGAAAAATAATAAAATGGATCAACTTGTCTATACCAGTGATTTTCCAAATCTCAGCATCACTGGCTTTTGAAGTATCAAAACTCAGTAAGTAGAATACACAAGCTGTCCATATAAACGGAAGAAGCTTATTGTTGATCAATAATTTCATTGAATTATGCGCCGACTAATCCTTTGTAAGCATCGGCATCCATTAATGCCTCAACTTCTGCAGGATTATTGAGCGTAATTTTTACCATCCAGCCATCACCATAGGGGTCTTGGTTCACCAATTCAGGCTGACTGTCTAGTAATGGGTTTTTTTCGGTTATCGTTCCAGATACAGGAAGGAACAGATCGCTCACTGTTTTTACTGCTTCAACAGTTCCAAAAACAGCTTCAGCTGAAAGTTCTTTTCCAATTGTATCGATATCTACATAAATAATATCTCCTAATTCGCCTTGTGCAAATTCAGTAATGCCAATGGTGGCTACATTTCCGTCGACTGAAATCCATTCGTGTTCTTTGGTATAACGCAATTGCTCTGGAAAGTTCATGTGCTTATTTTTTGCAAGTTTAAGGTAATATTTAAAATGGCGGTAATTTAAATTTCTACCATATGTTCTACAAAGTACTTCTGCGTACCATTTTTACTTTTTTAATCCTAATGTCCGCCAAAGGTTTATCTCCTCCTTGACGGCCACTGGTCTTGGTTTGCGCAATTTTATCCAACACATCAAAACCGTTTACCAACTCGCCAAAAATAGTATAGGTCTGATCGAGATGTGGTGCTCCTCCTGTGGTTTTATAGACCTCTCTTTGATCTAAGGGTATTTTCCTGCCATTCAACCTGTAGGTTTCAACAGAATCCAATGATTTGTCGTTAAACACCCTTCCCTGAACAATATAAAATTGTACGCCGCTGCTTTCTCTTTTTGGGTTCACATTATCTCCCATCCTGGCAGCAGCCAACATCCCCTTTTTATGAAAGAAATCCGGGGAAATTTCTGCCGGTAGGGTATAGGCCTTTAAGAATTTAGTGCTATCGGCTTTTCTTTTCGTTTTTTCATCCCCTGCCTGAATCATGAATCCGGCAATAACCCTATGAAAACTAATATCATTGTAATAGCCAGATTTTACCAGCTTGATAAAATTATCCCGGTGAATTGGTGTCTCATCTTTCAAGCGCAGAATCAGATTTCCAGCATCTGTCTTCATGAATACATCCTTTTTTAAATCACGCTTTTTTACAGGGACAAGCGGTTGAGCTGTGGCAAGCGATAAAACACTCGCGCTCAAAAAGAGGATGAAAAAAATGAATATAGGTTTCATAAAAAGCCATTTTGTTCGAAATAAAAAAGCACATGGTCTTTTAACAAATTCTCTTGTTCAATAAGCGACATCGCCTTGTATTCCTTAAGTTGTTTGAAATGCGGCCATCCATCCTGGTCCCAGCCTTCATGTTCATAGTAACCGCTGGGCATAAGCAAGGTACAGACTGCAATATGCATCAGATCCTGCTTTTGCTCTTTGGTAAATTGATGACCAACACCATTCACTTCCTGTACGCCAATAAGGAACAAAATCGATTCCATATCGGGTTTTTTGCCAAAGCGTTCAATCAATTTTTCTTCTAGTTTCCACCACCGGGACTGTAAATCATCTGCTACATTCATCTTGCAAAGCTAAACAAGATTATGCAACTGCTTAAGCCATCCCTAGCTATTGCTTATCTTTGCAAAAAATCGAGGCATGCTCCAGGTTGGTTTTATTCGCAGCAATAAAGAAAAAGTTGAAAAGGGATTGGCAAAAAAGCAGTTCAAGGAAATTGAATTGATCGATACTATTGTGTCCTTAGACGACCAAAGAAAAAACCTGCAATCCCAAGCGGATGAATTATTGGCCAAACGAAACCTCGTCTCCAAAGAAATTGGCGCCCTGATGGCACAAGGAAAAAAAGAAGAGGCTGAGGCCAAAAAAGCGGAAGTATCTGCATTGAAAGATAATATTGACGCTTTTACCGTGCAATTGTCAGAAACTGAAACGCAGTTAGAAAAACTCTTACACCGTATCCCTAATATTCCTTCAGACGCAGTTCCGGAGGGGAAATCAGCTGAAGATAATCAAGTCGTTAGACAAGCAGGTTCCATCCCAGAATTGCATTCCGAAGCTGTACCCCATTGGGATTTGATATCAAAATATGATTTGGTCGATTTTCAAACCGGTGTAAAGATTACTGGTAGCGGTTTCCCTGTTTATAAAGGGAAAGGTGCAAAATTGCAAAGAGCATTGATTCAATATTTTCTTGACTACAATACTGTTGCAGGGTATACTGAATACATACCACCACATGTGGTGAATGCAGCTTCTGCATTTGGTACAGGGCAGCTTCCTGATAAAGAAGGGCAGATGTATCATATTGGTGCAGATGAGTTATACCTGATTCCAACGGCTGAAGTGCCTGTTACCAATATTTACCGTGATGAAATTATTCCTGCTGCTAATTTGCCAGTGAAAATGACAGCCTATACACCTTGTTTCAGAAGAGAGGCGGGTAGTTTTGGAAAGGATGTTAGAGGCTTAAATCGTGTGCATCAGTTTGATAAAGTGGAAATAGTTTGTCTGACTGAAGCATCCAAAAGTTATGGCTTTTTAGAAGAGATGGTGGTACATGTTGAAAAGCTTTTACAAAGCCTGAAACTCCCTTACCGCATATTGTTACTCTGTGGTGGTGATATGGGGTTCACTTCTGCCATGACCTATGATTTTGAAGTATACAGTGCTGCTCAGCAAAAATGGTTGGAGGTCAGTTCTGTCTCTAACTTTGAGTCTTACCAGACCAATAGAATGAAAATCAGGACCAAAGACGAAAACGGTAAAACACAGTTACTGCATTCATTGAATGGAAGTTCATTGGCTCTCCCACGAATATTAGCAAGTCTATTGGAGAATAATCAGACAGCAGAAGGCATTCATATTCCAGCAGTTCTTCAACCTTATTTTGGATCAGCCATCATCAATTGATGTCTTTGATGGTATTGATCAATTCTCCTGTGCATAATGCTAAACCACAGTGGTGGGAAAAGGGAAAGAAGAACCATACCTGGATAGCCAGTTGGCATTTGTGGCGCATCATCATGATGTCTAAGTACCTGGTATTTTCTACTGGCGAGATAATGATGATCACTGTGTCTGGATAATTCAAATAAAATCAATCGGCCTAAAACGTGACTGCTGTTCCAGCTGTGCTCAGGCATTGCTCTTTCATATCCTTTCTCAGTTTTCTTTCTTTCAAGACCATAATGCTCAATGTAGTTGACCGTTTCCAATAAGAGAAACCCAATGGTAGCAGCAGTCAAAAATGAAAGCAAGACCATCGATCCAAAAATTAGATAAATAGATGTGACAAACAAAAGTTGAACTACTTGAAATTGTAACATCTGGTTGGTAAAATGTAATACAGGTTTCCCTTTTTTCTTTTGTTCATCAGCGGCTATTTTCCAGGCTGACAAAAAACCGAAAATGACTGTTCTGAAATAAAATAAGTATACGATTTCACCTCTTCTTGCACTACTTGGATCTTCTTTGGTTGATACATGTTTATGGTGTCCTTTATTATGCTCAATATAAAAGTGCATATAAAGAGAAGTGAGTAACAATGCTTTGGCTAAATTTCTTTCATACAGATTTCTTCGGTGACCAAGTTCGTGTCCTACGTTAATGCCAAAGGTCCCGCACAACAATCCCATGACCACAATTCTACCAACATGTTCCCAGGTTGTGAGTGTTGGATCTTGAATGGATGTAAAAAAAAGATAAAGTGCATAATACTGCAACGGCACTATCAAGTAGAGCCAAAAATCATATAAGCGATCTTCTTTTGCTATTTGCTCTTCCGCCTCAGTCATATTTTCTTCTGCTGCAGGCAATAGCAATTCAAGAATGGGTATAAATGCAAAAGCAAATAAGATTGGCCAAGTAATTATCCATCCAGTTTCATGAAAGGCAAACCAAGCCAAAACATAGATACTTAACGGAGCGGCGAATTTTAATGCACGTATTTTCATATGATTCGTTTATTCCAATGCATTGTCTTCTGGTTTGGATGCAATCCTATACAGGAAGAATGCCATTGCAAAGAAGATGAAAGTACCTAACAGATAATAACCTTGTTCACCCAATGCTGCAGTTATTGCATGCTCCATGTTCAACAAATTCAGTTTGGCTGCTATTGTCTCGTTAGCTGAAAGGAAGGCGACAATCACACCTGCAATGGCTCCACCCGCCACTAAGCCTGTTGCAAATAAATTACCTTTTCTGAGGTCCTCTTCTTCGTTTGCTTGTTTTGATTTGTGTTTGTTGTCGATTATACCGCGAATAGCACCGCCAATAAAAATAGGAAGTGTAGTGGATAACGGTAAATAGATTCCAATCGCAAAGCTGAGCGCCTTGATGCCACAAAGTTCCATCACCACGGCAATAGCAACACCTACCAACACAAATTGCCAATCAAGGTTAAATGATAAAATACCTTTGATGAGTGTAGCCATTAATGTTGCTTGTGGTGCAGCATATTTATCTGTGCCAATTGCATGATTGATACCAGAAGAAATCATGTCCTGTGTAGGGGTATCCAAAACTTTGATGGTGAATCCAATAGCAATAGAAGAAACAATGGCACCAATAAAGAGAGCAATTTGTTGTGCTCTAGGAGTTGCACCAAGTATGTATCCTGTTTTTAAATCTTGTGAGGTGGCCCCTGCGTTGGCTGCTGCAATGCAAATCATGCCACCAACTACCAAAGCCATAGGCTCATAAAGTTTCCCAGTCCAGCCAACTGCTATAAACACTAAACAGGTCCCCATGATAGTGGCTATGGTCATACCTGAAATGGGATTATTGGAAGAACCAATCAAGCCGACAATTCTTGAGGAAACCGTTACAAAAAAAGCACCAAATAACACAACCAGTATACCTATCAATAATTTACTCAAAACGCCATCACCAGGCACTTGTGGCATGATGGTCATTAATAAAATCAGACCAAGACTACCCCATAAAACAATCTTTATGGATAGATCTCTCTCGGTTCTTTTAATAGAAGTTTGTACTTGCTTTTCAGCTCTGATGCTTCCCATACTTCCTTTGAAAGAGGAGATGATGGTAGGTATTGTTTTAATTAGTGTAATGAACCCTCCTGCGGCTACTGCACCTGCTCCAATTTGTCTCACAAATGCTCTATAAATTGCTACAGCATAGTCGTTGAATTGATGTGTGACTGGATCCCAACCTCCTGGTCCGCCAGCTGTTTGTAAATCTTGTAAATATCCCAGTTTCACCAACTGCGCAGCAATGACATCACCGGGCACAACTGTTGCCAGCAAAGGATTAAATACAAACCAGGTGAGTACGCTACCCGCGACAAGCACACCGGCAATTTTTGGACCAATGATATAGCCTACACCCAAATATTCTGGAGTAATTTCACCACTGATTTTAGCAGAGGGTAAATATTTATTGGCCTGTGCCGTCATAAATGACGGGGTTTCTGCAACGATGTGAAATATTTTTTGCAAGAAGGCGTATGCCGTTGCCAATCCCAATCCTGCAAAAGCTGTCTTTGCAAAGTTTCCACCTTTTTCGCCTGCCTTTAGTACTGATGCGCAAGCTGTGCCTTCCGGATAGGGAAGTGTTTCATGTTCTTTTACAATTAAGGCACTCCTTAGTGGAATCATCATCAGTGTACCTAACATTCCACCGAAAATGGCCAGAATAAGAATAGTGATGTAATTGAAATAATCTGCGCTGCTGCTTTCGCTTAGAAATAAAAATCCAGGCAATGTAAATACTACACCCGCCGCAATACTTTCTCCAGCAGATCCAGTTGTCTGGATGATGTTATTTTCAAGTATGGTGGTCTTCAAAAAAAGTTTGCTCAAGGCAATCGACATTACTGCGATAGGAATGGATGCAGAAACAGTGAGACCTGCTTTTAAGGCGAGATAAACAGTTGCTGCTCCAAAGATGATACCAAAAGTGGCACCTGTGATTACCGCTTTTAAAGTAAACTCTTTCATTGCGGTTTCAGGGGCAATAAAAGGGACAAATTTTTTTTGAGACATAGACCTATTATTTACAAAGAATTAATCCTTCATCAAGTTCTGAAGTTTTCTTGAAAGGAAGAAGAGTATAAAAGCAGCAACTCCAGACATAGCAACAAATACCATAAAGAAGGTGTAATTGTTTTCTATTTGGTAGCCTAAGAAAAACTTAGCTTTTCCTTCCTCTGGGTACAATTTACTCAACGCACCGGCAAGATAGTTAGCGAACGCATTTGCTGTAAACCATACAGCCATAAGCATTGAAGCAAATTTTGCTGGCGCTAATTTATTCACAAGGGAAAGGCCGATGGGTGATAAGCAAAGTTCGCCCGCCGTATGCAAAGCGTACATCCCAACCAACCAGATCATGCTGACTTTAATACCCGGTTGTACATCTTTGACACCGAAGGCAATCCAGAGATAGCCTAATGCTAATAGTAAAAGTCCCCATGCCATTTTGGTAGGCGATGATGGATCCATTTTACCCAACTTGACCCAAAGCCAAGCAAAAATAGGGGCAAAGCCCACCACGAATATTGAATTTAAGGACGCAAAAAAGCTAGCCGGAACCACAAAGAAGCCTAAATCACGATTGGTTTGCTCATCTGCAAAAAATGTCAGCGATGCGCCTGCTTGTTCGTAAGCACTCCAAAAGAAAACCACAAAGAAAGACACTGTAAAAATTACGGCCACTTTGCTTTTTTCGAGTTTGGTGAGGCTTTTGTCTGTAAAAATGATGATGGCAATAACCAAAATACAGGCAACAAGTAAGAAGACTAAATTTGTAAATAGCGCTGTAGAGATGTTGATGCTGCCGATATTGAATCCCCAATGTTTAATTTGTGCCAACCCGGAATCCATGTAAAGCAAAGCGGTTGATACACCTATCAGGACTAAAAAAACAACAAGTCCGAAAATTGGATTTTTGCTATAGCCAGGTGCGTTTTCAGGAATTTCACCCAGGGTTTTTTGATCGGGTCCAACAACATGTTTTTTGTGATAGAGTACTTGAATCAGTACACTGAGCAACATGCCAATGCCACCAGCCATGAAGGCCCATTTAAAATCTGCTGGGTTGCCTGTATCACCTACCAGCCCACATATAAAGGGACCTAAGGCGCCACCCACATTGATGCCCATATAAAAAATAGTATATGCCGCATCAATCCTGCGATCCCCCTTGGGGTAAAGTTGTCCCACTAATGCAGAAATATTTGGTTTGAAAAAACCATTACCCGATATCATAAAACCCAGTCCAGTAAAGAATAACAAGGTTGATAGTTCTTGGTTAGTGTCATACACACTACCGCAAAAAAACAAAATAAATTCACCAATTGCCATGACCAGGCCACCGATAATAATTGATCGTTGGTTACCCCAGAAACGATCTGCGAAATAGCCGCCAATCAAGGGTGTTAAATAAACAAGGCTGGTATAACCACCGTATAATTGTGAAGAGAAGTCTTTAGAAAACAACAGTGCTTTGGTCATAAACAGCACTAGGATGGCTCTCATGCCATAGTAGTTGAATCTTTCCCACATTTCAGTGGCAAACAGCACATAAAGTCCTTTTGGATGCGATTGGTTTTGGTTGGTTGACATGTTCAATGTTTATTGATGTTCCTAAAATAAGCAATTTGTATCTTCGCGAAGCGCTTTTCGATACACAATCATTTTTTCCAATATGAATATTCTTCTTCTGGGTTCAGGTGGACGGGAACATGCCATGGCATGGAAAATCAGTCAGAGTAAACTTTGCGCACAATTATTCATTGCACCGGGTAACCCTGGCACAGCCACTTGTGGCGAAAATATCGCCATAGGGGTCAACGATTTCAATGCGTTGGCAAGCTTTTGCCTTGATAAACAAGTTGAACTGCTGGTTGTTGGTCCGGAAGACCCTTTGGTCAATGGGGTCTATGATTTTTTCAAAAATGATCCAAATTTGGCTCATATCGTGGTGGTCGGCCCCTCTGCACATGCTGCTCAATTGGAAGGCAGTAAGGCTTTTGCAAAAGCCTTCATGGAACGCAACAACGTACCTACCGCAGCCTATAGAGAGTTTACCAAGGATAACTATGATGATGGAGTTGTGTATTTAAAGAACCATAGTCTCCCTATTGTTTTGAAAGCGGATGGTTTGGCTGCTGGTAAAGGGGTTGTTATTGCGCAAACTATGGAAGAGGCTTTGTCGACTTTCGAAGACATGTTACAAGCAGCTAGGTTTGGGAAAGCCAGCGAGCGCGTTGTTGTAGAGCAATTTTTGACAGGAGTTGAGCTGAGTGTTTTTGCGCTGACTGATGGAAAAGACTATGTGCTTTTGCCTGAAGCAAAAGATTATAAACGCATTGGAGAGGGAGATCAAGGTCCCAATACCGGAGGTATGGGAGCAGTCAGTCCTGTTCCTTTTGCAGATAAAGTATTCATGGATAAGGTGATTCAAAAAGTGGTAAAACCTACTATCAGCGGACTAGACAAGGAAGGCCTTGTTTACAAAGGGTTTGTGTTTTTTGGATTGATTAATGTTGGTGGAGAGCCATATGTTATTGAATACAATTGTAGAATGGGAGATCCGGAAACTGAAGTGGTGATGCCAAGATTGCACTCAGATCTAGTAGAACTTTTTCTAAAAATGGACAAAGGGGAATTGGGCACAGCAACAGTTAATTTTGATGAAAGGGCTGCTGCTACAGTGGTTCTGGTGAGTGGGGGTTATCCTGGAGATTTTGAAAAAGGAAAAATAATTAAAGGATTGACTTTATCTTTTGAAGAGCAAACTATGCCTTTTTATGCTGGGATATCTAATAATGGAAATGAGTTGGTAACCAGTGGGGGGCGGGTAGCAGCCATCACATCTTATGGTAAAAATATCTCTGAAGCCGTAGCTTCATCAATAGCCGCTATTGATAAAATTGAATTTGATAAAATGGCCTTCCGCAGGGATATTGGCTATGAATTCAAAAATTAAGTTAAGGCTGAAAAACCTGATTGTTTATTGGGTTATTTAATTGAAATTTGTAGTGACTTAAAACTGACAACATGGGATTATTCTCCTGGTTTACACAAGATATCGCCATCGACCTTGGTACTGCCAACACACTTATTATTCACAACGATGAAATTGTGGTTAATGAGCCATCAATAGTTGCTTTAGATAGAAATAATCCCAAGCAATTGTTGGCTGTTGGCAAAAAAGCCTTGTTGATGCATGAAAAGACACATGAAAGCATCAGAACAGTAAGGCCATTAAAAGATGGTGTGATTGCTGATTTTAACGCTGCTGAGTTGATGATCAGGGAAATGATCAAATTGATTTATCCAAAAAAGCCACTTTTCCCTCCTAGCTGGAAAATGATGATCTGTATTCCATCCAGTATTACAGAGGTTGAAAAAAGAGCCGTAAGAGATAGTGCTGAACAAGCTGGTGCAAAAGAAGTTTATCTTATTCATGAACCTATGGCTGCTGCATTGGGTATTGGAATTGATGTAACTGAGCCAATAGGAAACATGATTATTGATATTGGTGGTGGTACCACAGGAATTACTGTCATTGCTTTGGCGGGTATTGTTTGTGACCAGTCAATAAGAATTGCAGGAGACGAGTTTACTGCTGATATCATGGAAGCTTTGCGTCGTTATCATAGTTTGTTAATTGGTGAAAGAACTGCAGAGCAAATCAAGATTCATGTTGGTGCTGCTATGAAAGATTTGGACAATCCACCTGATGATATGCCTGTTAATGGTCGTGATTTGGTTACAGGTATTCCAAAACAAATTATGGTGAGTTACCAGGAAATAGCTGAAGCGCTTGATAAATCCATCTTTAAAATTGAAGAGGCTATCCTTAAGGCATTAGAAACAACTCCTCCTGAACTTGCTGCTGATATTTACAGAAGAGGATTATACATCACTGGAGGTGGTTCTTTGTTGCGTGGATTAGATAAGCGACTTTCTCAAAAAATCAAGTTGCCTGTTCATGTAGCAGAAGATCCGCTAAAGAGTGTGGTAAGAGGAACTGGCATTGCCTTAAAAAATTATTCGAATTATCCTTTCATCATGAGATGAGCTGGATAAAAAAACACAAGGAGCAAGCTCTCCATGCGTAACGTTTTTTTATTTATTAGACGCTATTCTGTTTTCATTATTTTCTTGGTGATGCAGATAACTGCACTATCCATGTTGTTTACCGATAATCGTTTCCACAATACGGTAATGGGAATGATTTCTAATGAAGTCGCAGGAAATATAAATAAACGGGTTGATCGTGCGGAAGAATTTTTATCACTCAGTGAACAAAATCGTAAGCTAAGGGAACAAAATGCTACGCTGTTGTCACTCTTGCCAAATGGAAGTTTGTTGCCAGACAGTGCAATGGAATTGGTGACAGACACTTTCCGTTTAGATTCAATCAAACAATACAGGCAGTATCAGTATTTGTCGGCCAAGGTCATTTCTAACGCTGTATTTCAACAACAAAACTATATGGTATTGCATCGGGGATCGGCTCAAGGTATAGAACCCAATATGGCTGTTGTTTCTGTTGATGGAATTGTAGGGACTGTAGTACATGTTTCTGAAAATATGGCGCTTGTAATGAGCTTGCTCAATCGACAATCTAAAGTGATAGCATCTTTAAAAAAGGGTAGTGGTTTGGGTGAGGTCGGTTGGGATGGTAAAGATCCGAGTTATCTTGTGCTAACCAAAATTCCTAAAACAGTTGTTGTTGAAAAAGGCGATACTGTTGTAACAAGTCCCTATTCAGATAAATTCCCTCCAGGCTTACCCATTGGTGTTGTTGATGATATTGAGCAGGATCAGGAAACCAATACCTATATATTACAAGTGAAGACTGCAGTTAACTTTTATAATATTCAGCATGCTTATGCAGTAAAGAATAGTTTGCAAGACGAAATGGATCAGCTTAAAAAGAAGATGAGTAAAGAATGAACCTAATTGTAAAAAATATTATCCGTTTTGTATTGATTATGGCTGTTCAGCTGTTTGTGTTGAATAATATTCCGCCCTTGCATCAGTTTATAGTCCCTTATTTTTATTTTGTCTTTATTCTCTGGTTGCCTTTTAAAATTACTAGGACAAGCCTATTGTTCACTGCTTTTTTTGTTGGTTATATAACTGATATTTTCTACAAGACGCCGGGGTTACATATCGCAGCATGTGTTCTGATAGCCTATGTTCGTCCGCCATTTATTCAGTTGTTGTTGCCCAAAGAAGCGACAGAGTGGGGAAATGAAGAGCCTTCCAGGAAAACCATGGGTCAAGTGCCTTATATCACCTATTTACTGGTGATGATCTTGTTGCATCATTTCTATTTGATTTTATTAGAATGGTTACAATTTGGTAGTTTTCTATACTTCATTGGAAAGCTCATTGCAACTACAATTGTTAGCTTACTACTGATCTTGATTGCTGATCTTTTACTCAATAGAAATACAAGAACAAGGTAACGTTGCAAATGCTTAATTTCGTATAGTAATCGTCCGTAACAATGCCTGCATTTAATCAGTCGAGACAAAATTTCATCCGTATCCTTTTCCTTTTCACATTTATTGTGCTGGTTCTTCGTTTGCTTTTTTTACAGCTTGGTTCAAAAAAATATGATTTACTGGCCTTGGATAATGCGGTGAGTAAAAAAATTATTTACCCTGATAGGGGTATTATTTTTGATCGCAAAGGGAAGTCGATTCTAGAGAATACACTTACTTATGACCTCATGATTAATCCCACACAACTAAAGGGGATGGATACTACAGGCTTATGTAAGATTTTAAACATAAATATTGCTGACTTTAAAGAGCGTGTGATTGGAGCTATCATTAAAAATGGTAGATATAGACCTTCTGTGTTTGAAGGATCTTTGGCTGTTGAAACTTATGTTCAATTACAAGAAAATATTTTTCGATTTGAGCCTGGATTTTTTCTACAGGAAAGACCTAGTCGCTCTTATCCATTCAAAGCAGCCGCTCATATTTTAGGGTATGTAGGTGAAGTAGATTCAAATATCTTGAAAAGAACCAATTACTATTACCAGATGGGCGATTACATGGGGTTGAGTGGATTAGAGAGGTATTATGAAAATATTTTGATGGGCCAACGAGGTGTTCGTTATCTGGTAAAAGATAATAAGAATAGAATAGTTGGCTCCTATGAAAAAGGACTTTATGATTCTGTTGCTATTGCAGGCAGAAACCTGAATACTTATATTGATATTGATGTTCAAGTTTTAGCTGAAAGATTGCTAAAAAATAAATTAGGCGCTATTGTTGCTATTGAACCACAAACCGGTGGAATAATTGCAATGGCTAGTGGACCGACTTATGATCCAAATCAACTAACTGGTAGCCAGCGTAAGAATAATTTTTCGTGGATGTTGAGGGATACAGCACGTCCGCTTTTCAACAGGGCAATTAAGGGACAGTATCCGCCTGGTTCCACCATCAAACCCATGGGTGCGCTCATTGCGTTAGATGAAGGGGTTATAACACCTGATTTTGGCATTGGTTGTAGCGGTGCTTATTTCGGGTGCAGAAGACCTATTAAATGTACACATGATAATCCTGGTCACGCTGCTAATCTTCGTTTAGCATTAGCAAATTCTTGTAATAGTTATTTCTCGCATGTCTATCGGTTATCTGTAGATAATCCTAAACTGAATGGAACAGTGAATGGTTATCTCAAATGGAAACAGTATATGAATTCATTTGGACTCGGCGTAAAATTGGGTATTGATTTGCCAAGTGAGGATAAAGGACTTATTGCAGATACAAGTTTTTACAATCGTTTGTATAACCGGTCATGGAGTTCCTGTACCAATGTGTTTTTAGGAATTGGACAGGGTGAAATGCAGGCTACGCCTTTGCAGATGGCCAATATGATGTGTATCATTGCTAACAAGGGATATTATTATACACCACATTTTGTAAAATCAATTGAAGCAGAAACAAAACAGGATACTATCTTAAATACTTTCAAAAATAAACACAGTGTTACCAGTATACCTGCAGAAATCTATGACATTGTTCAAATGGCGATGCAGGATGTAACTGAATCAGGTTCGGGACGTGTTGCAAGAATTGAAGGTATATCTGTTGCAAGTAAAACAGGAACAGCTGAAAATTATGGTATCATTTATGGTAAACGTGAAAAATTAAAAGATCACTCTTGGTTTGTTTGTTTTGCACCCAGAGAAAATCCCAAAATTGCAGTTGCAGTAATTGTTGAAAATGCAGGATTTGGTGCAACATGGGCAGGACCAATGGCAGGACTGATTATGGAAAAATATTTAAAGGATACGTTATCTGCTGAGCGCTGGAAAGAAGTGGAACGCATTGAAAGTCAGGAAATCATTTTGCCTATTGTAAAGGCAAAACGTAATCGTTTGGATTCTCTCAAAAGAGAAAGATTAAGAAAACAACAGTTGCGTGTTATCGCTCAGCATTCCGATCGTAACCAGAGCGATAATAAGTTGCCTTATAAAAAGGGTCAAGATTTTGTAGCTCTAAAACCGAATGATGAAGAACACTTCATTTGAAATATCAAAAGGAATTGACTGGACGCTAATTGCTGTTTATGTCTTGCTGGTATTAACTGGTATTGCAAGTGTATTCGCGACAACCTATCGAGATGAAGATATAATCAAAGGCTTTCTTTCACTTAAAACTGATTATAGTAGACAGCTATTGTATTTTGTGGTTTGTATTATCATTGGATCTTTCATTCTTTTAACTGACAGTAAATTTTATACAGCAACAGCTAATATATTTTATGTAATTGGAATAATTTTATTGATATTGGTTTTTCCATTTCATACAGAGATTAAAGGAACTAAGTCGATTATCAGGTTTTCTGGATTCCAATTGCAACCTGCTGAGTTATGTAAATTGTTTGTCAATCTTGCTTTGGCAAAATATTTATCATCTCCCGATGTAAATTTTAAAAAACTTAAATCACAATTGATTGCATCAGCTTTGGTATTACTGCCCGCGGTTATGGCCATCATGCAAAGTGAGACAGGACTAGCACTGGTTTATTTTTCTTTCTTCTTGGTGATGTATAGAGAAGGCCTGCCTTCAGCAATACTGGTGATAGGTTTTTCTGTAGCAATACTTGTAATTCTAACTTTACTTATTGATCAAAATGTGTTGGCGCTAATACTTACAGTTGTTGCTGTTGGTGTGATTTATGAGCTTAAGCGACAAATTAAGCGCAGGCGTTCGTTGTTGTTTGTCATCATTGGTATTTGGGCTTTGGCTGTAAGTGTTCAAAGATTTGCTATTCCTTATTTTTTTAATACTGTATTAAAGCCATATCAGGTACAGCGTATTTATGCAACTGTAGGAAAGGACATGGAAATCGATGAGTCAAAAATGACTGAACAAGATATCAAAAAAATGTCAGAGAAAAAGAAGGCAGGTAACTATAATGTGAAACAAAGTAAGATAGCCATAGGATCTGGAGGGTTTTGGGGAAAGGGTTTGATGAAAGGAACGCAGACTAGATACGACTTTGTCCCTGAACAACGAACTGATTTTATTTTCTGTACTATTGGTGAGGGTTTTGGATTTGTGGGTAGCTTCATCTTGCTGGGTCTTTATCTATTCATGTTGTTTCGTATTGTAAATATTGCAGAGCGACAAAGAAGTGCTTTTAGCCGCGCTTACGCTTATGGTGTTGCATCAGTATTGTTTTTTCATATTTTTATCAATATTGGAATGACCATTGGTATTGTACCTGTAATAGGTATACCATTACCATTCTTGAGTTATGGTGGTACAGCATTAGTGACATTTACTGTTTTATTATTTATTCTAATTCGATTGGATGCCGATCGTCAAATGATTTTGAGGTAATCTCTATGAAAATTATTCCCTTATCAGAAGGTGCATTTACGATAGATCAAACCAAGGTTTTTGTACCATTTGATCTTTCAAAAGATAATTTGCAAGAAAGACCGCGTGGCAGTCTGCTTGTAGAAATTCAGCCTTTTCTTGTTGTCACAGAACAAGATGTATTGTTATTAGATACTGGACTTGGGTTTTCTAAAAATGGAGTTTTACAACTTTATGAAAACCTAGCAACACATGGTTTTTCTTCCCATGATGTTACAAAAGTTTTGATGAGTCACCTTCATAGAGACCACGCAGGTGGCATAACGATTCAAGATAGTTTTCATAGAAACTGGCATTTGACTTTCCCCAATGCATTACATTATATTCATTTTCGGGAATTAGATTTTGCATTACATGGAAAGAATGCCTCGTATGATCCAGAAAGATTGGGTGTATTAACTAGTAATGAAAAGGTGGTTTTGCTGCAAGACGAAGGATTGATTGATGGCTATATTCAACATCAATTTTCGGGGGGGCATTCACCCTTTCATCAGGTGTTTTGGATCAATGAAAATGGTAAAACTGTTTTCTTTGGTGGTGATGAAGCGCCTCAGTTACAACAGATGAAGACAAAGTTTGTCGCAAAATATGATTTCGATGGTAAGCGAGCAATGGAGTTGAGACAACAGTGGTGGGAACAAGGCAAACAAAATCAATGGGAATTTTTATTTTATCATGATATATCAACACCAGTAATTTTACCCTCTTGATTTAAGTAATTTTAAGTATAGATATTTTAAATATTAAGTATAGATGAGTACATTATTTGGTGTGAAAAGTACTTAAATTAGTAGTTGACACAAAAAAGGCTAGCCCTAAAAAGAGCCAGCCGTTGCTAACCTATGAAAAACACCAGGTTAAAAATACATTAAAAATTTATATTAAAACCCTTTTTTTCTATACTCTAGTTGCTTTTTTTCTGCCTCTCGTTTCTGAAATTCTCTTCTAACAAGTGATTTAAATTCATCTTCTGCGCCAAAAACTTTGTTTGCCCTGTCGTGACTAACAACTTTCTCAAAATCGTCTCTGTATTTTTTTCTGACATCCAACATTTTTTGCTGACGTTCAAGGTTGTCTTTATATTGTTTTCCCTGAGCTGCCTGTTTTAAGTCGTTTCTGTATTGATTGAAAATAGGCCAAAATTTTTGTGCTTCTTGTGGATTTAGGTTTAATTCTTTGGTGATGAAGGCTAATTCCATAGCCTGGATTTTTTTTAATTCGACAGCTCTGTTGTTTCCTAAATCAGGTCTTTGTCTTTGAGCCTGGGATCCTGAAATGAAGAGTAGAGCAGCAATTAATGTAAAAATCGTTTTCATATTATAAAAGTTATACATACGTTTAGTTCATCATATCAAAATCTTCATCTTTTGTAAGATCGATGTATGAGATTATTTCCTTTTCAGGTATCTCTTTAAGTATTTCACTAACCAAGCTTGCATCCATTTGAACAAGTAGAGATTGTGAATCTTCAATAGATTCATCTATTTTACTCTCGTTCAGGTCCTCTGTTTCACTGAGGTAAAAGGCAAAGGCATCAGCAGAAATTTTTGATTCATCTGTTGATTTCGCAATTGCATTTGATGGCTCATTGCTTGAAAAGAGGGTAGCAAACGTAACAATAATTCCTATTACAGCAGCAGCTACCGCATATTTTAACACTGTTTTTGTGTTGAAGAGACGAATTACTTTTGTTTCAGTTCGCGGAATATCTACCTTAAATTGTGCTAAATAATCTGCTGGAGTAGCAAAGGGGTTATCTTTTCTTAAAGATGCTAAAAGTGGACTAAGGGATTCATTTTCAGTTTCTTGCGACTTAATTTTTTGTAAAATTTGATCAGGAAACTGAATAAAATAGCCTTCTGGTGCCTGAAAAGGAAATTTTTTAGGCAATCCAGCAACAACACTGCTTATTGATGTAATTTCTGATGATGTATGTTGTTGGTCTTTCATCTAGGGTTAGACTGCTTTAATTTGAGTAGGTTTAATAATTTAGTATGTATTCTTCGATCTTTTTCACTGCGTGGTGGTAACTGGCTTTCAGGGCACCAACTGATGTTTCCAATACCTCACTCATTTCCTCGTAAGGCATCTCTTCAAAGTACCTTAAATTGAATACAACACGCTGTTTTTCAGGAAGTTGCTGAATAGCCAACTGTAATTTCCACACCGCCTTTTTCTCATCAAAATCCTTCTCGCTGTGTAACTTATTTTCAAGGCTTTCACTAACATCCTCAAAAGAAACAGAAGTTCTTTTTTTTAATTGTTCCAAAAAAGTAAGTGATTCGTTGGTCGCAATCCTGTATAACCAGGTGAATAATTTTGCGTCTTCTCTGAATTGATCAAGGGCGTTCCATGCTTTAATAAAGACATTTTGCATGACATCATCAGCATCAGTATGGCTTACCACAAGTCTTCTGATTTGCCAATAGATTCTTTCCTGGTATCGTTTAACAATGACGGTAAATACTTGTTCTTTATTCTTGTCTTCTTTAAACAAGCGAACAAGTTCAATATCATTCAAATTTTGCAGCATGATTAAGCACGCTTTCTTGACATGGCTTTTTCTACTGCAGCAATGATATTTTCGGTTTCCAAGCCATATTTTTTGAGTAATTCAGTTGGCTTACCACTTTCACCAAAAGTATCCTGTGTTCCAATCATTTCAATAGGGATAGGGAAGTGCTTGGTAGCTGTTTGTGCAATGCTATCACCCAGTCCGCCAATCACATTGTGTTCTTCTGCGGTGACTGCACAACCCGTTTTTTTAATGGAGGTTAAAACAGCTTCTTCATCAAGCGGCTTGATGGTATGAATATTAATAACATCAACTAAAATACCTTTTTCTTTCAGTGCTTTTGCTGCTTCCACTGCCTTCCAAACCAAATGTCCGCAAGCAAAAATACTGGCATCACTACCTTCAGCAAGTTGTTGCGCTTTACCAATTACAAATGGTTCATCTGGATTGGTAAAAATAGGCCAAACTGGTCTGCCAAACCTTAAATAAACCGGACCATCATGCTCTGCAATAGCTATTGTAGCTGCCTTTGTTTGGTTGTAGTCGCATGGCACAATAACTGTCATGCCAGGCAACATTTTCATCAATCCTATGTCTTCCAAAATCTGATGCGTAGCGCCATCTTCTCCTAAAGTGAGACCCGCATGTGATGCGCAAATTTTTACATTTTTGCCAGAGTAAGCAACAGATTGTCTGATTTGATCATAGACCCTGCCAGTGGAGAAGTTGGCAAAAGTTGTAGTAAAAGGAATCTTTCCGCCAATAGTTAAACCTGCTGCAATACCTATCATGTTGGCTTCTGCAATTCCACATTGTATAAATCTTTCTGGGAAATCTTTGATAAACGCATTCAATTTTAAAGAGCCAGCCAGGTCAGCTGTAAGTGCAACTACATTAGGATTTTTTTTGCCTAGTTCATAAATACCATCACCAAATCCACTTCTTGTATCTTTTTGACCCGTTACTTGAATTGCATCTAACATGTTCGACTTATTTGACGCAAAGTAACATCAATTCAGTCTTTATTTTAAAGTAAAGAGGTTAAATTTTCCTATTAATTCAATCGAAACGCTCTCAGGTCAAGATGGATTGGCAATTCTTTGATGTACTGTTCCCACTTCCATGCACTGGTCATGATATCTTTTATTGTATACTTTGGTTCCCAACCTAATTCTGTTCTTGCTTTTTCATTGTTCGCATAAATAGCAATAACATCACCGGCTCTTCTTTTCCCTACGCGGTAATTCAATTTTATGCCAGTATTTTCTTCAAAAGCTTTGATGGCTTCAAAAACAGAAATACCCTTCCCTGATCCAATATTATAAGCCATGCAATTGTTTTTATTCTTCCTCTCTAGGATGTTATCCATAGCAAGGGTATGTGCATGTGCAAGATCACAAATATGGATAAGGTCCCTGATACATGAGCCATCAGGGGTAGGATAATCGTCGCCAAATACTACCAATTCATTCAATTTCCCAATAGCAGTCTGAGTAATTACTGGCGCTAGATTTTGAGGTTTATCTATGGGTAATTCTCCAATCAACGCAGTTGGATGAGCCCCAGCAGGATTGAAATAACGAAGTAAAACAGCATTAATATGAGGCTGAGCAGCGGCAAGTGCTTCAATCATTTGCTCACCCATCTGTTTAGTAAGTCCATAAGGTGATGCCGCTTTTTTTTTAGGTGTTTCTTCTGTTACAGGTATATGATCTGGATTGCCATATACTGTGCAGGAGGAGGAAAAAACAAAGTTGTTGACTTTATATTCTTCAATACATCTTAAAACATTGACCAGAGAGGTCAGGTTGTTGTGAAAATAAAGCAATGGTTTTTCAACAGATTCGCCAACTGCTTTGTA
>VFQT010000799.1_pt1 | contig 42285 bp, 33 predicted proteins | sample 3512381 | NCBI WGS metagenome assembly VFQT01 (sample SAMN10412376, study PRJNA504923) | tailings metagenome | isolation source: Relicate 2 Philex TSF3 active mining site | place: Philippines: Tuba, Benguet | collected 2017-08-29 | reverse complement strand
GGTCATGGCCTGCACCAGTGCTTTTGGGATGGGCATCGACAAGCCGGACGTTCGCCTGGTGGTGCATATGAGCCCACCCGATTGTCCGGAGGCCTATTTTCAAGAGGCCGGTCGTGCCGGGCGCGACGGACAAGCATCGAAATGCATCCTGATCTATCATTCATCAGACCGCAAAATTGCAGAGAAACGCCTCGAGCTCAGCTTCCCCCCGCGAGATACAATCTATGACATCTACCACAAACTGGGCATCTGGCAAAACATAGCGATTGGTGATGGAAAAGGAATGAGCCGACCCTTTGTGCTGCTCGATTTTTGCCGCGAACACCACCTCCAACCCCCTGTGGTGCACCACAGCCTCAACATCCTGCACAGAGCCGGATACCTGCTGGTCGACGACAGCCTGTTGGTGCCCTCCCGACTGCGCTTTACCTGTCCGGCGCGTGAATTGGATGAATTCAGGGCCACGAACCCTGTTTTGGGGCGTATGGTGGAGCAATTGCTGCGCAGCTATACCGGAATTATGGACGAATATGCCTCGATCGATGAGGTGGCTATTGGGCGCAAGCTCAGCATCGCCACCGACGAACTGAGGGCAGGTCTCGAAGAATTGAAACGAAAAAAAATCGCGCAATACATACCGCGAAGCGATCAACCCCTGCTGGTCTGGCTGCGCGACCGGGTTCCCGAGTCGCATCTGCACCTTCCCCCCGAGACCTACGCGCGACTCAAAGAACGCAAGCAGTCGCAACTGCAGTCGATGCTCAGCTACGCCGAACAATCCAATGTTTGCCGCGCCACCCTTTTGCTCGATTACTTCGGGGAACATGAATCGCCACCCTGCGGGCAATGCGATGTCTGCATCCAATACCACCGCGAACGACCCGATCCGGCGCTTTTTGCATCCATTCGCCAGCAAATCAATCAAATCTGCCAAGCGGCACCTACGACCTTAAAAAAGCTCGTTGAGGGGATCAAACCGGGTCACCCCGCCCAAATTCGCTATTGCATACGATATTTGGCCGATGAAGGACTCCTCTGCATCGACGAACAGGAAAACGTTTACCTAGCCCCATGAACAAACGCCTGCTCCTGGCCGTCACCACCGACCTCAACACCGACCAGCGCATGCAAAAAACGGCGCTGAGCCTACATAGGGCGGGTTATCAGGTTCACTTGGTTGGGCGCCGCCTACCCCACAGCCCACCACTACTCAGCAGCCCATACACCCAAAGCCGGCTGAATTTGTGGTTCCACAAAGGACCCCTGTTCTACGCAGAGTATACCATTCGCTTGGGTCTCTTGGCCCTCAGCGCCCCGGTCGATGCCTTCACATCGGTCGATACCGATACCCTTGTGGCCCTTCGCCTCGCCGCCTTCTTCCGCCGAAAACCCCTCATTTGGGATGCGCATGAGATGTTCACCGGCGTACCTGAACTTTCAAACAGGCCATGGGTGCGTGGCTTTTGGCAACTGATCGAAAAACTATTCCTGCCCGGCATCCGATACAGCTACACGGTGAGCCCCGGAGTTGCCGAATACTATGCCCAACGCCACGGTCTGCGTATGCGGTTGGTTTATAATATGCCCCACGCCCAAAGCGCATCCACATTGGGCGGGCATTCGGGCTATCTCCTCTACCAAGGGGCCGTGAATGTGGGGCGTGGACTACCCACCCTGCTTCAGACGATGGCGCGGCACGATTTGCCGTTGGTTATTGCCGGGGGAGGCGACATACTCCATGACCTTAAAGAGCGGGTTCGACAGCTAAAGCTAGAAGACCGTGTGCGATTCACCGGTCAACTAAACCCGGATTTGCTTCGTGAACTGACCCAGGATGCTTTCATCGGATTCAACCTTCTCGACGGCGACAGCTTAAACTACCGACACTCACTCGCCAACCGCTTCTTCGACTTTGTGCAGGCAGGCATACCCCAAATCGGTATGAACTTCGAAAGCTATCGTCTGTTCAACAAACAATTTGAAGTGGCTATCCTGCTCGATCGGGCCGATGCCGATCATGTGTCAGCGGCTATTCTCCGCTTAGTGAACGATCCCGGGCTCTACGGCCACCTGTGCAATCAGTGCCGTTTAGCCGCTGAATGCTGGACCTGGGAAGCCGCCTGCGAACCCGTCCTCCTTTCCTTATACCGCGAGGCCGTATCGTAGTAGCGCATTCCGGCGCTGTGTCCAAATTTTGACTAATTTTGTAATTTGCATGCACATGATGTTCGCTGGAAGCAACGTTTTCAGAACTTCATTAAAGCCTACCAGCAGTTGACGAATGCCTTTCAACAGTCTGAGTGGTCGGAACTTGAGCGTGCAGGCCTAATCTAAACGTTCGAATTCACCTTCGAGTTGGGTTGGAAAACCATTAAGGATTACTTACACGAGCAGGAATTGCAAACCCATTTTCCAAAAGACGCCATAAAACAGGCATTTCAGAACAGCGCTGCGTTTGATTATCGATTTATATTATCCCGCTTTAAGAGAACTTCATGATTACCTTGAGCGTGAAATCTAACCAGCCTCTCGTTAAGGTGAATCCTGATCATCGATACGTTATTACTGAAAAAAGCTACGGACTCATCTTAGCAGCTTTTATTGGCTTTCCCATGGCTGTGCCCAACGCAGCGCACGGTCAAACCAAATGAGTTTCATCATGCCAAAAAACCGCAAAGAGATGCTTTTTGGTTTCAGGAGCCGCCTTTCCAACCATGAAGAGCCGAGCGCTAGGAAAAACATCAAACCGGTCGATTGCATGAGGTCATGGGCGCGGATCAAGGGGATGTCGCGGCCATATCGCGCAAAAAGCGGATCATAGCGCCACAAGCGCGCCAAATTCTGAACGGCTTGGCGCGATTTATCCAAAAAAACAGCATCGGTGTCGATTCCTTTATGCTCCACCGGATGATCCCAATGGTGCACCTTCATCCCCTTAGATTGTATTTGAAAGGCCCAATGCGTATCCTCATGTCCGTAGCCCTGCAAAAACTCGGGAAACGACAAGCAGCGGGCGGCACGGGTGGGCATCAGGCAATGCGCGGCACGTACCCAACGGTAGGGCGTCTTTTGGCGTTCGGCGGCTGAGGCACCCTCAACCTGAACCGCGTATCGATAGCGCAGGCGGTCTTCGGGCCGAAGATCCCCCTCATTTACCCCCCCAACGAGTGCCGAATGGGGTCTGACACTTATTCCTCCACAGTACACCGGCCCATGTTCTGAAGGATCGCCTCCGTTGCGTACCACAATTTCTTGATAGGGTTTAAGAAATCCCGGCGGAATATCCAGATCACCGTCGAGCCACAACACCCAACGCCCGTTGGCCTTGGCCAAAAGCGTGTTTCGCGCCCTACTTCTGCCTAAATTTTCCGAAAATGTCAGAATATGAATGCCTGGGTGCGCCCGAAAAAGGTCGTGCCAGTCGAAATAGGCCGGATCAGCCGAGTCGTCGCACACCCAAATCTCTATTTTGAATTCAAGCGCTTCGGCTTCTGTCCACAATGCCTGGAGCAGTTTGATGGGGCGGCTGCGCCAAACAGGAATCAAAACCGACAGCTCAATCATAGCACCGGAGCCTTCACTAGAAAAGGATGGCACCGAGATCCGTGACTTGACCGGCCTCACAGCGCAATAACCGTGCTGGGAAGCGGTCAATGATGAGGTAGTCGTGCGTAGCCATCAGGACGGCGGTGCCTTGTTCTCGAGCTATTTGGGTAAGCAATCCCATAATTTCCAATGAGGTATCGGGGTCGAGGTTGCCCGTGGGCTCATCCGCCAGCACCAGTGTCGGATAATTCAGGAGTGCCCGTGCCACCACCACCCGTTGCTGTTCGCCGCCCGACAACTCATGGGGCATTTTAAAATCCTTGGTGGATAGTCCAACCAATTTCAATACTTCGGCAGAGCGTTGCTTCATTTTGGAGGGGTCTGTCCAACCCGTTGCCCGCAACACGAAAAGTAGGTTTTCTGACACCGTTCGGTCGTAGAGCAGCTGAAAATCCTGAAACACGATGCCCAACTTTCGGCGCAAAACCGGGATATCGGCAGGTTTGAGCCCGCCCAGCGACAAGCCACCTACTTGTCCGGCGCCTCTTTGCAGAGGAAGATCGCCGTAGAGGGTTTTGAGCAAACTGCTTTTACCCGCCCCGGTTTTACCGATCAGGTAAACGAATTCGCCGGCTTGCACACTGAAATTTACCTGCGACAACACCAATAGTTGCTGTTGGTAGATGTCGGCCGCCTGAAGCGACAAGGCCGGCGCGGTTGTGGCGTGCGTGGGAGGCGCTGGCTTAGGATCGATGCCGGGGATCATTCCTGCTCCAGCCGGCACAGGGGTAGGGTTTGCCGCCGATTCGCTGGCATTCGAACGATTCTCCGCATCAGCCTGGGTAGGGGTAGGGTTAGCCGCTGATTCGCTGGCATTTTGTGACGATGAGGCCGGTAATTCAGACATGTATCAGACTTGCGAAGGTCGAAAATACTGAAATTGTGGCATGGGCCATCCGATTGATTAGATTTGCGCATGAACTTGGCCGAACACGCCGAATACCGAGTGGCCGTTGCCTTAGCCCCTGTGCGATCAGAACCCAGCGAACGCGCTGAGCAAACCACCCAGTGGCATTGGCACCAAAAGGTGTTGGTTACCGATTCCAAACCGGGTTGGTTTTATGGTACGGGCCAGCGCGATGGCTATCAAGGATGGGTGGGAGCCGGTCAACTTAGCCCAGATGAGGGCGGCAGCTCAGAAGCCGCACCCTTGTTCGTTCGATCGAGGTGGGCGCACCTACACATAGGCACCGAGTCCCTTTGGGTGAGCCACGGCTGCGCACCCGCAGCCAACGCAAGCATCCTCGAAGGAGATGTCGGGGCGCCACTCCCTGCCACACCCCAAAGTATTTGCGACACAGCGCGCTTATACCTTGGCACCCCCTACCTATGGGGCGGCACCTCCATTTGGGGCATCGATTGCTCCGGACTTATCCAACAGGCATTTGCCGTGCATGGCATAAACCTGCCCCGCGATGCCTGGCAGCAGGCCCAAATTGGACAAACTTATACAGACCCTGGTCAATCAAAAGCGGGCGACTTAGCCTTTTTTACCAACGATCAGCACCGCATTACCCATGTTGGACTGGTGTTGGGCCATGGGCAAATTTTGCATGCAAGCAACTGGGTGCGCATCGATCGGCTCACAAGCGAGGGCATAGAGCGGGTTTCGGATCAGCAAAAAACACACCTACTTGCACACTTTTGTAGAATTTTATAAGAAGCATGAACAGACGAAGATCGGTTCCGAGCGAATCGATGAATTTTTTGGGTATTTTTGACGAGTCAATACCCCATTCAACCATGACACTACGCTCCATTATTTCTGTTTTTTCCTTGCTCTTTTGCTTTGGATGTCTTTCTGCATGCAGCGATCCAGACACGGTCAGTTACCCCCGCCCCTCCTACACCGATTCGGCCACCGCTGCGGCGGCCAATGGAAACGCGCAAAGCAATTCGTTGGTGAACCCATCAGCTCAACCCGTGGCGGCCAACGGACCAGCCCCAAAAATTAATCCCGCACATGGCCAGCCGGGTCACCGCTGTGATGTCGCCGTGGGCGCCCCACTCGACGGATCCGCACCAGCACCCAAGGTGGTGAGCACACCCACCGTCACACAAAGCCCGGTGCAATTGACCCCACAAGTAACGCAAATCAGTACATCCGACAAAACCACTGAAACACCGGCGTCAGACCCAGAGTCAGCACCCAACAAACCGACCTCGGCCGACGACGAACAAACAGCCAAGCCCGATGGGCAGGAGGATTAGACCACGTCTTAGCATTTTTTATTGGATGCCATTCGTTTTATTTTAAAAAACGAATTACCCGAAAAACCCCATCTCTTGCGGCAAAATTCAGCTCAAGCCCTCAATTCAGAAAACGGGCTGCCACCCGGGTTTCTTTGCTTCCTGGGGTGTATTCATAAAAGCCTGAGCCCGATTTTACGCCGAGGTGGCCGGCCGTAACCATGTTCACCAACAAAGGACATGGCGCGTATTTGGGTTGCCCCAGGCCATTTTGCAGTACACGTAGAATGGCCAAGCATACGTCTAAGCCGATAAAATCGGCGAGCTGCAAGGGCCCCATGGGATGCGCCATCCCCAGTTTCATGACCTGATCGATTTCCTCAACTCCAGCTACCCCTTCAAACAGACTCTGGATTGCCTCGTTGATCATGGGCATGAGAATGCGGTTGGCCACAAATCCAGGGTAGTCGTGCACCAAAACAGGGATTTTACCGAGGGCCACAGCAAGGTCATGCACACGCTTCGCCACTTCGTCGGATGTGTTGTATCCCTTAATGATCTCCACCAATTTCATGACAGGCACCGGATTCATAAAATGCATGCCTATGACCCGTTTTGGGTAACGCGTAGCAGCGGCAATCTGAGCAATGCTAATGGATGAGGTATTGCTTGCCAGTATGGCCTCGGGCGACACCAATTCATCGAGCGTCCGAAAAATATCAAGTTTGAGTTCGACGCGCTCGGTGGCAGCCTCCACAACCAAATCGGCATCCGATAAATTGCTGTCGATGGCAGAATGGGTAGTTAACCGAGCCATGGTGGCGGTCTGATCGGCCTCAGTAATGCTGCCCTTGGTCAACATGCGGGCCAGGTTCTTCTCAATGGTCTGCATACCCCTTTGCAAGGCCGCTACCGACACATCCACGAGCCGTACATCATAGCCATTTTGTGCAAAAACATGGGCTATTCCATTGCCCATAGTGCCCGCGCCCACCACAACGATCTTTTTCATAGAGTCCAATTTCCGCAAAAATAGTCAAATTACCCTGCGGATTCTTCTATCGACCCATCCAGGCGATCGCAGGAAGAAGTCCTACACATAAGCAAACAGCCAAGGCATGAGCGGGAAAGAAACCAATGCCCACAACGAGCAACAAAAGAAGCGAAAACGGGTAGGCCAGCATCAGCACCACGAAATAAACCGAGTCGAAATGCACCGTTCCATGCGTGAGCGTCCTGGACAGAAGGCGTGCGGGAGCTGCGATGGGAAAATGAAGAACTGTCGACAACAAGCGGGCCATTCGTTGCCATGCCCTCCGCGGGGGCAGAGCGGACCAAAAATTTGCTGCTGATCCTGTTTCCTCCGGGTCGACCATGCAGTCGGCCATGGCCGAGGCTAAGGCGCCATTGAATGATTGATAGAAATGGGCGGGCGATGATGCGCACTGGGCTAAGTTCCGCCACTCCAATGGCGCACCCATAGAAACCCGTGCAGCCTTTCCTGTACCGTTGAAATGTTCGTAGCACACCCCCACAGGCACCACCTCCAAATCCAATCCCCGTTCGTAGGATTGCCAAACCAAGCGTGCTGTGCCCTTTAGTAGTGGCTTTAACCCCACCCGATTCAAGCACAATCCCTCCGAAAAGATCACCACCGCGCCATCCTGCTTCCAAACCTCGAAACAGCGCTCAAATGTAGAATAATTACCCTTCAGCTGCGCTTGTCCCTCCCTTTTTCTCCACACGGGCAGCAACGGAAAAATACGGGGGAGGATCCCCCAGGCAAAGCCATAAAGCACATCGCCACGGGCTAAAAAAAACAGGGGCTGCCTTCGCTGAACGGCAAACAAAACCGGATCCAAAAACGAATTGGTGTGGTTTAGCGCATACAAGCGGGGGCGCTGGGGGCGTTCGTGAATCTGTTGCGTTTCAAAACCACTGCGCAGCATCACCCGAAAGAACAAAGCGCAAACGGCTTTGGCCCAGTAATGGAAAAACCAAATTCGGGGTGCCAAGCGGAACTTATCGGGCAATCAGGAAGGTACCCGTGGCCGTTCGACTGCCATCGAGATAACGGTAGTGGTACATACCCGTTGGCCATTCAGCAACCCGAACACGGTGCAGATTAGTGGATTGTGAACCCGCAGAATTCTGGAGACCATAGAGCTGCTCCTCGGCAATCTTACGGCCCAAGGCATCGGTCACCAGCAAAACAGGCGATGCGCTCAAGGGCTCGGGAAACGCAAACCAAAAATGGTCGGAAGCCGGTACAGGGTAGAGTCGAACATCTACTCTTTCCAAAGGATCCACGCCCACACCCACAAATGATCGGCAGGTAGTGTCGTTTTGGGCGTTGATATCACCAGCGGAACGGGTATAAGCACATAACAGATAATTGCCCCCTGTAGGCGGCGTATAGCGCGCCGTGAAGGTATGGTGGATGGTATCACCCGGAGGAATTTGACGGAAAATCGTATTTGAGTTAACCTCCACGCCATTCACCCGGTACGCCACATCAAAATTAACCGCAGAGGCTCCAGTCGTCGAATAATTCTTGATGGCAACCTTGATGGTTTGCTGTTGCCCAGCCGCGAAAGTAGTAGGCTGAACAATAGCCGAAACACCCACATCGGGTAGAGGTTGTTGTACAGTCACCAACACGGTATCAGCTCGAGAACATCCCCGATCGGTCAATCGAAACTCATAGGCGGTGGTGGTTATTGGTGACACCTGAACAGGATTCTGGGTGCTCGAAACAACCGCCCCAGTGGTTAAATTCTTCCAGGTAAAAGCATAACCACCTCTTAAGCGCATGTTAGGACGTTGAGAAATAGAGCCCGAACTGCCCATATTGGCACAAACCCCTTGTCCATCCTCACGATACCAATAGGAAGAAACGAAAGGAGTGGCTGTCTGATTCAGGATGGCGTTATTGGTGTACGCTCCGTTCTGAAAGCAAACTTCAACCACGACGTTACTTTGGCCATTCCACACAAAGGGTGTCTGAAAATTGTGCGTATTCCAGCCTGGAACGTCTGAATAACTGGGCACGGAATAAACGGTCGACGTACCACTTTGCCAGGAAGTCAAATCCGCAGCGGTGGTGTGGCCCATCTTAATCTCGAAATTTGCCAAGGGACTTCCCTGATTGGCTACAACATCAAAGGCCAGCGAAACAATGGGCGCGCCGATGTTGAGCGCTTGTAATTCAGAAGCCCGAATAAGGAACTGGTGGCGGGCACCCCAGTAGAATCCGCCATAGGGCGCCGGATAAGTTGTGTTGGTATTGGTGATTGTGCCCGTACCCAAGAAAGCGTCAAAACCACCTCCAGTTCCACGCAATGTCGCCGTGCCCGAAACGTAGATTGATGTATCGGCACCCGCATTGGGGCGCAGGTAATCGTCGACATAGCTCGAAACATCTGATGTATCCGCCAATTGGGTATTATCGGTGGCAATCACAAAAAATCGAACGGGCACATTAGGCTGACCCGCAGGAATAGTCGCTTCCCATAAGCCTGAAGCAGCATTCAAGGTCATGGCCTGGGTGGTGTATACACCCGAGTTGTTGAGGTCGCGGCGCAACGAAACCGAGGCTACCGGATTGTTGAAGGTAACCTGCGCGCGAATGGTTCGTGGCGATGAGACACAAGAGTCGTTGGGTCGAGTGACCGACAGAATGACTGGGTCGAGGCGGCGACGAATCACGACTCGGTCGAAACCAATCCCCTCATCGACTGCTGAACCATCCGAATAAAAAGCCATTCGAAAACGAACAGAAGGTTGGCTATCCAACACCGACAATGAATGAGTAGCCCGTACCCATCCCCCACTGCCAGGTGTGCCCGACCAAACCGGATTCCCCGTGTAGGGCCCTAAAGTCGTGTTGGCTTGGTTATACCAATTAATTCCACTGCCTAAGGAACCCAAGCCAACCCAAGTTTGACCGTTGTTCAAGGTATACTGAAGGGCAGCCTTGTCCCAATTAGGCTCGGTAATAAAATACAGGTCGAATGAGATCTCCGCATTGACTACCGTGCTGAAATCAAAGCAAGGAGAAACCACGAAACTCTGCTCATTGTTGTTGTAGTCGCCCGAAAGGTTGGTCACCCAAGCCTGGGTGCCCGTACCCGCCGTGGTTATGGTGGTGCCCGCAGGTGCACCCAGTGCCCACGAATTGTTCACACCACCGGATGTCCATCCTCCGTTTCCGTTTTCGAAATCCTCCTCATAGGGCAGTGCCGAAGCGCCCACTGTTGGAATACTGAGCACCAAAAGACTCGTGGTGTCGTTGGCTGGAAGCGCATCGGATGAAAGGATGCTATAGGCCTTAATATCATAGGTAGCGGGGTTGCTCAAATTAACCGGTGTAGAAAAGGTATAGGAGAGCGTATCGCCTGGATTGATGTTCGCATTCACCGGTTCAGTGACGGGTGTTCCTGCATTGATGCTGTAGCCCACTGAATAAACCGATTGCGGGGCCGTTCCAAAATTGAAGATTTTAACCTGTACTGGGATGGCAGATCCCAAACTGCAACCGCTTTGCACACCACTAATCCCAATCACGCCCAGATCATTGGGTGAGGGGGTAAATTCATAGGCCCCCATGTCTGGCGTACTCGCATTGCGTGGAGCACCTGTGATGTCAAAGGTCACACTTGCAATGGGTGTTCCGAGGTTGTTTACCGCCGCAGAAGTTGGGATCGGATTAGACAAACTTGCATAGACCGGACTAGCCGAAATCGACTGCAGGTCTTTTCCACTGGCCGTACGCCACGCGGTTAGATTCGCGTAACCTTGGGGAATGTTGTTGTCGAAGATTAGATTATTGATGGGGTTGGCATTGGCTGGATCTGATAACAAATAATTATTGAAATTGCTGTTCAAGGCTGCCAAGGTCGAATCTCCATCGAAACTCAATGCAACTACGGCAGTGGAAAGCGCATTGCCATTCTCAGCACGGGCCGTAATTTGGTTATTGTGGAAGTTGATCTGACTCCAAGGACGAACGGGCAAGAAATTGATCCCATTAAAATTCACTATACCACCAGAAGCCGAAGGAGCGGCCATCTCTACATGAAAAGTATTGTGCACCACTTCAATCTGATCCACCGGATCTGCCGAGGTGGTAGTATCCGAAATGGCATTCACGATTAATGCAGAATACTGACTTTGGAAGCCCGTACCCGCAAAACGTCCACTCACCACGTTGTTAACAATGCGGTTGGGGTGTCCGATGCTGTCGTTGGCATTCTGAATGGTAAACACCGCGCTGCCCAGATTACCGTTCACTTTATTTGATTCGATTCGAAGACCAGTCGCGACATCAATTTGCATGGCTCTCGTGTACACCGCGGCATCGGTCAACTGATTTCCTTGAACCACCAAATCCGCATGATTTCGGGCAATGAAAACAACCTCATAATTGCTGAATTGATTGAAACTTAGGGCACAGCCCGACAAATACCGACGGCCGGGCAAGGGATCTGAAATCTGAACAGCCGTGTTAAACCGCTGAAAGGTGTTACCTGAAATAACCACCGTGTCGGACCTCAAGGCGGAAATGCCCATTTGACCGAAGGAAAAACCTCCAGTTAACGCCGGGCCTTGTAAGATGCACCCCGTAACATTTAAAAATGAGGAACGATCTGCCGAAACCAACATACCGGTTGTTGCCACCCCTGATGTAGCTAACGGCATCCTCATGGTCAGATTACTCAAAATTACCCTTGGCGTGCGGTTGATGTTAAACAAAACCCTGCCGGTTGGGGGTACCACCAAAGTATCGGGTAGGAGCTCAACACTCGATGCGATACCCGTTTGGCTACTGATAGTGATGGACGAAGCCCCGGAACCGGGGATGTTGTTGAGGGTATAACTTCCATAATAGGTACCGGGTTCGATAGAAAACGTCACTGGACCTGCAATACCGCCGCAACTGATGGCCCTAATGGCTGAGTCGAGGGTGGGGAAGGTGGCCTGCGGACTGCCACCAACGAGGTACACTCCACCCGGTAGGGCCAAGCAGCGACTCACCCGCAAGGTGTCGTTGCCCGGGTTGATATCTGGCCCTAAATTATTGGCATTGGTGGCCCAAACCTTGATTTGAGCCGGACTAGAAGGCGGAAGCAGCATCGAACTGCTGAAGGTGTGATTGACCGACTGGCCTGATGACAGGTTACCCGTCCACACCTCTGTAGTGGGAGCGCCCCCGTCTTGTTGAAATCCCACAGTTGCCGTATTGATGGGGTCCGCTGCCAAATTGGTTATGCGGATGGTAACGGGAACTGAAGTAGAGGCGAGAACTGGGGTAACAGGCGATAAGAGCGCAGTTGCGGCGACGTCGCGACCTACCAGAGGCAAAACGATGAGGCTGTAATCTTCCGTTTCTCCGAACTGATAATTCCCGCAAGGATCGCGACGGTAATCGTTGTAATGGAGAATCACACGCATACGGGTGGTTCCAGGTGTCGCTGTAGGCGGCACGCTGATGTTGCCGGAAACAACGCACCCATTCGTATTGCATGACCCCACCAAATACATTTCTGTTAGCGTGTCAAACGTCTGGTTCTGATCCCAGTCGATGAATACTGATACATATTCATTCCAAGTGACACCGGGAGGCGCTCCATTATAGATGGTGACCGAAATCTGTGGGTTTCCACCGGGGTTGACCGTGGCACTTTGAGCCGTATAGTCGGAGTAGTTTGATCCGCCTGAAGCATTCGACAACGTTCCCATAGTCACATCAGTGATGTGTTCGTCGGTCGAAATATTGGATTGCGACGCGCAGTATTGAGCCCGTAGTTGATGAGCCGAAAATATCGAGCAGGCCGTGAATAAGAAAAAAATGCGTAAAAAGTATGCCTTCATAAGTTAGAATTGATCACCCAAAAATAGTTATAATGCTTTTCGATGCATCATCCACAGACGGTTCAACTAGATTTTTGTAAAACGAAGGCGATGACCGGCCACAAAACGTCCTTTTCGTCCGTTGTGCCAGACAAGATGGCCATTCACCAAGGTACTTTCTACCGCATGTCCTAAGGTACTCCCCTCTAAAGGCGACCACCCGCAGCGGTACAACAGGCCTTCACGGGTAATTGGATTGGGCTTTGAACGCACCACAGCCAGATCGGCCTGAAAGCCTTCACGTACATAGCCCCGATCCGGAATCCTAAACAATACCGCAGGGTTATGGCACATCAACTCAACCAATCGGGCGTGGGTCAATACCCCCTGCTCAACGAGATCAAACATCATGGGTACCGAATGCTGCACCAAAGGTCCGCCACTGGGGGCCGATAGGTAGGGCTGGTTTTTTTCCTCCAGGGTATGGGGGGCGTGGTCGGTAGCGACAACATCTATTCGGCCATCGTTTAATGCGTTGCGCAGGGCGGCCCTATCTTCTGAGGTTTTTATGGCTGGGTTCCACTTGATTCGATTACCAAGGCGGGGGTAGTCGCCTTCTTCAAACCAAAGGTGGTGCACGCATGCCTCTGCCGTAATCTTCTTTTCAGCCAGGGGCGTCTCATTATCGAATAGATCCAACTCCTCTTTGGTGCTGATGTGCAGCACATGGATCCGTGATCCGTATTTGTGCGCGATTTCAACAGCCTGGGCACTTGAGGCATAACAGGCCTCCCGCGTGCGGATCTTCGGATGATGCGCCGGTGTTAATCCGTCCTCCCCCAATTGTTCCTTCCAATGTTTCAACTGCTCAGCGATCAAGGGATCCGATTCGCAATGCAGGGCAATGAGCGCCCCTACGGAGCTAAAAATGGCGTCAAGTGCGTCAGCCTCATTCACCAGCAAATCGCCTGTTGAACTACCCATGAAAATCTTAACGCCACAAATCCGGCTGTAATCGGCCGATTTCAATTCCTCTAGGTTGTCGGGTGTTGCGCCCAGGTAAAAGGTGTAGTTGGCTGGTGAAACCTCGGCTGCACGGGCATACTTCTGCTCCAATCGCTCTATGGTGATGGCAGCTGGCTTGGTATTGGGCATTTCCATATAGCTGGTGACGCCTCCCGCCACGGCCGCCCATGATTCGGTAGCGAGTTCGCCTTTGTGTGTGAGACCGGGCTCGCGAAAATGAACCTGGTCGTCGATGGCACCCGGCATCAAGAATGCTCCTTGGAGCGACAACACCTGATCGGCCGGCCGCTTGCGTCCAATAGGGTCGATGTGCCAGATCTTACCATCTTGAATGTGTACGTTCACTTCCCTGAGTTCCCCATCATTGATTAAAAGCGCATCGCGAACAGAAATTGAATTCATGTGTTCATTATTTGTACAAAAATACACCTGATAGGCCTTTCTTATGCTGCAGCTTTTCAAGAACCTAGTCCATACCAGGCCTCATGAATCTCCAATTAGTGGCTTGAAGGTAGCGGTGATTGGCGCCGGAATGGCTGGCCTTTCAGCCGCTGCACTGCTCGCCCGTGATGGCGCGGAGGTCACGATCTTCGAACGCAATTGGATGATCGGTGGATGCAGCAGTACGTATACGCGAAAAGGATACCGCTTCGAAACGGGCGCCACCACATTGGTAGGGCTCGATCAAGGTATGCCGCTCTCGGTTTTATTGCATTCACTCGGCATCAGTCTTGAGGCTGAGCGACTGGCGCTTCCGATGCAGGTGCACATGGACGGGGCGGTCATTAACCGCTACAATAATTTGGAACAGTGGATTCAAGAGGCGGAAATGCACTTCGGGCCCCACAAACAGGAGGGCTTTTGGCAGGAATGCATGCGGGTTGCCGAGCAGGTTTGGGCGGTTTCTACCCGGCAATTATCTTTCCCCCCACAAAATCTGACTGATCTCTATGGCATGGCACGCAGGGTTCAAGTGCGGCAATTGACTCTTTTGCCGCCTGTGTTGAACAGTATGTATGCGCTGTTGCGTCGCCACAATCTGCACAACAACCGGCATTTCATCCGTTTCATCGACGAACAATTGCTGATCACTGCACAAAACACGCACAAAGGAGTCAATGGGGCATTCGGATGCACGGCCCTGGCCTATACCCTTTTCGGCAATTATTATTTGAATGGCGGAATGTCGACCTTGGTTGATAAGATGGCGGATTACATTCGGGTCAAAGGCGGGCAAATCATATTGCGACATGCGGTGTCTGAACTCGTTCCTGAGCATCATGGCTGGCGAATTATCGGTGAGAACGAAGGGAGCGAAGCGGAACACCACGACGCTATAGTTTCAGCGATCCCGATCAATAACCTGGTGGAGCTCCTCCCAAAGCAGCACCCCAAAACCCATCAACTGTCGCGTCGTTGCTTTACTTCGGATCAACTCTACAGCGCCTTTCAACTGGGTGTAGGGTACATACCCAAGACTTCTCTACAGAGCATCCACCACCAAATCCATCTTACAAGGCCCCTTCCCGAATTGGGAAGCCGAAGCATTTTTGTCTCATTGCACCCAGAAACGGATGCTTCGCGCGCACCAGCCGGCCGGGCAACAGCCTCAATCAGTACACATTGGCCTAACCCAGGCCATCTGTGGGTAGACTCATTCGAGGCCATAATAGAATCCATTTTAAAAGAAGTAGAACAAGCTGGAATAATAGAGCGCAGTAAAATCGACTATTTACACGACTCGGGACCGCGGTCTTGGGAAAAATGGACAGGAAGAAAGTGGGGGTTTGTAGGCGGTTACCCGCAACAAACAAACATCCCACCTTGGAAAATGCAAGGCGCAAGGAGCGGTTTCGCAGGCTTATACCTATGCGGCGACAGCACGTACCCTGGGCAAGGCATTCCTGGTGCTGTTCTCAGCGGAATGATTGCCCACAACAAGCTGAAAGGAGACCGCTAAGCCTGTGCCGTTGGCCCGCCGAATGTCATCGGAAGTGCGGGCTGATTCTCATGAACGTCGATCACGCCAAAGGATTGTTCATACCGACCCAGGTTGTCGTGCAGGGCATGAAGCAAGCGCTTGGCATGATGCGGGGTGAGGATGATCCGCGATTTTACCCGCGCCTTAGGGGCACCTGGCATCATTCGAACAAAATCAACCACAAACTCAGTTTGAGAATGGGTGATAATCGCCAGGTTGCTGTACACCCCCTCAGCCATATCCTCGGTCAACTCTATATTAATCTGGTTTTGATCCTGATTTTCCATGTTGTATGAATTATTCTTCTTCAGCCATTAATAGCGCTTTGGAGGCCATGAGTTTTTCATGTTCTTCCACTGTGCTCACCACAATTTTCTCATAGGAACGAAGACCTGTACCTGCAGGAATGAGGTGACCTACAATAACGTTTTCCTTCAAACCTGAAAGGTTATCAACCTTACCCGCAATCGCCGCTTCATTCAGCACTTTGGTCGTTTCCTGGAACGATGCTGCCGAAACAAAACTACGGGTACCCAATGAAGCACGGGTGATCCCCTGAAGCATTGGATGCGAAGTTGCAGGTAGGGCCTTACTGAATTCCATCAAACGCAGATCGCGACGCTTCAACGAGGAATTCTCATCCCGTAAACGTGCCAACGGCGCCAATTGACCTACGCGGAACTGTGCAGAGTCGCCCGCATCCATCACGATATACTTATCGTAAATTTCATCGTTCACCTCCATAAAATCGATCTTGTCGACCACTTCCTGCTCCAGGAATGTAGTATTGCCCGGATCCACAATCACAACCTTTTGCATCATCTGGCGAACAATCACCTCAAAATGCTTGTCGTTGATCTTCACACCCTGTAGACGGTACACTTCCTGAATGTTGTTTACCAAATATTCCTGAACTGCTCCTGGACCCTTAATGGAAAGGATGTTCGAAGGCGTAATGGCACCATCAGAAAGAGGGTCTCCCGCTTTCACGAAGTCACCGTCTTGCACTAAGATGTGCTTGCTTAGAGGAACGAGGTATTTCTTCAGTTGCCCATCGCGCGATTCCACCTGAATTTCACGATTGCCGCGCTTGACACCGCCGAAGGTGGTGATCCCATCAATTTCCGAAACCACAGCAGGATTCGATGGATTCCTGGCCTCAAAAAGTTCAGTTACCCGTGGAAGACCTCCGGTAATGTCGCGTGTTTTTGTGGTAGATCTTGGAATTTTGGCCAAAATAACGCCAGGAACAATAGCCTCATTCGCATTCACTACGATGTGTGCGCCAACGGGAAGATTGTAGGTCCTTTGGTTGTCGCCCGATTTGGTAAGGATCCGTATGGCCGGGTTTTTCGATTTGTCTTTGGTTTCGATGATCACCTTTTCTTTGTGACCCGTCTGTTCGTCAGACTCCTCACGAAAGGTGATCCCCTCAATAACATTCTCAAAATCAGCTATACCGGTGAATTCCGATATGATTACAGCATTGTACGGATCCCAGACACAAATCTTATCACCTTTTTTTATCAAATCACCCGCCTTCACAAATAATTCAGCCCCATAAGGTAGAACATTGGTCATGAGCGGCTGTCCACTTTGCGGATCAACAATCCGCATTTCACCCGAACGGGAAACAACAATTTGCCGTGGTGCATTCTCTCCCTTGTGGGTCACCTGACGAACCTCATCAAATTCTAATCGACCATCAAACTTCGCCAACAACTGCGATTCTGAGGCGATGTTACCGGCTACACCACCCACGTGAAACGTACGCAGGGTAAGCTGTGTACCGGGCTCACCAATGGACTGAGCGGCGATGACACCCACCGACTCGCCCATTTGGACCAGACGGTTGGTGGCTAAATTTCGACCATAACACTTTACACATACCCCTGTTTTTGCCGCACAAGTGAGAACTGACCTGATTTCCACCGTATCTATCGGCGATGCATCGATCACTGACGCAATATCTTCAGTAATTTCCACACCCGCCGCAACAATGAGTTCTTTAGTGATGGGGTGATACAAATCGTTCAACACAACACGACCTACGATTCGTTCAAGCAGTGATTCAACAACTTCTTCATTGTCTTTTAGTGCGGAAATTTCCAATCCCCTTAAGGTTCCACAATCAACCTCAGAAATCACCACATCCTGGGCGACATCATGCAGGCGTCGTGTCAGATATCCAGCGTCGGCCGTTTTCAAGGCAGTATCTGCAAGTCCCTTTCGCGCTCCGTGGGTAGAGATGAAGTATTCCAATACAGATAGGCCCTCTTTAAAGTTGGAAAGGATTGGATTTTCGATAATTTCTCCCGCTCCACCACTCTTTTGAGGCTTGGCCATAAGACCACGCATACCACCTAACTGACGAATCTGTTCCTTCGAACCACGAGCCCCGCTGTCCAACATCATGTAAACCGAATTAAAACCCTGTTTGTCGGAAGAAATCTCCTTCATCAGGGTGTCCGTGATACGGCTGTTGATGCGGGTCCAAATATCAATAACCTGGTTATAACGTTCATTATTGGTGATGAAGCCCATGTTATAGCTTTGAGTTACCTCAGCCACTTCCTTGGCCGCCTCATCCAACAAACGGGTCTTGTTCTCAGGGATCATGACATCGTTCAAATTAAACGACAACCCGCCCTGAAATGCCATTTTGAACCCGATTGCCTTGATTTCGTCGAGGAACCGAGCAGTAGACGGAATGTCGGTGTATCGAACAATCCGTCCGATCAAATCACGCAGACTTTTCTTGGTGAGCAGCTCATTAACAAACCCGATTTCCTTCGGTGCTGCTTCTGAAAACATGATTCGACCCACAGTAGTTTCTACCAATTGGGTTTGTAATGTTCCATCTTGTGCATTTCGCACTGGTACACGAACCTTCACCCAAGCATGCAGATCGGCTCTACCCTCATTGTAAGCGATGAGTGCCTCTTCGGCGGAGTAAAACACCAATCCCTCACCACGAACCTTGTGTTCTTTTGTACTCTTCCGGCCTTTTGTTAGGTAGTATAGGCCCAAAACCATGTCCTGAGATGGAACGGTAATTGGCGAGCCATTGGCTGGATTCAGGATGTTGTGCGACGACAGCATCAGAATTTGAGCTTCCAGAACCGCAGCATTACCTAACGGCACGTGAACGGCCATTTGGTCACCATCAAAGTCAGCGTTGAAGGCCGTACACACCAAAGGATGCAATTGAATGGCCTTGCCCTCCACCATTTTGGGTTGGAATGCCTGTATGCCCAAACGGTGTAATGTTGGCGCACGATTCAACAGAACCGGGTGTCCCTTCATAACATTCTCCAGAATGTCCCAAACCACCGCTTCTTTGCGGTCCACAATTTTGCGGGCCGATTTAACCGTTTTCACAATTCCGCGCTCAATCATCTTACGGATGATAAAGGGCTTAAACAATTCAGCAGCCATGTCTTTAGGAAGACCGCATTCATGCAATTTGAGATTCGGACCAACGACAATCACCGAACGACCGGAATAATCAACACGTTTTCCCAAGAGGTTTTGACGGAATCGACCCTGCTTACCCTTCAGCATATCACTAAGCGACTTCAACGCACGGTTTCCATCAGCCTTAACAGCATTAACCTTTCTACTGTTATCAAATAACGAATCGACAGATTCCTGAAGCATCCGCTTTTCATTTCTCAAAATCACGTCCGGAGCCTTGATTTCAATTAATCGCTTCAAACGGTTGTTGCGAATAATGACACGTCGATAAAGATCATTTAGATCGGAAGTGGCGAAACGACCACCCTCCAAGGGCACTAGTGGACGCAATTCGGGTGGAATTACGGGCACCATGCGTACAATCATCCATTCCGGACGATTTTCCAAACCTTCCCGATTCGAGCCACGGAAGGCCTCAACAATTTTCAACCGCTTTAAGGCTTCACTCTTTCTCTGCTGAGAGGTTTCGGTAGCTGCCTGATTGCGCAATTGAAAAGACAACTCATCTAAATTGATGCGACTTAACAAATCTTGCAAGGCCTCAGCCCCCATCTTCGCAATAAATTTATTTGGATCCTTCTCATCCAAATACTGATTTTCGCGCGGTAGGGTATCCAAGATCGCTAAGTATTCATCTTCGGTCAGAAGATCCATATTGCGAACACCATCTGCTTCTTTGATACCCGGCTGGATCACTACATACCGCTCATAATAAATGATCGAATCCAGTTTCTTACCCGCCAAACCCAAGAGATATCCGATTTTATTCGGTAACGACTTGAAATACCAAATGTGAGCGACAGGCACCACAAGTTTAATGTGGCCCATGTTTTCACGACGCACCTTTTTCTCGGTTACCTCAACACCACAACGGTCACACACGATGTTCTTGTAGCGTATGCGCTTGTATTTGCCACAGTGACATTCGAAATCCTTAACCGGACCGAAAATGCGCTCACAAAACAATCCACCCATCTCAGGCTTATAACTCCTGTAATTGATGGTTTCTGGCTTTGTAACCTCCCCTTTAGAGCGATTCAAAATCGTCTCAGGCGAAGCGAGGCTGATGGTGATTCGGGTGAAATTGCTTTTAATCTTAGGTTCTTTCTGAAATGACATTTGATTCTTTTTATTAGTCTAACTTAACCTCGAGACACAATCCACGCAACTCATGCAACAAAACGTTGAACGATTCCGGGATACCCGGTACCGCTAGGTTGTCGCCCTTCACAATCGACTCGTAGGCCTTTGCACGCCCTACAATATCATCTGACTTCACCGTGAGGATCTCTTGCAAGATGTTGGCGGCACCAAAGGCCTCCAACGCCCAAACTTCCATTTCACCAAATCGCTGTCCACCAAATTGTGCCTTACCACCCAGCGGCTGCTGGGTAATGAGCGAATAAGGACCAATTGAACGGGCGTGCATCTTATCGTCGACCATATGACCCAATTTCAGCATGTAAATAACTCCTACTGTCGTTGGCTGATCGAAATAGCGACCCGTTTGACCGTCGCGCAAGCGTGTGCTGCCGAGCTCCGGGATTCCGGCCTGCAAGGTGAAATCGCGCACCTCTTCATAACTCGCGCCATCAAAAATAGGTGTAGCAAATTTTACACCCAATTCTTTTCCTGCCCAAGCCAATACCGACTCATAAATCTGACCCAGATTCATACGAGAAGGTACCCCAAGAGGGTTCAAAACAATGTCTACCGGACTGCCATCTTCCAGGAAGGGCATATCCTCATCGCGAACAATACGGGCCACAATACCTTTGTTACCGTGACGACCCGCCATTTTATCCCCCACACGCAACTTACGTTTTTGGGCAAGATAAACTTTGGCCAGCTGAAGGATGCCTGAAGGCAATTCATCGCCTACCTGAATGGCGAACTTATCCCGTCGTGCTTCACCTTGTAATTCAGATAATCGAATTTGGTGGTTCTTGAGAAGCGTTTTGATGAGCTCGTTCTTTGACTTATCGACCAACCATCCATCCGGATTTACTTGGCTAAAGTCCATTTCAGACAATGCTTTTCGGGTGAATTTTGTACCTTTAGACAGCACCTCTTCACCATACTGATTGGCAACCCCCTGCGACACCTTGCCCTCGGTGAGCACCATGAGTTTATCAATCAACAACTCCCTGAGCTTGCCCGATTCACGTGCTAAATTGGCATCAATCCGCTCATTGGCACCCTTATCCTCGCCCCGCGAATGTTTATCACGCTTCACTCGGGAAAACAACTTCTTGTCGATTACAACCCCCGTCATGCTCGGCGGTACACGAAGAGAAGCGTCTTTTACATCTCCAGCCTTATCGCCAAATATGGCACGAAGTAGTTTTTCCTCGGGAGAGGGGTCACTTTCCCCTTTAGGAGTGATCTTACCGATCAAGATATCACCCTCTTTAACATGGGCTCCGATGCGGATCAATCCATTTTCGTCGAGGTGACGCGTGGCCTCTTCACTCACATTGGGAATATCCGATGTCAACTCCTCTTCTCCCCTTTTGGTATCCCGTACCTGCAGCTCAAACTCCTCGATATGTACAGAGGTAAACCAATCCTCCCGAACCACTCGTTCGGAGATTACGATGGCATCCTCAAAATTGTAACCTTGCCAGGGCATAAAAGCCACTTTCAAGTTTCTACCCAATGCCAATTCACCCTTCTCAGTGGCATAACCATCCACCAAAACCTGGCCTTTTTTGACTTCTTGGCCGGTTACGACGACCGGTTTGTGGTTGATGCAGGTATACTGATTGGTTTTCCTGAATTTCGTTAGGTTATAGGTCTTGGAGTCACCCGAAAAACTGGTGATTCGCTGATCCTCTGTACGGTTGTATCGTATGATAATTTTTTTGGCATCCACATATTCTACAACCCCATCCGCTTCGGCGGTGAGCATTGAGCGAGAATCGCGTGCCACTTTACCTTCCAAACCCGTACCCACAATCGGCGCTTGCGGACGGAGCAATGGCACCGCTTGGCGTTGCATGTTCGATCCCATCAGGGCACGGTTGGCATCGTCATGTTCCAAGAAGGGAATCAACGAAGCCGCGATACCAACAATCTGATTGGGTGCCACATCCATGTACTGAACAACACCCGGTTCAACAATTGGAAAATCCCCTTGGAGGCGGCACTTAACGAGATCATGACTGAATGATCCATCATTGGTCAACGGAGCGTTGGCCTGGGCAATGACACCCTCATCCTCGTCTTCTGCGCTGAGATAAATAACTTGGTCACGATTAACCACGCCCGAATCTACCTTGCGATAAGGAGTTTCGATGAAACCCATATTGTTGATTTTCGCATGTACGCAAAGCGAAGAAATCAAACCAATGTTCGGTCCTTCCGGCGTTTCGATGGTACAAAGTCGGCCATAATGCGTGTAGTGAACGTCACGCACCTCAAAGCCAGCACGTTCACGCGACAAACCGCCAGGTCCGAGGGCCGACAGGCGTCGCTTGTGGGTGATCTCAGCGAGTGGGTTCGTTTGATCCATAAACTGACTCAACTGATTGGTCCCGAAAAACGAGTTGATCACTGAACTCAGTGTGCGTGCGTTGATCAAATCCGTAGGGGTGAAAACCTCATTGTCGCGGATATTCATGCGTTCACGAATAGTTCGTGACATACGCGACAAGCCAAGACCAAATTGAGAATAGAGCTGCTCTCCAACCGTACGAACACGGCGATTGCTGAGGTGATCGATGTCATCGACATCCGCTTTCGAATTGGAAAGTTGGATCAAATACTTAACTATCGCAATAATATCTTCCTTGGTAAGGACTCGCACGTTCATGCCTGTTTCCATACCCAATTTCCTATTGATTCTAAAACGACCTACTTCACCCAGGTCATATCGCTTGTCGCTGAAAAACAACTTCTCAATGACTTGCCGCGCAGATTCATCATCTGGCGGTTCGGCATTTCTAAGCTGTCGGTAGATGTGCTCCAAAGCCTCCTTTTCCGTATTGGAAGTATCTTTTTGTAGGGTATTGTATACAATGGAATAGTCTCCTTGCAGGATTTCTTCACGGTGAAGGATGATTGACTTTACACCTGCATCCACAATTTCATCGATCATATGTTCCTCGAGCTCTATATCCCGCTCAAACAAAACATCATGGCGTGGAATGACCATGTGCTCACCGGTATCCTCATCCCCAAACTCTTCGACCCAAGACTTCAGTACCCGTGCAGCCAAGCGACGGCCTACCACACGCTTCAATCCAGCCTTTGACACTTTAATCTCATCCGCCAATCCGAAGATGTTCAGGATGTCTTTGTCCGAGTCAAAGCCAATTGCCCGCAACAAGGTAGTTACAGGGAACTTCTTCTTTCGGTCGATATAGGCATACATGACATTATTGACATCTGTCGCAAACTCAATCCACGACCCTTTAAACGGGATGATGCGCGCAGAATACAACTTTGAGCCATTGCTATGGATGGTCTGTCCAAAGAATACACCGGGTGAGCGGTGAAGCTGTGAAACAATTACCCGCTCGGCACCATTGATTACAAAGGTGCCCTTGGGGGTCATATAGGGTATTGTTCCCAAATAAACATCCTGAACAATGGTCTCGAAATCTTCGTGGTCTTGGTCGTTGCACGACAACTTGAGTTTCGCTTTCAACGGCACGGCATACGTTAAACCCCGCTCAATACATTCCTCAATAGAATATCTAGGGGGATCTACGAAATAATCCAAGAACTCAAGTACAAAATTGTTACGGGTGTCCGAAATGGGGAAATTTTCAGCAAAAACCTTGAAAAGCCCCTCATTGGAGCGATTTTCGGCCAAGGTTTCCAACTGGAAAAAGTCGCGAAACGACTTAATTTGAACATCCAAGAAATCGGGGTACTCATGGGGGTGGGCTACGGAAGAGAAGCTAATCCGTCCCTCGTGTGTGATATGTTGTGCCAATGTCTTTACTTTGGTTAAACCTCTGAACCTGAAATGCCGATAGCTGCAACCTAATTACCTTGTTTTAGGCAATTAGGCTGCAGCTACAAAGAAAATGAAGGCGGATCACTTGATCTCTACCTCAGCGCCAACCTCTTCGAGCTTAGCTTTGAGGGCTTCTGCCTCATCTTTCGGGCACTTCTCTTTCAGCGTTTTTGGGGCTGCATCAACCAAATCTTTGGCTTCTTTCAGTCCCAAACCGGTTAGGTCTTTAACCAATTTAACGACATTGAGTTTCTGACCACCTGCACTCTTCAAGATCACGTCGAACTCGGTTTGTGCAGCACCTGCATCAGCAGCATCGGAGCCACCACCACCAGCAACAGGACCAGCGGCAACAGCTACTGCAGCCGCAGCAGGCTCAATGCCATACTCATCTTTCAGGATTTGGGCCAATTCATTGACCTCTTTAACAGTGAGATTTACCAACTGCTCTGCAAATGCTTTCAAATCTGCCATGGGATAATAGGGTTTAAAGGGTTGTAAGTTGTTTTATGAATTTCTCTCTTGAAGGGTTTTCACGATGCCAGCCAATTTTCCACCAGACGACTGAAGGGCGGAAATGACATTTCGGGCAGGTGATTGCAACAATCCGACAAGCTCTCCAATAAGAACCTGCTTGGATTTTACATGAGTCAGTGCGTCAATTTGATCGTCGCCAACGTAAACCGCAGAATCAATGAAGGCGGCCTTAAGAACTGGTTTTTTACTGGTTTTCCTGAATTCCTGAAGGAGCTTCGCAGGGATGTTTCCAGCATCAGCAAACAATACAGAAGTCGGACCTTCCAATGAAGGATATAGGTCGACATATGCATGGCCATCTACTTGCTCCATTGCTTTTTTGAGCAAGGTGTTTTTAACGACTCTAAATTCAACTTTTCGCTGAAAACAAAGACGGCGGAATTTATTGATAGTCTCAACTGTTAGTGCCGAGCTATCAGTCAGATAGAAATAAGAACTGTTGGCGAGTTTACCCGCTAGTTCGTCGATGGTTTGCTTTTTTTCTTCCCGTGTCATGTTCTTAAATTCCGGAAACGGATTTTGGTTCAATGTGAATGCCCGGACTCATCGTGCTGGACATGGAGATGCTCTTAACGTAGGTGCCTTTGGCAGCGGAGGGCTTCAGTTTCAATATCGTTTGAATCAATTCATTGGCATTCTCTTCGAGCTGATTGGGCTTAAAACTCACTTTTCCAATAGCAGCATGTACAATACCTGTCTTATCGACCTTGAAATCAATTTTCCCTCCCTTAACCTCGGTAACGGCCCGACCCACTTCATCGGTCACAGTGCCTGTTTTGGGATTGGGCATCAATCCACGTGGACCCAAAACACGACCCAGACGGCCAACTTTTGCCATAATGGAGGGCTGTGTGATGATTACATCCACATCCGTCCAACCACCCTCAATCTTTTGAATCATTTCATCTAAACCGACAAAGTCTGCTCCTGCTTCCTTGGCTTCAGCCTCCTTGTCGGGATTGCACAAAACCAAAACACGGGCTACTTTACCAGTACCATGGGGAAGGGTGACTGTTCCGCGAACCATTTGATTCGCCTTACGTGGGTCAACGCCCAAACGCACATCGATATCCACCGAAGCATCAAATTTGGTGTAGGTAATTTCCTTGACCAAAGAGGTCGCCTCAGACAAGCGATAGAATTTACCATCTTCCAGGCGTGCCTGAACCTTTTTCTGATTTTTTGTTAATCTGGCCACTGTTGTGAGTTTTCTTTGTTGTTAGTTATTTTCCCAAGGTGCAACACCTGTAACATTGATGCCCAATGAACGGGCAGAACCCGCTACCATGCGCATAGCCGATTCCACTTCAAAAGCGTTCATATCCTGCATTTTGTCTTCTGCAATCGCCCGAACTTGTTCCCAACTGACACTACCCACTTTCACGCGATTTGGTTGGGCGGAACCCTTTGCTGCTTTCGAAATCTCCAATAATTGCACGGCAACAGGAGGCGTTTTAACTATAAAATCGAAAGATTTATCCGAATACACCGTGATCACCACCGGAAGCACTTTGCCCGGCTTGTCTTGGGTACGGGCATTGAACTGCTTACAAAACTCCATAATGTTCACACCCTTCGATCCAAGGGCCGGGCCGATTGGGGGTGCGGGGTTGGCCGCTCCACCTTTAATCTGCAACTTAATGAACGCACTAATCTCTTTTGCCATGACTTAATCTATGGTTTAACTGATTTTTTCTACCTGCATAAAATTCAACTCCAAAGGCGTGCGTCTACCGAAAATCTTGACCATCACCTTCAATTTCTTTTTCTCTTCGTTGATCTCTTCAATCACGCCCGTAAACTCATTAAACGGACCATCCATTACTTTAACAGATTCACCAATCGAAAATGAATGGCGCAACAAATCGGCTGAATCGGTAATTTCATCTACTTTACCTAGAATTTTGTTCACTTCAGCTTCCCTAAGCGGAGAAGGGTTTTCACCCCCCAGGAATCCTATGATATTAGGCGTTTGGGTTATAGCCGTCACCAAATCAGGGTTCAGAGAAGCTTCAATCAAAACGTAACCTGGGAAAAAGTTACGTTCTTTCATGACCTTCTTGTTATTGCGCATTTGCAATACCTTTTCCGTTGGAATCAAAATTTGAGGAACCAAATGGCTCATACCCAAATGCTGAATCTCGGACTCGAGGTATTCCCGTGCCTTCTTTTCCTTGCCACTAATGGCCCGGACTACATACCAGCGCAACTCTGAACTTAACGTCACTTTTCTTATTGAAAAAGGTGATAAAATACACTTAATGCATTCGAGAAACCCAAATCCATTAGATAGATCAGCAGCGAAAAAATCAATGAGGCCACCAGCACCAGCACCAGACTCGATTGGAGTTCCTCCCATGTAGGCCACGATACTTTGTGCAGCAGCTCTTCGCGCGACTCTTTTATGTAGGTGATGATTTTTTCCATGGTTTAAACAATCGGGTTTTAATCTATCTGATGCACGGGTGGAGAGACTCGAACTCCCAGCCTATGGTTTTGGAGACCATCGCTCTGCCAATTGAGCTACACCCGTCTGACTGCCTGTTGTCGAAAATATCCGACAACAGGCTCAGGCGGTTTTGGTATTAGATGATTTCGGTAACCTGTCCGGCACCTACAGTGCGTCCACCTTCACGAATGGCAAAACGGAGACCTTTTTCCATCGCGATCGGAGCAATCAACTTCACAGTGATTGAAATGTTGTCGCCAGGCATAACCATCTCTACACCTGCGGGCAACATGATCTCACCGGTAACGTCCGTTGTGCGGAAATAGAACTGCGGACGGTATTTGTTGAAGAATGGCGTATGACGGCCACCTTCTTCTTTTGACAGTACGTACACCTCGGCCTTGAAGTCGGCATGTGGCTTAACTGAACCTGGCTTGCAAATAACCATTCCACGACGGATGTCAGTTTTCTCAATACCACGAAGCAGAAGGCCTGTGTTGTCACCGGCCTCACCACGATCCAGAATCTTGCGGAACATTTCTACTCCCGTAACGGTCGACTTCAAGTTCTCAGCACCCATACCGATGATATCGACAGGATCACTTGAATTGATCACACCACGCTCAATACGACCAGTGGCTACTGTGCCGCGACCAGTGATCGAAAACACATCCTCAACCGGCATCAAGAAAGGCAGATCTGTCATACGGGGAGGCAGTGGAATGTAACTATCCACTTTGCTCATCAACTCAACAACAGTGTCAACCCACTTGGCTTCTCCGTTTAAGGCACCCAAGGCAGAACCTTGAATCACAGGGATTTCATCGCCTGGGAATTTGTAGAACGACAACAAATCACGAATTTCCATTTCAACCAACTCGAGCAACTCGGCATCGTCGACCATATCGACTTTGTTCATGAACACAACCAAGGCAGGAACTCCTACCTGACGGGCCAAAAGAATGTGCTCACGTGTTTGGGGCATAGGTCCGTCTGTAGCAGCAACCACCAAAATGGCGCCGTCCATCTGGGCAGCACCCGTTACCATGTTCTTTACATAGTCGGCGTGGCCTGGACAATCCACGTGTGCATAGTGGCGATTTTCTGTCTGGTACTCAACGTGCGCGGTATTGATGGTGATACCACGCTCTTTCTCCTCAGGAGCAGAGTCGATAGAATCGAACGAACGAACCTCAGACCAACCCTTTTCAGCAAGCACTTTAGTGATGGCAGCTGTTAGTGTGGTTTTGCCATGGTCAACGTGACCAATGGTACCGATGTTAACGTGCGGTTTGGAACGATCAAATTTTTCTTTTGCCATGATTTTTTTATTTAAGGGTTTAAGAATGAGGCATGTTGGGTTGGCCGCCCGCTTGCCCGGGTTGAAGTTGAATGGAGCCGTTGAACAGAATTGAACTGTCGACCTCTTCCTTACCAAGGAAGTGCTCTACCCCTGAGCTACAACGGCCAAGTGCTAACGATGAACGTCTTTCATCGCGATCGAAGCACCGGATTGATATCCGAAACTTCAGTTTGAGCGGGAGACGAGGTTCGAACCCGCGACCTACAGCTTGGAAGGCTGTCGCTCTACCAACTGAGCTACTCCCGCAATACCTGAACCCGAGAGTACAGGTGGTGGGGAGAGGAGGATTCGAACCTCCGAAGCTTTCGCAACAGATTTACAGTCTGCCCCATTTGGCCACTCTGGTATCTCCCCGACATAAAACAACACGAGCCTCCTGCCGGAATCGAACCAGCGACCTACTGATTACAAATCAGTTGCTCTACCAGCTGAGCTAAGGAGGCAAATGCTCAAAGAACGCATCCTATTGGGCAAGGTCGTAAACCTCTCCGAAAAGGGAGGGCAAATTTAAGAAAAAGATTTGAAAAAAGAAAGAGAGTAGAAAAGAAAAAATTAGGGCTTCAGTTTCTCTAGCTGACGGCGCACAGATTCAGCGCAATGATCGGTTGCTTCTTCAAAACTCTTGGACTGATCGGAGGCGAATAAGATATGGCCGGGCAAATGCACTTTCAACTCAACCAACTTATTGGCCGCATCGGAAGCGGCCCCTATTCTCAAAAACACCTCTGCGTTCTGTAGATCTTGATTGAATGTTTTGAGCTTCTCGATTTTCTGGCGTATGAATTGAAGTAATTTTTTGTCGGCATCGAAGTGAATAGACTGAATATTGATTTGCATAACGATTTGAGTTAGTTTTTTCCTGAGTGTGGGTGCGCGGCTCGGTAAACCTCCTTGAGTTTTTCGATAGACCGGTGGGTATAGACTTGGGTGGCGGCCAAACTCGTATGACCAAGCAGTTCCTTTACGTCTTGTAGGCCGGCACCTTGATCGAGCAAATGTGTTGCATACGTATGACGCAGGACATGCGGGCTGCGTCTCGGCAGTCCTTCGATCTGACCAAGCAGCTTACGAATACATCTATATAAATAAGATTCAGAAAGGGGCATACCACGATCTTGAACGAAGAGTGCCCCCACTTCAGTATCCTCCAATCTGATTTTTCTTTGCTTTAAATATTCCGCCAATTCATGACACAGCGATTCGGGCATGGGAATAATCCGAACCCTGTTTCGTTTACCAAGCACCCGGACCTGCCGGGTAGCGAGATCAACATCGTTGGTTTGTAGGTTGATGAGTTCCGATCGCCGCATGCCCGTACCATATAATAAAGACAGCAGGAGGTAGTCGCGCAACAAACCAAATGAGGTCTGGGCCTTCTCCACGCCAAAATCAAACAGTCTTTGCAGCTCGGGCAACGACACAACGGGCGGTAAGGGACGTGTAGTTTTAGGCCTTGTGATCCTAGATGCTGGATTGTCTGCGCGCCATGAGCGACGACGCAAGAAAGCGAAGTATGATTTTAACGTTGAAATTCTTCGGTTAACACTCGAGGCCGTTTGTTGCGACTGAAGGAGTGAAACCACCCAAGCGCGCAATTCGGGATAGCTGGCGTCTGAAAGTGGAGATTGGCTGCCGAGTTTTTCCGAACGGAATGCCTGAACAAGACTTAGATCCGTAGTGTAGGCTCTTAGCGTGTGAACCGAACACCGCTTGTCTAACTTTTGATACCTTAGAAATTCCTGAACCCAATCCATATACAAATCCGATAACGGTATCTGCGAATATAGGGTGTTTAAAAAGAGAAAATGCCACCAAGTGGATTGGTGGCAAATTTGAATGATTAGATTTTCCGCTGGAGGCTTTGATACGCGGAGGGTCTTTTACGAGGAGGCTCAATTGTTGACTCAGATGCTGAGCCCCAATGGAGGCTTCGCCCGAAGCTAAATCAAGCCGTTCTGAATCATCTGCTGCTTGTAAACGGCACGCAGACGTTGCTGACGAAGCTCAATGGATGGCTTTTCGAAGGCCTGACGTGCGCGTAATTCGCGCATCATTCCCATTTTCTCAAACTTCTTTTTGAAGCGTTTGAGGGCCTTGTCGACCGTCTCATTGTCTTTAATGTCAATTTTAATCATGAAGAATTTTTCTTAAGAGGCGCAAATATACGCAAAATAATCAGGACTTCAAAATTTGACGAGCAATTACTAATTTCTGAATTTCACTGGTGCCTTCACCTATTGTACACAATTTGGAGTCTCGATAGAACTTCTCTACGGGAAAATCCTTGGTGTAGCCATACCCTCCAAAAATTTGAATGGCCTCTGTGGATGCCCGAACGGCCACCTCGGACGCATAGTACTTGGCCATGGCCGACTCTCGGGTCATCGGCTTGTGTTCATTTTTGAGCCAGGCTGCCTGAAGGGTCAGGAGCTCAGCGGCTTCCAATTCAGTGGCCATATCGGCTAACTTGAATGCTATGCCCTGGAACGCACGAATAGACTTACCGAATTGCTTTCGCTCATCGGCATATTGAATGGAGGCATCGAGTGCCCCACGGGCGATTCCCAATGACAGAGCGGCGATGCTGATCCGACCTCCGTCGAGCACCTTCATCGCCTGTATGAATCCCTCTCCCACCTGACCCAGAATCTGGCTTTTGTGAACCCTACAATCATTGAACAACAGCTCAGTCGTTTCAGACGCCCGCATTCCCAATTTATTCTCTTTACGTCCGCTACTGAATCCAGGATGCCCCTTTTCAATAACAAAAGCGGTCATGCCATGTGAGTCGAGCAATTCGCCTGTTCTGACCATTACAACGGCCACATCGCCCGACTTGCCGTGTGTAATCCAGCACTTGGCACCATTAATAACCCAATAATCACCATCTTGACGGCCAACGGTCATCATCCTCATCGCATCCGAACCCGTATTGGGCTCAGTCAATCCCCATGCACCAATCCATTCAGCCGTGGCCAATTTAGGCAACCATCGTTGTTTTTGTTCTTCGCTACCAAACTGAAGAATATGGCCTGTGCATAAGGAATTATGGGCGGCCATCGACAAGCCTATTGAACCATCTACCCGGGCCAACTCTCGAATGGCCGTTACATACTCCAAGTATCCGAAGCCGCTTCCTCCATAGGTCTCGGGCACCAAAACGCCCATCAACCCCATTTTGCCTAGTTCTTTGAATATGTGAAGAGGGAATTCCTGCGACTCATCCCACTCCATCATTTGGGGCTTGATATGACGGGCAGCGAATGTCTGCACCATTTCGGCAATCATTCGCTGGTTTTCGGTGGTGGAGAAATCCAATCCATATGCGCTGTTGGCCATAACTTAAGGGGATTTTTGTGCGGTGCAAAAATACGGCAAACCGCGGGTTAATGACCAATACAATGATAATTTAGCGTATCGTATTGGGCATTACGGATCGAGGTATGGCAACAATCGGCTCAACTTTCCAGAGTCAACTCCATACAGTTTGATCTTTAAGAGGGAGTCAGGCGGTGGAAGTGATCCGTGGCGTTCACGAAAGGCCATGAGCCTGCGCGCCAGCGTGCGTCCTGCATAGGGGTGTTCTGCCAATTCCGACTCACTGCATTGATTCAACGAAATCCGACGGATGCTCTCCCGGCCTTTCAAAGTCACGAATGGTAAAATAGACTCATACCGAGCACTGTCCATTCCATAAATTTCCAGCAATTGCGCCACATGAAGATATCCACCCAATCGCTCCCGATATTCCACGATACGCCGTGCCGTGGCTGGGCCGATCCCGGGGATAGCATCCCATTCAGCAGAGTCAGAATGATTGAGATCTTGAACAGACCAAACCCGGGCGGACTTGTCGGCATATTGACTGCGCATGGTTTCGTTAGCAATGGACCGATCACGATATTGAGCCCGAGCATTCCCTGCCCCGTACCTTTGATCCGTGGGTTCGGGGAGAAGCAAGTAGGGCGCCAAGCGCTCCTTTTCGTCAACCCGCAAAACCTTTAGGGCATACCAATCTGCTATACTGCGGATCGTTCCTCCCCGATTGCGAAACCGCTGCAATGAGGCGGCGGTTCTGGGTGACAATCCCATGCCTACAAATTGGGCCGAATCTGTTTTCTCGAATATAAACGGCTTCAAGGTTGAGATGACACCGGGTTGATCGCCCCGTTCCATACCATCCACCCTTTGAGCATAATCGATTTCATTCTGGGTCCATTCAATCACCGCAACAGATGGTTTGGGGGGATATTTGTAGTCGTAGAAGCGAAAAACCAGGTGGCCCGACAACAACACCATAAGAACTGTGGCGCCATAGCGTTCGGAACGACTAAGTTCCCAAAATCGGCGCCAACCGCCACGCTCTTCGCCCCCCACCATAAACGATTTCGATATCTGCTAATCCTTCAATAGATCAGTCAATCTTGCGCTTGTTGGCTTCCAAAACTTTCCAAAAAAAATAGGCTGTGATGAGGGTCACAGAGATCTTGACGAACATCATCATCCAAAATGCGGAGTCGCTCATGGTATAGATTTAAAAAGTGGGTACGTTTTGGTCTTCATCTTCCGTTTCGGTATCTCCGGCAAACCCCAGTCGCTCTCTTCGTTTGGTTGCGCGGTACACCTGCCAGGCAATAAATCCGAATAAACCCAGGAGACCAAAGCGAGCCATATCGATGTAAAATACCCTATTCGTGAACGATCCATGAGCGATAGCACTACCTACCTTAATCTGATCGCCGATAGACACGGCGGCAACAGCATCCGAATCGAATGTATATTGCTTAGTCATTTGGTCGACCGAACCGATGTGCACGACAAAGCCACCCCCTGCCAGGGCTTGAACTGAATCGACTGTGCCACCAACTTCCGACTCGAAGTCGGTGGAGAAATAGTTGCGATTGGCCATCAATCCCTTGTGGGTAATGTTGCCTATGATACTTGATGGGTCCAATTCCCAGCCTTCACGAAAAGCCCGCGACCAGTCGTTGTTTTTGGGGGTAAACAATGCCCCCAGAAATACAGCGAGTAGAAAAGTTGGTGTCACATATTTGATAATGGGCTTATAGATCGTGGGCACTTTCATATCCGCCCCGCGTGTAATTTCTGCCCAGCCCTTATCTATGCCCAGCACCCACGCAAATAAGATGGTCTCAGCCAGGGCGAAAACGACCAAAGACACGGTTCCGGCCCAATAATCGTATTCATCGAATACCCCCTTGTCGAAAAACAAAACAGTAGGCAATCCCATAACCAAAACTAAGGCACCGAACGACCAGGCCGCTTTGGCGGTTTTCCATCCAAACTCATCCCGCATGAAGCCCATCCATGGTGTTCCCATGGCCAATGAGGATGTAATACCGGCGAAAAACAACAGACCAAACCACATCAATCCGGCCATCGTACCCAATAAAACGCCCCATTTATTGAATAAAAATGGCATCGTTTGAAAAGCCATCGAAAATCCAGCATTTTCTTTCACCCAATCAAGGCCGAGATATCCTACTGCAATGGGGATCACAATACTGGCACCCAAAACGATCTCCACGAAGCCATTCATCCAGCCCGCCGACATAGCGTTGAGCGCAATATCATCTTTGGAGCGTACATAGGCGGCATAACATTGTATCGTTCCCATTCCTACTGAAAGGGTAAAGAAAATCTGCCCTGCGGCTGCCAGCCATACTTTTGGGTTCCACAAACTATCGAATTGGGGCTTCCATAGGTAGTCCATGCCCAACCAGCTGTTGCAGTCTTTGCATCCCTCAGGTGCGCCCGAACTGCCCAATGTCCAGCCCTTGATAGCAAGGAACAAGCCAAAAAACATCAATAGGGGAATCCCAATTTTGGCTACTCGTTCTACCCCTCCACTCAGACCACGCGATAGAATCCATATGTTCAGGAAAAGACAAGCCACATAAAACACGATTGATTCATACGGAATACCGGATGTACTGCTGCCGACATCGACATACTTCAGAAAATAGGCGGCCACCTCCGACTGGCCCATCGACTGGAAGGTCTGGATCAGGCTATGGTAGACATAGGCCAAGGTCCATGATTCGATGTAGCAATAATAGGCCGCCACGGCAATATTGGTGAAAATGCCGAACACCCCGAAATACTTCCAAAATCGACCCTTACCCATTTGATCCAAAATGAAGGGTGTGCTGTGGTTGCCCCTTCGGCCACCGTATCTGCCCACGCCCCACTCAATCCACAACAATGGAATACCCATCACCAGAAAACAAATCAGATAAGGGATAATGAAGGCACCGCCCCCGTTTTGCATCGCTTGCACGGGGAAGCGCAAAAAATTACCCAAACCAATCGCATTTCCCGCCATGGCGAGAATTAATCCTATTCGGGAACCCCAGGAGTCTTTATCGGACATGAAAAATTTGATTATTGGTGAAAGAAAGCGTTAAACATAATGCATTGAGATGGTAATGGCAAATTGAGCGGGTAATAGCAAATTGAGCGGGTAATATCAAATTGAGATGTTCATAGGAAATAAAACTACTGGAATGCTGGACCCAACACCTTTGTTAAGCCCGTCTCAAGTGAAACCGGCTCAAAATGAATCCTCGACTTGGCTTTTCCCAAAGTGAATCCTGTTCGGGGTGGACGAAGTTCGGCTCCAGCAAGATCAGAACTGTTTACCGATTGCACCATTTCCATGCTGAGGCCCAGATGTTGTGCTACATGGCCAACCAATTCAAAAATACTCACTTCCTCTTCCCCTGATATGTGAAAAATACCCTGCTCCTTTCTCAGGGCGATTTCTATACACGCCTGGGCCAGGTCTTCGACAAAAGTCGGCATCCGATACTGATCGTTAACCACCTGAACAGGGTTCCCTGACTGAAGTACTTTGGTCGCCCACTGAACTATATTGGATCGTCCACCCGGTACCTCTTGCCCATAGACCAAAATGGTGCGCACTACTGCCCATGATATCTCACTGTCGGATAGAAGCTTTTCGGAAGCAGCCTTAGACCAACCATAAACACTAATGGGCGATACAGGATCGGATTCTGCGTATGGGCCCGATAATCCATCAAATACAAAATCTGTCGATAACTGCAGCAGGTGAATGCCATAGCGTGCACAGGCACCGACCAGGTGGGCGACTGCCCCTACATTGAGACGCCTACAGTAGGCCGGCTGCTGCTCAGCCTGATCAACTTGGGTAATGGCCGCGGTATGTATGATGGCATCGGGTCGGTAGCGCCCACAAACTTCTTGGACCGCTTGCTCGCTTGTAACATCCAAAGGAACATACTGGTAGCCCTCGGTGTCGGAACGGCGATCTGGTCCCAAAGAGGTCGCAATGAGCTCAACATCGGTACGCAGTCGAAGTGAGGCCACCAATCGGTGGCCCAGAAAGCCATTACTGCCCGTAACTAAAATTCGCACCATCACTCCACCAGCCAGCGGCTTCTTTTCACATATTGTCTGATGCGCAGCCAAAAGGCTACAATGAGGTATAGGGGCACGGAGGAGCCATACGAAAAAAGTGAAACGTAGACAAACAACACCCGAATTCGTTCCAGGGGTAGTCCCCAAGTTTCGCTGATCAGCGTGCACACGCCAAAGAACTGGAGTTGACTAAGGTCTTTAAGATGATCAAGCAGTTTGCGCATAACGCTTAAATAATGTTCTGGTCAACAAAAAGGCCCCAACGGCACATTCCAAGCATCGCCGAGGCCTACAAAAGGCATTCATCTGGTGTATCATGCCCTGGGATCGAAGCGCATTGTCGGCATGAACATCCAAAGATGCGAAAATATCCGTATACCTGTTTTTTTCTGGACCCATTTGTTCAAGCCATTGCACGGCCCGATCCTTTTCTTGCGGAAGGTGGTTTTCTTCGCCATAACAAAACAAAGCTGGAATGAGGCTATTGATGATGAAAACCTGTAAGGTTTTTGGTGGTAGGCAATCATCGGTATTTTCGATCAAGTGTACCCCAGGCGCGGCTTGAGTAGCCTTTCGAAATAGTGCCCTCACCTCAAATGGCGTGGAAGCCGACAGCAATTCCCCAGCATCCGGAATTCCATAGGCCACCAATACCGCCAACTGCTTGAGTATATTTTCTGCCTTAGTGACAGGTATGGTTCGGGAGCGAACCAGGTGAATCCAAGCAGTGCTTGTTTTTACCCGATCGCTTATGATTGCCCAAATATGATCGAATTGACCCTTACATGCCTTAATTTCAGACAAAGGGATGGATAAAGCGAGTTGCCCCATGGCAGCGCTGTTTGCATTCATCCCAAAACTTCGGGCCAAACCTACCCACAATGCCCGATCCCAGTCGCCCCCACTTTGATGCAGAGACCTCCAAAAATGCTCTTTATGTTGAAGAAGGCGCTGTAAGCCCCCCCGATCGAACATGGCCAAATAGCGGCTGCGGTCGACCAGTCCCCGCTGCGATACGCAGGGGAAGTCGGCTGAATCCGCCATCAGCTGCTTGTAGTGCTCAAAAATACTGCCGTCGACCCAAGGCTTCATAACGAATGTATCGGCCTCCGTACCGTCGCAGCGCATGGCGTGCTGGCCTCCCTCCCACACAACGTGTAGAATCACTTGATTGTAGGTTGGATCGAGTTGGCGGCGGTGGCGGTACCAGTCCATGGCATGCCAGCTCATCTCCACAGCACCCGTCCACCGGAGATTTCCAATGCGCAGCCGTGCACCCAGAAAATTGGGCCCCGCATCGGGGTTTTGCTGCCCAGGCGATTCCATCCAGATACGTTCGCCTGTTTGGGTTTGCCATACCCCGGTCTTCAAAAGTCGGTTGTTCCAAATAAAGTGCATAACAGCCTCGTTCATGCTGCAAAATTGCAGCGCCCAGTTCAGGTCTCAAAATCTATGCAAGCAGATGCTCAGAACACAACAAAAAATAATCGAAACGCGACATTTATCGGATATCGGCACGCAATCGAGTGTAGGTGCGCAAAACAATCAAAAAGTCAGAGACAAAAAAATGGCAACTGCCTTGCGGAGGTTGCCATTGAATTATTGGTCGGGGTGACTGGATTCGAACCAGCGACCACACGCCCCCCAGACGTGTACGCTAACCGGACTGCGCTACACCCCGATCTTAGGGAGCGCAAATATAGGCAAATGCTAAAAAAAATTGCGTTTCAACCAAAAAACTTGGAGCAAAAGGGAAAGACCAAAGCCCATCAGAACAAGGCCGGTGATGCGGTTGAGCCAAAGCACACGGGCCCGACTCAGCCACGGCCTGAGGCGGCGGGCCAGGTATGATTTCAGTAGGTCGGTCATGAGCACTGCACTGAGTGTTCCCCCAAAAAAGGCCATATCATCGGCCCTTTCATAGGTAGGTAGTGCGCTGACCCAAGTAGATAGCCCGAGCCAATAGACCAGAGTAAATGGATTGAGGATATTGAGCAGGAATCCTCTGACCACCAATAGCCCTTTACCACCCGATACGGGTTCCGAGATCTTGTCTGCATCATGGGGTGAAGCAGGGGGGCGAGAGGCCAATAGATAAACACCATAAACCAGCATAAATAGCCCTCCTGAAATACCCAGCAGCCGCTGGTTTTGAGGTATCGCAACCAAACCGGTCAATCCAACATAGCATAAGCCCACCACCACCACATCGCTGAGCAGGGTTCCCACCGCGATTTGGGCACCCGCTCTAAAGCCACGGGTGATGCTGATTTGGAGGAGGGCGAAAAACACGGGGCCAATCAGTACCGACAACATCAAGCCAAAGCCAAATCCCTGTATGTAAGGATGGGGTATCATGCCTGGCCTCCTGCCTTTTGTTGCATAAAGTCGATCCAGGCTTTTTGCACCTCGCCCTGCACCACCCGGGGGAACTTCCGCTGCGCCTCGAGCATCCCCCGTTGCTCCATCCATTCCATGAACCACTTTTGGGGAATAAAATCGACTTTGAACTGAGAAAGGGCGAATTGACGTTCTACTGCGTAGTCGTCGTTGAGTGCGGATAGCTCCTCGTCGAGCCAACGTGCGGCTTGATCTTCTGATATTTGAGCATCGCAACCAATATACCAATGGTGTCCGAGTCCGTCTTGTCCCTCAATCGCATGCACGGTAAATTCGCCCAGGGAAACGCCGAGCCGAGCCGACAACTGCAAGATCGCCTCATTCATGTTGTCGTGCGACAAATGTTCCCCGCATAGGCTTAAAAACTGTCGCGTGCGGCCTGTAAGGGTGATTTCTTGGTGTTCAGCGGAGGTCAACCGAATGGTATCCCCAATCAAGTAGCGCCAAGCCCCGGCACAAGTGGTGATTAGGGGCGCGTATTCCGCTCCCTCTGAAAGTTGATCGACCCGCAGTGCCTCGAATCCGGGCCTTGGGTTTCCCTCCTCGTCAAAATTGGTTCGGTTAAACGGGATGAACTCGAAGTAAATTCCTTTGTTGAGGTTGAGTTGCATGCCTTGGCGAATGTCACTTCGTCGGGTGTCATAAGCCAAAAAGCCTTCTGATGCCAGGTAGGTCTCGATGAGAATCAGAGGGTGTGCCGTACAGCGTTCTAAACGGTTTAGATAAGGTTGTATGGAAACGCCGCCGTAGGTACAGACCTTGAGGTTGGGCCATATGTCATGAATGGTCTGCAGCTGATATCGTTCTATGATCTGCTCCATGAGCCATACCAACCAAGTCGAGGACCCGGTTACGATCCATACATCCCACTCCGGCGCCTTTTTCACCATGGCTTCGATGCGCTGTTTCCAGTCGTCGAGTCGAGCGATTCGGCGGCCTGGACTGAAAAATGGCTCAAACCACAGGGGAACTTTCGACAAGGTGATGCCGCTTAAGTCACCATAATAATGATCGCCCTCGCCCTTCAAACGGGTGCTGCCGCCCAGCATAAGCACCCTCTTGGTATATAAATCGGAAGGGAGCTTGTATTGGGCGAGCACCTCCATTTGACGAAGCGAAACCCCGCGCATCGAACGTAGCATATCGGGGGTCACAGGAATGTACTTGCTGGGTGCCCCTGTTGTGCCCGAACTCAACGCAAAATAGGGTGTCTTTCCAGGCCAACTGATGTCGGGTTGCCCGGCGAGTTGCTTCGACCACCAACGATCGAAAATGCGGTTGTAGTCGTGCCAATCGACCCTCCGTGCGAATTCGGCTGAAAGATCGGGGTGATTCAACAACGATCCAAAACCGTAGTAACGCCCAAATTGGGTGTCCCTGGCTCGGTTCAATAATGCACGCAAAACACGTTCCTGCTGCCTGAGTGGAGCGGGTTGGGGCATCTTCAAACGCGCCCGTGTTTTGAGGGCGCCTTTCAGAACGCCACCGATGATACCCATTCGTATTGAGTGAAAAAATGTACCCGTTGTTGAGTTGCTCAAAATTATTGAAACATCTTGCTCAAACATCCTATTTTTGACGAATGTCGAAACCGAATCATTTTTCTACCGACTACCTCATCGTCGGTGCGGGTTCTGCAGGCTGTGTGTTGGCCCAGCGCTTGAGTGCGGATCCATCGATCCGTGTTGTGCTGATAGAGGCTGGTGTACCGGACCGACACCCTTTAATCAAAATTCCAGCTGCTTTTTCTAAACTATATCGATCGCAGGTCGATTATGCTTATCAATCTGTAGCGCAGCCCGAATTGAATGGACGATCGTTGTTCATGCCGCGCGGACGAACATTGGGGGGATCTGGGGCCATCAACGCGATGATTTACATCAGAGGGCACCGCGCAGATTTTGACGGCTGGGCAGCTCTGGGCAATAAGGGCTGGGGATATGCGGATTTATTGCCCTTTTTTCAAAAAAGTTTGGGGTTATGGAATATTGAAAAGCCGGAGAATATTCATCCCTTGAGTCGCATTTTTTTAGAAGCAGCGGCGCAAACCGGCTATCCGGTGGTGGATGACCTTAACGATTCGATCGAACATGGGGTTGGCATCCATCCGGTGAATATTTTGAATGGGGCCCGACACAGTCCAGCCCATGCATTTCTTCGTCCGGCATTGAAGCGAGCAAACCTGAGGGTCATTACGGGTGCTCGAGCGCTTCATGCATTGTGGGAAGCGAATAGGGTGACTGGTGTTGAATTGGGTATTGGTCGAGGGAAGTGCCGTATTTATGCCACCCAATCGGTGATCCTGTGTGGGGGGACCATTGAATCGCCACTGTTCTTGATGCGAAGCGGTGTCGGAGATCCGGTTGGTTTAGCGGATATGGGGGTGCCCATACGGCAGCCCCTCACGGGAGTTGGCAAAAACCTCCAAGACCATCCCGTTGTGCCCCTCGCCTACCGAACCCGCAAAGGAGCCTCATTCGACAGCGATGATACGCTGGGCAATCTGCTTAGATGGTGGTGGAAACGAGAAGGCCCGCTGTGCAGCAATTTATGTGAAACCGGTGGCTTCACCCGCAGTCAGGATGACCTCAACGCACCTGATCTGCAATATCACTTCGCCCCGGTTTTCTTTGTCGACCACGGGTTTGTGCGGCCCAAAGGAAATGGCATAAGTCTTGCACCTATTTTGGTGCAACCCCAATCGCGTGGAAGCATACGCCCGTCTCCCAGTGACCCTTACTCGCCTTTGATCGACCCAAAAGTGTACTCCGATTCATCCGATTTGGATAAAATGCTCATCGGTTTTCAAAAAGCTCGGGAAATCATGGAGGCACCTGCCTTTGATGAATGGCGCAACGAAGCTTTTTTACCTGCACAGCCCGCTCAGAAAGAGGCTGAAATCATCGGGCACCTTAGGCGGCATACGGAATTGCTCTACCATCCGGTGGGTACCTGCCGCATGGGAGCCGACGAAAATTCGGTGGTGGATGATCAATTGAGGGTGCATGGAGTGGATGGTTTACGGGTGGTGGATGCCTCCATTATGCCGAATATTACCCGGGGGAACACCCAAGCACCTACCATCGTGATTGCTGAAAAAGCGGCCGATCTTATGCTCCGGTGAATCGGGACAAAATTTCGATACCGGGTTTAGTTATCATGCGGCCTATGCGCCAAATGGGTTGTTTCAGGGCTCGGGCCCTGGCCTCGAAAGTATCGGTTGCCTGGGCATGAACGCTCACTAATAATCCACCACTCGTTTGCGGATCGCAAAGGATCATAAATTCCATTCCTTGCATGCCCCGCACCTGACCTTCCACCGCATTCCAGTTGCGGTAGGTTTGATCGGGCACGATCATCGACAACAAATAGGGGTCTAGACCTTCGGCCTGGGGAAGGGCATCGAGGTAAAGCTCGGCCCCCGTTCCCGATGCCCGACACATTTCGAGGAGGTGACCCAGGAGGCCAAAGCCGGTGACGTCGGTCATGCTGTGCACATAGGCCTCGCGGGCGAACTGTGCGCCCACCTTGTTGGATTGCGTAGTGAGTTGGAGCAGGGTAAATAGGTCGCTGGCTTGCAAGGTCTGGCGGCGAAGAGCTGCCGTAAGCACGCCAATTCCGAGTGGTTTGGTGAGGTAGAGCCAGTCGCCAACGCGCGCGCCGGAATTCATCCGCAAATGTTCTGGTGCCACCCATCCGTTCACCGACAATCCGAACAGGGGTTGAGGGCCTTCTACACTGTGTCCTCCGGCTAGGGCTATGCCTTCATCGTCGCATACCTCACGTGCACCATTCAACACTTCGGCGCCCATTTCGGGTGTGAGCTTATCGGAAGGCCAGACAAGGATGCCCAAGGCCAACATGGGTTCTCCGCCCATGGCGTAGATGTCGCTGATGGCATTGGTGGCAGCAATGCGACCAAAATCGTAGGGGTCGTCGACAGGGGGACTCATAAAATCGGCGGTCGACAGCAACAATCGGTCTGGTGAGATTTGATAAACGGCCGCATCATCTCT
>VFQT010000798.1_pt1 | contig 42324 bp, 35 predicted proteins | sample 3512381 | NCBI WGS metagenome assembly VFQT01 (sample SAMN10412376, study PRJNA504923) | tailings metagenome | isolation source: Relicate 2 Philex TSF3 active mining site | place: Philippines: Tuba, Benguet | collected 2017-08-29 | reverse complement strand
GAATGTAGCCCATGGCCGAGCCGACGACGTAGAGCAGGCCCAAGAGCCAGAAGCCCCACGTACCGACGATCGCCCAGTAGATCAGAGACTCTTCAAGAGTCTCCGGCCGAAGTTCTTGCGCACCCATGTGGCCGCTCCCGCGAGTAGGACGAGCAGCGTGCCGATGATGCCCGCTGCGAGCGCGATGATGAACTGCGGCTGGCTGCGCTCGGTCGGCAAATCGGGTGCCGCCATCATCTGCACCATCGGATAGGACGAGTAGAGGTCGCTTTTATTCGTATCGAGCCGTGCGACCGCCGACGTGAATACCGCTTCCGCGACGAGGTGATCCTTCTTCAGATTCTCGAGCGTGGCCGCATCGACGCTCAAGCGGCCGATCTCGGCTTCCGCCTGTCCCACTTCCCTCTTGATGGCATCAATTTCGCGTCGGCGTCCCTCGATCTGGGACTCGTTGTGAACGATCGAGCGCAGGATCTCCGCCTGCTGGGAGCCGCCAATCAGCAGAACGAGGCTTCGCAGATCGACGGACGGATCGATGCTTGCGGACTTGGCGATGCGCGTGATCTCGGTGATTGCGCCCTTGATCTTCGCGCGCGCGGTCGTCAGCGCGGGATGGTTCGGACCGTAGAGCAGTTGGTTCTCGTGCAGCGTCGCGTTGGCGTCCGCGTAGGCTGCCGCGAGCTTCGCAAAGGCCGGATCGGCCGACAATTTGAGGCCGGCCGCCGCCTCGCTCGGCCGCAACCCGATGCGAGCGATCAACATCGTCTGGTTGGTCTCGAGCCGCTCCAGTTCGGCCCGGTTCTCCGAAATCTTCCGGCGCATCGTCTCCACCGCCGAGACGGTCTCGTTGAACTGGGTGAGGGACCGCAGCCCGCTCTTGCGCTGGAATGCAACGAGACGGTCGCGTGCCGCGTCGAGATTGGCCTGATATTGCTTGAGGTTTTCGCGCAATGCGAGGGAGCGTTTTTCGCCTTCGTCACGCCGCAAGATGTCGAGTTGGCTTTCGAAAGCGGACATCAGGGCGAGTGCTCTGCGCTGCGCATCCTCCGGCGACCGCCCCTTCATCTGGAACAGCAGCAACGACGTCTCGTCCACGAGTTTGACGCGCGGCCGGCCAAACGCACCCGGCGTCATTCCCAGCGCCTTGGCGGCTCCCTCACGGACCTTTTCGCTGCCGGCGATCTCGCGATAGATCACTTTCGGGCTGAGCGTGATCGAACCGAAGTGCTGCCCCGGGGTCGTGGTGGTCTGGCCGATGGAGTCGAGCGATACCGAGGTGCCGTTGTTGGAGACGGGGACGATGAGCGTCCATTTGCTCACGTACGTCGACGGCATGAAGAAATAATAGCTGAACGCGATGATCCAGACGGCTGCAAGCGCATACGGCATCCACCTGATGCGCCGCGCACCGCCAAAGGCCTGATTGAGCCGCGCCATAGCCTCGTGCGGAGACAAGCCCTGCACCAGGGCTACCGGCGGCACGCGCGCGGCGGCGGCGGGGCGCGGTGGCACCTTGCTTTGAAACGACGATCTGTGAAGGTCGAACTGCATGGCTCTTCAACCGATCGGGACCGTCAGGCACCCGCCCCCATGATTGCCGACTTACCGGTAGGGACGACGGCGCTCGCGCGATGTCGCGCCCACGCTGTGAAAACGGCTTGCAGGACGAGGGACGCGATCGCCAGCGCGATCACCCCGTTCAAGAGGCCGAAGGGCAAGGCGAGCGCGAACGCACTGAGCATACCCAGCGACAGGGCCAGTGAACCTTGGAGTTCGAGACCGGGCCGGCCGCTGGCCCGCAGGAGTTGGCACGAGAGATCGAAGAACGGCTTGGACACCGCCGACAGACACAACACCGAGACGACGACGAGGTGCGGTTCCCATCGCGCGCCGAACAGGATCGGCACATAGACGGACACCAATACCGCCTGCAGCGCGATCAACGCGCCGATGGGGAGCGCCAGCCGACGCAACGCGCTGTCGAAGCGTGCGATGCGCTCCTGGTGGGTGATCGCGGCATCGGCGAAGTGCGGGAAACTGGCCGAGGCGAGCGCGCCGGTCAGGATGATACTGAGGCCGTAACCGGCATTGAAGGCGAAGTAGTATATGCCCAGTGCGTTCAGCCCCAGGATGGCTCCGACGAGGATCTTGTCCAGGTTCAAACGGGTCGCCACCAGAAGCTCACTTCCGATGATCGGCAGGATGTAGCGCCAGACATCCGCCCAAGGTTGCTGGCCGGCTTCGCGACGGCTGCACCAGGGCCGCATCCTGCGAACACCGACGAGCCAGATGGGAGCGCTGAGAACCTTGGGCAGAACGATGGCCCAGGGGCCGAAGCCCAGAATTGCCAGCAGAGCGACGAGAATGTTGTCGGAGGCGGTCTGGACCGTGCCGATCGCCGCCACCGTGCCCACCCGGCCTTCGCGCAGCAGAAGCGCACCCGGCACGACACCGCTCGGAATGAAAAGGAATACGACGCCGAGGGCCGCGACGAGCAAACCCAGGTTCGGCCGACCCAAGCCGAAAGCAACGCCCACTCCGGCCACTACATGTACCGCGAGCATACCGCCGCAAAGCAGCCACGCGATCGCCTGCGCCGCGTTGGAGGTCGCCTCCAGGCGGTCTTCAGGTGCGCGAATGACCAGTTGCGTCAGGCCGTTGCCGGCAAAGACGCGGACAAGCTCGAAGCACGCCATCGCGCTGGCCGCCAGCCCCAGCTCGAACGGGGCCAGTGTCCGCGCGAGCACGACGGCTGTAACAAGGCGGGACAGACGCACGACCGATTCACCCAGGCCAAGCCACCCGAAATTGCGCAGAAGCGCGTCGTCGCGCCAGCGACGCCCCACATGCCCTGCCAATTTCGCCGATTGCGACACGCGGCCTGCACCCTCTCGACAGCCAGCTTACGACCCCACAGCCCTACTAAGCCGCTCAATGGTTAAGAGATGTTTCAGACCACGTCTCTATTGCAAAAAATGTCTTCAATTCGCGCAAAATTCGCCGCAAACAGATCGGCCCTAGGAATTTATACCGGACCGTTTGGGTGTCCGGCGAGCCAGAGGGTCTCGGATTACGCGCGAAGGGCGGGGCGCGCAGCGACGCTTGCCATGGCGCGGGCTTCCAAGCGCTGGAAAGCCGTCCGAGGCAGGAAACGTTTGGCCACCGCGGCCGCCAGTGTGCTGCCGGTACGCATCGGCTCCTCGGCGAGGATCCGCGGATGCAACCGCAGCGCCCTCAGTGTCAGGTGAAGTCCGGCGGCTCGATCGGCTGAGCGCACGGCACGGCGCGCGAGGTACCGCAATTGATATGCTTCCGCTCGCCGGCCATGCTCGGCGATGACATCGGGCGCATAGGTCGCGACTTTGTCCCGGAAACGACGCCAAGTGGCGAGTTGAGCGTCGATATTAGCGGAAAGCCCGCCGCTGTTCACACGATAGAGGGTCAACGCTTCTGGCACGCGACCGAAGCGGCAATCGCCGATCACCTTCAGCCGCATCCAGCATTCGACATCCTCCGACTGGCGGAAGCTTTCGTCGAACCAGCAGGTTCGGCCGAGCCTCTCGTCCTCGAATGCGATGCGATCGAGCGCGGAGCGCCGGAGCACGGGAGCCGAGCCATTGCCGACTGGGTTGCGACAGAAGATATTGACAGCCGAGACGTCGGGGCTGAGGGGGCTTTGGATCAGGCCCAAATCCTCACCGTTTCCATCGATCAGGCGCGAGTCGCTGAAACTCACGTCGAGCGCCGGATCAGCATCGAAGTGCGCCACGTGCTTTGCGAGCTTTGCCGGTTCCCAGATGTCATCGGCATCGAGCAATGCCACGAATTCGCCGGTGGCGTGCCGAATGCCGGTATTACGGGCTCCAGCCAAGCCGCGGTTTTCCTGTGTCACGACGCGCACGCGCGGATCGGGCCATGATCTGGCTATTTGTGGACCAGCATCACGCGAGCCGTCGTCCACGACTATGATCTCGATATCCCTGTAGCTCTGTGCCACTGCAGAGGCCAGAGCGGCTCCAATGTAAGCCTCGGTCTGGTAAAGCGGGATCACGACGCTGACGCGAGGCATGCAACGCTCCAATTCGGCTACACAAGTCGAGGCGACGACATCATGCACGCGATAACTTAACTATTTTCCACGCATGACGGCCGCAATCCGCAGAATTCGAAAAACTGCACATTTGTTTGCATTTGCTTGACGTTATTCCTGGCTTGCACGCGACTTTTCGTAAATGTCCTCGTACTCTGGCGCCCGGGAGAAATTCGGGAGCCAAGACTTTGCTGGGAGGATCAGGCCACGCTGGCGTGGGTCTGACGCTTGGGGCTATGGAGCAGCCCCTGGCGCCAAGCCGTTCGCCATTCTGGCAACGAGACGCCGTCAGTACCATTCCGGCTTGCGTGATGGGACTGGCGCTCGAACGCACGACATTGGCGATGGCAACGCGCAAGATCGTCGCCGACGCCGCCGGCCGGACCCAGAGGCGCGTCGTCTTCGTGAATGCGCACGTGGTCAACAGTGCGTGGCGTGACGCCAGCTACTGGCGGACCGTCGCGGAGGCCGACTTGCGGCTTGCGGACGGCAGCGGGCTTGCGATCGCAGCGCGCCTCGCGGGTATGCCGCTTCCCGACAACGTGAACGGGACCGACATGTTGCCGCTGCTCTGCGAAGAAGCGGCATTGCGGGGGCAGCGCATCTACCTCCTCGGCGGCGTGCCGGGAGCGGCCGCAGGCACGGCGGCCACCATGACTTCGCGCGGACATGGGGCCGCGATCGCCGGTCATCACCACGGCTATTTTAAGCATGGCAGTGAGGAAGAGGCGGCGATCATCGCCGCGATCAACGCGAGCGGCGCCTCGATTCTGCTCGTCGGGTTCGGCGTACCCATCCAGGATACCTGGATTGCGAAGAACGCCCAACGCCTCGACGCGCGCGTCCTCGTCGGCGTCGGGGGGCTATTCGACTTTTATTCCAGCCGGGTTACACGTGCGCCACGCCTGTTGCGGAAAATGGGCTTGGAGTGGACGTGGCGTCTGGCGCAGGAACCGCGTCGCATGTGGCGGCGGTACGTCATCGGTAATGTCGTGTTCCTCAGTCGCGCGCTCGGCTGCGCGGTCAGGGCTCGGCTCGAAAGGCGGCGCTCGGGCGCACGCGATGCTGGTACGCTGGCGAACACTCGGTAACCAGCTTAGGCGGACTTTAAGACATATTTCCTATTCAACGCCTTGTGCGATCGACGCGCGGGGCGTGACATGGAAGCAGCCGGATTGAAGACGCGCGATTTCCGCGCCCTCGATGGATGGCGCGGTGTCTGCGCGATCATGGTGGCGCTGCTACATCTGGAGGTGGGCAGTCACATCTTCGGTTCGGCCGCCGTGCAGACTTCCTACCTGCTGGTGGATTGCTTCTTCGTGCTGAGCGGCTTCGTGCTGACACATGCCTACCGCAACCGTATTCGCGATATGCGCTCGGCCGGCGTGATGATGTGGCGGCGCTTCGCGCGGCTGTGGCCGCTGCATGCGGTGATGCTGGCCGCATTCGTCGCGCTCGAACTCGGCGCGTCGTTCGCCTCCGTCGTGAGCGGCCTCCCCCGGCGCGTCGCGCTGTTCGATCCCGGCTCGACGTCCCTGGTCGAGGCCATTCCGAGCCATATCCTGTTGCTGCACAGCATGGGGCTGCACGATCGGCTCACATGGAATATCCCGAGTTGGAGCATCAGTGTCGAATACTGGACCGGCGGCGTCTTCGCGGTGATCATGTTGTGGCGCCGCAGAACTACAGCGCTCGCCGTGGCGGTGGCCCTGATCGGTTTGGGCGTTCTGGCGTGGGCAGGGCGACAGCTCTACGCGGCCGATCACGATCTCGGGTTCTTCCGATGCCTGTTCGGCTTCTTCGTCGGGCATCTTGCCTACCACATGCGCGCGAGGCATCCGCGGTGGCGGTCACGTGAGCTCTGGACCGGCCTCGAACTGGCAGCTATCACCGCTGTCCCGGTTCTGGCCGTGGTACTCGAGGGCAGTGGCGGCGTGCTCGCGATGCCAATCCTGCTCGGCGGTCTCGTCTGGATACTCGCGCTCGAACGCGGCTACGTCAGCGACCTTCTCAAGACAGCTCCAGCTCAAGCGCTCGGCCGATGGTCCTACGCCATCTATATGATCCACGCTTTGATCGTGGCCCTGATCGGCAGAATCATCGGTTTTCTGGGCAAGGCGACGGGTGTGACTGTGGAGGCGGCTTTCCATGGCTCGGTCCACACCGATCGGGTGTGGTCTCTCGGCAATCCCTGGCTGATGGATGCCGTGACGATCGCATATCTCGCAATCGTGATCGCGCTCGCGGCGGCAACGTGGCGTTGGATCGAGATGCCGTCCCAAGCATTTCTCAATCGCCTCGTGGCAGATACTCCACCTGCCATGTCCGAGACCCTGTCCCCAAGCATGTGCTTGCCGTCTCGCGCGTTGACGTCTCCAGCTCGCTGATACCGCCGGCAATCACCATGCCCATTCGCCCAGAGACCACCGAGGCCCTTGCGCCGCCCCGAATGGCTGACGATGCGCCGTCGTCGAGCCGGAAGCACAGCCCCTCCCGTGAATGGCGCTTCGGCTTCAATGCGGGAGGATCGCGATTCTATCTCAACGTGCGCCTGGGGATCGAGCGGCGGACCCTGTCGCGACTCACCCACGACGGGCAGCGCCACCTGCCGCTCGGCGCCATAGCGAGCACGCTCGCCGGCGGGGCGTTCTTCGTGGCATTCGGTCTGATCTGTTTTCTCTATCTGGTGAAATCGCTGCTCGGCATCGACCTCTTCGCCGGGAATTCGCCGCTGCATGCCCTCTTTGTGGCACTCACGGAGTGAATGTGCCCCCGACTGGTGTTGCGACCGCGACCTTCGATTTCCGCTGTGACACCTCCCGGAGCACATGGCGGAACCCCGAGGAACGCCAGCAGCACCATGTTTTCAGTTTGGCTCTCGAATTCGACGTGCGATGACGAGCCCCGCTGCGCTTGGGCATCCAACGACCCATTTTCTTCTTTAGTATGCAGGTTTGCTCGCAGCGAGCTCCTGGTCGAGGGCGGCGATCAATCGTTGCATATCGGCTGGCGGCGCGGACGAAAAGCGCAGGCGGCGGCGCGTCACCGGATGGATGAACGACAGATGGCCAGCGTGGAGCGCCTGACGGCCCAGCACCGCGAGCGCCGATGCCGCCTCTTCCGGCAGCTTGCGTGCGCTGGCCTTGAACCCTGCCCCATAGATGGCATCACCGAGTAGCGGGTGCCCGATGTGGGCGAGATGCACGCGGATCTGGTGGGTGCGCCCGGTTTCGAGCGTCAGCGCCAGAAGCGAGACGAGTGGCTTGTGGTCGTGTGCGCGCCATACCCGCTGGACGTCGAAGTGCGTCACTGCATGGCGACCACCTTCGGCGCGCGTCACGGAAATCTTGGTCCGGTTGGTTGCGCTGCGGCTCAACGCGGCGTCGATCGTGCCCTGCGCGCGATCGGGCGCGCCCCAGGCGAGCGCGAGATAGCGGCGCTCCAGTTTGCCATCCAGCCCATGAGCGGCGAACTGCGCGGAGAGCCCAGTGTGGGCACGGTCGGTCTTGGCAACGACGAGCAGGCCGCTCGTGTCCTTGTCGAGGCGGTGGACGATCCCTGGGCGGCGGACTCCACCGATGCCTGACAGGCTCTCTCCGCAATGGGCAATCAAGGCATTGACGAGCGTGCCCGTGGCGTGGCCCGCCGCCGGGTGCACGACAAGGCCGGGCGGCTTGTCGATGACGATGAGGTGCTCGTCCTCGTAGATCACGACGAGCGGGATCGACTCGGCCTCGGGCTCGGCCGGTTCGGGAGCCGGGATGTGGATCACATAGATTTCACCCTGCTTGACCTTGGTGCCCGCGTTCGCGACCGGCCGCCCCTGCAATGTGACGTCTCCGGCGCGGATGAGCGCTTGGATGCGCGAACGTGACACCTCCTCCAGACGGCCGGCCAGGAAACGGTCGAGCCGCATCTGATCCTCGGTTGGACCGACTTCGACGTCGTGGCTGGTTGCCGTTTCGCTGGACATGTGTCACCGGATGCTTCGAATGGAGCGCGTCAAACAAGGAAAGAAGGCTCGAGCGATGTCGGACGGCCCGAAGGACACCCCGACCACCGAGGGCGCGAATGGCGGCGATCAGCCGGCGTTTCTCAGCGACCAACAGATCCGCACTCTCAAGATCTCCGTCATCGTGATGAGCGCGGTGCTGCTCGTCGGCTTTGCCGTCGTCATCGGCCGCATCGTCTATCTGCTCAATCGCTCTCCCAAGGATGCCGTTGCCCCGGCCGTCACCACGACGACGGCAGGGCCGCCCGTCGACATAGCTCTGCCGCAGGGCGCGACGGTGCGAAACATCGCTCTATCCGGAAACCAACTGGCCGTCCACTTTGAGGGGCCGGAAGGACCGGGGGTCGCTGTCGTCGATATGACAAGCGGACAGGTTATCCGTCGCATTTCGATTCGACCGCAGAGCGGGAAGTGAGCCGCGACGCGGTCGCCCTAGAACTGTTCGCGCGAGACCCGATGGCGCCTGCAGACAAATTCCACGAGGCCAGACGGCGGCTCGGTCCACGCACCGACAGCGTCGTGGCTGCCGTCGCGCTGATCGTACTGCTGGTGGCCACGGGTGGTCTGTCCTGGCCCGCCGGGGCGGCGGCCAGCGCCGCGTATGTCATCTGGGCAACCCTATGGCCAACATCGCACCCGGGCGCCTCCAGCGACACGACCGCAGCCGTTCCGAACGACAACGGCCGGAGACAAGGGCGAGGGGACCTACTCCCCTTGCCAGAGGCACTGTTGGACGGCCTCGGCGACGCGGTCCTAGTGCTCGACGAGACGGCAAAGGTAACAGGCGCGAGCGCCAGTGCGCGGGATATCTTTCCCGGGGTGGCGGGTCGCGCCTTGATGGCCACCGTGCGGATCCCGGAGTTGCTGGCTGCCATCGAGGCAGCACGCACACAGCAAGCGACCCAGACCTGCAACGTGCGCGTCAGCGTACCCGTCGAGCGGCACTTCGCGTGCTCCGTCATCCCGTTCCGGCCTCAGGCTCGCGGCGGGACACCGGGATCTCTGCTCGTCGTGCTACGCGATCTCACAGAACAGGATCAACTGGCCCGCATGCGCGCGGATTTCGTCGCCAACGCCAGCCACGAACTCCGCACGCCGCTGGCATCGCTCATGGGGTTCGTGGAAACACTCCAAGGCGCGGCCAAGGATGATCCCGTGGCGCGCGAGCGTTTCCTCGGCATCATGCAGCAGCAGGCAACGCGCATGGCGCGGCTGATCGACGATCTGCTGTCCCTCAGCCGAATCGAGATGCGCCAGCACTTGCCACCCCGTGATCTCGTCGATCTCGGCGAGACGGCCCGCGAGGCCCTGCGACTGGTGCAGCCAGTCGCCGACCGTGCCGGCGTCGACCTGCGGGCGGATCTGCCGCCCGCCGGCCAGGTCGTCGTCACCGGTGATCGCGACGAAATCCTGCAAGTCATCCAGAACCTCGTGCAGAACGCGATCAAGTACAATCGCAAGGGCGGTTGGGTGTCTCTCACGGTCGGCGCCGACGGCGAGCGCGTTGCCGTGACGATCAGCGACAACGGCATCGGCATAGCGCCACAGCACCTGCCGCGCCTCACGGAGCGGTTCTATCGGGTCAACGCCAAGGACAGCCGTGAGCGCGGCGGTACAGGGTTGGGCCTCGCCATCGTCAAGCACATCGTCAACCGCCACCAGGGCGAACTGCGTATCACGTCGACGCCGGGCGAAGGCTCGCAATTCACTGTGCACCTGCCGAAGAGCGGCCGACAGACGAGCCATCCCTGATATTATTCATTGAAAATCAATTATTTACATTGTCATAATAGTATTGCATCCTGTCCCTATGAAGGAGGCGTGCCGCCGATGGGCGGTTGCCAATCGCCGGAAGGCTGGGCCTTCCTCGGTTAGATCCTTCAAGGAGACTACCATGTCATTCAAGCGTGCAGCCGTGGCAGCGGCCGTCGCAGCATCCGGACTTGCCGCAGTGGCAGCGCCCGCCCTGGCGCGCGACCAGATCCGCGTCGTCGGCTCCTCGACCGTGTACCCGTTCACGACCGCCGTCGCCGAGACGTTCGGCAAGTCCGGCGCGGGCAAGACCCCGATCGTGGAATCGACAGGCACGGGCGGCGGCATGAAGCTGTTCTGCGCCGGCGTCGGCGAGTCCCACCCCGACCTGACCAACGCCTCTCGCGCCATGAAGAAGAGCGAGTTCGAGACCTGCCAGAAGAACGGCGTCAAGGACATCGTCGAGATCAAGGTCGGGATCGACGGCTTGACGATCGCCCAGTCGAAGGGCGGCCCGGCTATCAAATTGACGATGGAGCAGGTGTTCCTCGCGCTTGCGGAGCAGGTGCCCGGCAAGGACGGCAAGCTCGTCGCGAATCCGCACAAGAACTGGTCGGACATCGACAAGTCGCTGCCGAACATCAAGATCGAGGTGCTTGGTCCCCCCCCGACCTCGGGCACGCGCGATTCCTTCCATGAGCTCTTCATGGAAGTCGGCGCCAAGAAGCTGGCGGCGCTGAAGGACATGCAGAAAGCCGACAAGAAGGGCTTCGAAAAGCTCTGGAAGTCGATCCGAAAGGACGGCGCCTATGTCGAAGCCGGCGAGAACGACAACGTGATCGTCCAGAAGCTCGAAGCCAACAAGAACGCCTTCGGCATCTTCGGCTTCTCGTTCCTCGAGGAGAATGCTTCCAAGCTGCGCGGCGTGGCCATCGACGGCGTCCAGCCGACGTACGAAGCGATCGCAAGCGGCAAGTACGAGGGTTCGCGGCCGCTGTTCGTCTACGTGAAGAAGCAGCACGTCGGCGTCATTCCGGGAATCGACAAGTTCGTCGCCGAGTACGTGTCCGCGAAGGCCATGTCTAAGGACGGCTACCTCGCACGCAAGGGCCTCGTCACTCTGCCGAAGGCCGAGGCTGAGAAGATCGCTGCCGACGCCAAGTCCCTCAAGGTCTTGACGGCTGCGGACGTGAAGTAAGATCACAGGAACTAGCCGCTCGGTTGCCTGGTTTCGGGCGCCGGGCGGTGGGTGAGACAAGCCGCCAGGGCGCGCACCATGATCGAGCGTAGCCCTGGTGGCTCAACGTGTTGTTCGAGTGTCATCGGCAATTGCCGCGGGCCGCACTCGGGTTGCATCGACCGCGCACAATCGCGAGACCGGGGCTCGCTCCCATGAGCAACGTTTATTTCTCGACCCTCGCCGTGCTGACGTTGGCGGCCTATGTGGTCGCCAAACGCCGCGCCGCAGCGGTTGCAAGCTACAGCGGCAACCGGTTGCATTCCCTTCCCGCATACCATGGCATGCTGGCTGCCTGTGCCGTGTTCGCGCCGATGCTGATCGTCTACGCGATCGGCATGCCCCTCGTTGCGAAACTGGCCGAGGCAAGGGCTCTGTCGCATTTCCCGGCGGAGGTCACGAACGACCTACTGAAGCGGGGCGTCGCTCTGCGCGACGTATGGAACCTGGTCGACGGACGTCCGATCGGACAGGTGACGGACGTCGTGCGGACCGCCAGCGACAGCGCCTCCGCGACACTCCGGGCCGGACATTGGGCCATCGCCGCAGCCGGGGTGGGCTTGGCGATCCTGCTTGCGTTGACAAGCATGGCCAAGGCGGGCGTCGAATATCGCGCCCGAAATCACTTCGAAAGGTTCGTACTCACCGTCCTGCTCGTCTGCGCGACGGTGGCCATCCTGACGACGATCGGCATCATCGCGTCGGTCGTGGTGGAAACGTACCGGTTCTTCTTCGATCCAGCCCTGAAGGGCCGCCCCAGCGTGACGGATTTCCTTTTCGGGCTGGAGTGGAACCCGCAGGCGGCGCTTCGGGCCGATCAGGGCGACATCAAGACCGCGTTCGGCTTCATTCCTCTGCTGACCGGCACGTTGCTGATCACCGTCATCGCACTCCTGGTGGCTGGCCCCATCGGCCTGCTGACGGCGATCTATCTGGCGGAGTACGCAACGCCCCGCATGCGTGCGTTCGCCAAGCCCGTGCTCGAGATCCTCGCCGGTATCCCGACCGTGGTGCTGGGCTTTTTCGCCGCCCTGACGGTGGCACCGTACGTGCGCGGGTGGGGGCAGAGCATCGGGCTCGACATCGCCTCCGAGTCGGCGCTGGCGGCAGGGCTCGTGATGGGCATGATGATCATTCCCTTCATCACGTCGCTGTCCGATGACGTCATCAATGCGGTTCCGCAAGCGATGCGGGATGGCGCTTACGCCCTGGGCGCGACGAAATCGGAAACCATCAAGCAGGTCGTGCTGCCGGCCGCACTGCCTGGGATCGTCTCGGCATTCATGCTGGCGATAAGCCGCGCCATCGGCGAGACCATGATCGTCGTGATGGCCGCTGGGCTCGCCGCCAACCTGACGATCAATCCACTCGACGCGGTGACGACCATCACCGTGCAAATCAAGACGATCCTCGTCGGAGACCAGGAATTCGACAGCGCCAAGACGCTCGCGGCGTTCGCGCTCGGCTTCGTGCTCTTCTTCGTCACCTTGATGCTGAACCTGATCGCCTTCCGCATCGTCAGAAAATACAGAGAACAGTATGAATGATCTTGCAAACGCGCCCAGCGTGCGCCGCCGGATCGACTTTGCGACGCCAGAGGCGCAAGCCCGGCTGCAGAAGCGATATCGGAAGGAGCGGCGCTTCAGGGCTCTGGGCCTCGGCGCGATCGTGGTGACGACGCTGTTTCTGGTCGTGCTGCTGACGAGCATCGTTTCGAAGGGGCTCCCCGCGTTCTGGCAGCACTCCTTGCTGCTCGACGTCACCGCGAGCCAGGACGCCATAGATCCATCCGGCAAGAACGATCCCGTCGCGATCCGGGGCGCCGACTATTTCCCCATCCTGCGCGACGCGCTCACGGCGGTGGTGCCGGTGGAAAGTCGCAGCGGCGAGAAGTCGTTGACGCGCCTGCTCAGCAACGGCGCCGCCAATGGGCTCGGCGAGGAACTCGCACGCAATCCCGGTCTCATCGGAAAGTCGTTGCCGGCCCGTCTTCTGCTGTCGGCGGATGCCGATCTGTTCTTCAAGGGAGACCGGCCCAAGGTCTTGCGACGGGCGGCCTCCGGAACGGCCACACCGAGTGACACGACGGGAGATATCACGGTCGCGTTGACCGGCAATGTCCTCGCCACCGAAATCGCCGAACTCCGCCGGGAGCAGCGAGACAGTGCCGCCAAACTGTCTGCGGAAGCCGACCGGCTCGAGCGGGTTGCGGCCGAGCAGCAGCGCGAGCGCATCAAAGAATTGCGCGATCAGGCCGCAGCCCTGAAAGCGCGGATCTATGCGCCCAAGATCGACGAAGCACTCGATTCGAACATGCCGAGCCTGCTGCTCGCCATGAACGGCGGCATGGTGAAAGTCACGCAGATCTCGGATGGAAGCGTCGCGGGTACCGTGTTGCTGCCTCTGAAGGACAAGACGACCGCGCTTGCGGACACTTGGCATGTCGTCCGCTACCTGCAGCCCGAATCGAACCGCAAGCTGAACGATGAGCAGGTAACGTTCCTGGAGCGGCTGGAGAGCCTGGGCAAGGTCGAGCGACGGTTCAATTGGGCCTTCTTCGCGACGGGCGATAGCCGCGAGCCCGAACTCGCCGGCATTCGAGGCGCTCTCGTGGGATCCGCCCTCACATTGATGATCACTTTGGCGCTCTGTCTTCCGACCGGCGTGATGGCCGCGATCTATCTCGAGGAGTTCGCCCCCAAGAACAGGCTCACCGAGATCATCGAGATCAACATCAACAACCTCGCGGCGGTGCCCTCGATCGTCTTCGGGCTTTTGGGCCTCGCCATGTTCCTGAACTTCTTTGGCCTGCCGCGCAGCGCACCGCTAGTCGGCGGCCTGGTGCTCGCCCTGCTGGTGCTACCCACGATCATCATCGCAGCCAGAGCGGCACTCAAGGCTGTCCCTCCGTCGATCAAGGAGGCGGCACTCGGCGTCGGCGCCTCCCACCAGCAGGCCATTTTCCATCACGTCCTGCCACTGGCGACGCCCGGCATCATGACCGGCACCATCATCGGCATGGCGCACGCTCTGGGCGAGACGGCCCCGTTGCTCATGATCGGCATGGTGGCCTTCATCGTCGACGTGCCGGGCGCGATAACCGATGCGGCCACCGTGCTGCCGGTCCAGATCTACTTGTGGTCCGACCTGCCCGAACGCGGTTTCGAAACGAAAACGGCGGCGGCGATCATCGTGCTTATCGGCTTCCTTTTCGTCATGAACGGCGCAGCCATCTGGTTGCGCAAGAAATTCGAGCGGCGCTGGTAAGCACACGCTGACGCGAGAGACAACGACCATGGACATGAAGATAGACATCGAGAACACAGCCAATACGGGCGCGGATACCACCAAGATCCGCGCACGCGGCGTGAACGTCTACTATGGAGAAAAGCACGCCCTGAAGGATGTCGACGTCGACATCGGGGACCGCATGGTCATGTCCTTCATCGGTCCATCCGGGTGCGGAAAGTCGACGTTCCTGCGCTGCATCAACCGGATGAACGACACGATCGCCGCCTGCCGTGTGACAGGCACGATCGCGATCGATGGACAGGACATCTACGACAAGCGCCTCGACGTCGTGCAGCTCAGGGCGCGCGTCGGGATGGTATTTCAGAAGCCGAACCCGTTTCCCAAGTCGATCTACGAGAACATCGCGTACGGACCGCGGATCCATGGGCTGGCGGCCAGCAAGTCGGAACTCGACGAGATCGTGCAGAAGAGCCTGGAGCGCGCGGGCTTGTGGTCCGAAGTGAAGGATCGGCTGAAGGATCCCGGCACGGGCCTGTCGGGTGGCCAGCAGCAGCGCCTGTGCATCGCGCGTGCCATCGCGGTCAGCCCCGAGGTGATCCTGATGGACGAGCCCTGTTCGGCCCTCGATCCCATTGCGACGGCCCGCATCGAGGAACTCATCGACGAGCTTCGGCAAACGTTCTGCATCATCATCGTGACGCATTCTTTCGCGCAGGCCGCGCGCGTCTCGCAGCGCACGGCATTCTTCCATCTGGGGAACCTTGTGGAGGAGGGGCCGACCGAGCAGATTTTCTCGATGCCTCACGACAAGCGTACTCAGGACTACATCACCGGCCGCATCGGTTGAGGAGGTCAAGATGACCGGACATATCGTCAAATCTTACGACGCGGAGTTTTCCGAGCTCGATCGCCTGACGGCGCAGATCGGAGGGCTTGCCGAGAAGCTACTGGCAGACGCCTTCGAGGCCGTGCTGCAGCGCGACCCCAAACTCGCCGAGCGCACGATCGAAAGCGACCGGATGATCGACGATATCGAGCGCCAGGTACAGGAGCGCGCGATCAGCATGATCGCCCGGCGCCAGCCCATGGCAAACGACCTCCGCCACATCATGACAGTGCTTCGGATCGCAGGGGATCTCGAACGTATCGGCGATCTTGCCAAGAACATCGGCAAGCGAGCGCTCGCCATTTCCAGCGAGACGCATCCCAAGCCGCTGATGAATGGCCTGCGCCACATGCACGAGCTGGCGATGCATCAGCTCAAGGACGTGCTCGACGCCTACGGCACGCGCGACGCCGAGAAGGCGCGCAAGGTGTGGACCGACGATGCCAGCCTCGATGCGCTCTACAATTCAGTGTTCCGCGAATTGCTGACGTACATGATGGAAGATCCCAGAAACATCGGTCTTTGCATCCACCTGCTGTTCGGCGCCAAGAACATCGAGCGCATCGGCGACCACACCACCAACATCGCGGAAGACGTCTACTTCCTGGTGAAAGGTACGACGCTCACGGACGAACGACCAAAGAGCGACGAAACCAGCACGCTGATCGTCAATCAACCTTGAGCGCGGCAGCGCGCAGACACGGAGCCGGCAGCGAATGCCTGCGAAAATTCTGATCATCGAGGACGACGCGGCGATCGTCACGCTCCTCGACTACAACCTGCAAGCCGCCGGCTACACCGTGGCGACGGCCAGCTCAGCCGAGGATGGCGAGCTTCTGCTGGCGGAAGATCTCTTCGACCTCGTCATTCTCGACTGGATGCTGCCGGACATGTCGGGCATCGAGTTGTGCGGAAAGATCCGGCGCGGCAGCAAGATCGAGACCATGCCTATCCTGATGCTGACGGCGCGTGGCGAGGAGGCGGACCGTATCCGGGGGCTCGCCACCGGAGCGGACGACTACATGGTGAAACCGTTCTCGGTGCCCGAACTGCTGGCGCGCGTGAAGGCGCTGCTGCGGCGCGCGTCGCCCGAGCGGATCAAGGACGTGCTGGCAGCCGGTGACGTCTCGCTCGACCGGCAGGCCCATCGCGTGACCCGCGGCTCCCGCGAGATCCATCTCGGGCCGACGGAATACCGGCTGCTCGAAGTTTTCCTCGAAAGCGGCGGGCGCGTGCTGTCGCGCAACCAGCTCATCGACCGGGTCTGGGGCACGACAGCCGAGATCGACGAGCGGACGATCGACGTCCATATCGGGCGGCTACGCAAGTCTCTGGTGCGCGGCAATGAGGCAGATCCGATCCGCACGGTTCGCGGGGCGGGCTATGCGCTGGCTCTCGAAGGGCGGCACGATTAGGGCCGTGCGCGGCGGCTGAAGCTATTGCCGCGCGAACCGCGCCGTGCCCGACCGGCCGTCGTCTCGGGTCCAATGTACGACTTCCCCGACTTGCCGGAGCTTGAGACAGTTCGTCTGGCGGGCGAACCAGACCGACCATTTCTGGCAGAGCCGGCCCTTCTCCACCCACCAGCGTCCTTCGTCCTTGGCGGCACCGAGATAGCCGGAGAGACTGCCGGCGCGGCCCTGCAAGGCACCATCCTCGCCAAACTTGATGGGGATCACGCTGCCGATGGGCGTATCAAGCAGAACCGTGCGCCCGCTGACCATCGTACGCAGAGCGTCGTCCGGTGATGGCGGCACAGCTTGCGGCGGTTCCGGCTGGGGCGCCGCGAACGCGGGCTGGGGCAGGGCGACGATCTCGACACCGCGTTCCCGAACCGGCCCGGCAGGTTTTCCGCCTGGGCTGGTCGGCACGTTGCCACCCAGGCCAACGGGCGGCGTGTCGGTCGCCTTTGGCGGGTCGACGAGCACCCTCTTGATCCGTTCGAGGGTGCCGACTGGTGGCTTGTGCTTGACGGCATGTGCCATGCGCGCCGTGGGGTTTGCGGCAGCGACCATCAACCCCGGCTCGGGATCGGGGATGAAGCAGAAGCCGTCATAGAAGCGACGCGACACCGATGAAATGGCGCGCGCATAGGTCCGGTCGCCGGGTGCCCACTTGCGGGCGAGATCGACGAACGTCACGGGATGCCCGAGGCGACTGCGCCACGTCGTGAGGATCCCCCAGGACTGGACCTTGCGGGTTCGCTCGGCGAGCGGCGTCTCGATAGTGCGTCCGGCATAGATACTCAAGTGCTGGAGATGCGCGATGACGCCAGTCTCCACCGACGGAAAACTCTCTCCGGGATTGCTGCGGCCCGTCGCCGCGAGCCCGGCGAAATTGTTCTGCCAGGACCGGACGGCCCCCGGGCGGCCATCGGGACGCCGGAAACTCAGGCTCGCCGTCTCGACGATCATCTGAAAGAAGGCGAGGTCCCAACGCAGCCCCGACGCCTTGCCGTGCTTGGCGTAGTGAACGGCAATGGCATTGAAGCGAGGATCGAGCACAGGATTGCGCGCGCGGAGGTAGGCCATCAACCTGCCGGGGGTGACGCACCCGGGCACCTGGCTCTCGGCCGACACCAACAGCCGGGCTCGGGCATCGTCGGCCCGGGCTGCCGGCGCCGACATGCCAGCGAACGCCAAGCCGATTGCCACCAGAACGCGCGACGCGACCGGCCGAATGCCTCCCGGCCGCTGCGACGTTCTGAGGAGATACGGACGTTTCGCGTTCATGCCGGGACCGGAAACCATAGCTGTCGGGAACCGTGACTCAACGCCGGCTGATGGCCATGCCACTCGGCACGGTTTGTGCGCGGCGGTTCTGCGACCAGCAGGAAATATCGTTACAAACTGCGACGGGGCGCTCCTTACCGTAGGAGGTCGTGCGCAGGCGGCCTGCGGCGATGCCGGCGGAGACGAGGTATCGTTTCACGGCTTCGGCGCGCCGAGCGCCCAGCGCGATGTTGTACTCGCGCGTGCCGCGCTCGTCGGCGTGCCCCTCGATGACGGCGGCATGCGTCCGGTTTCGACGCAACCATTCGACTTGCCGATCGAGCGACCGTTTGGCTTCGGGCGTCAGGGTCGAACTGTCGGAGGTGAAATAAACGAGATCGTCGCCCGCCTTGGACACCTCGTTCATACCGCCACGGGAAGGATCGCCCAATCCGCTGCGATCGACGTTGCCTTGCCGGTAAGCCGCGCCATCCCGGAGCGGGCTGCCAAGTCTCGCCTGTGGAGACAGTCCCCCGCTGCGCGCACAGGCGCCGAGAAGGAGGACCAGCGACGCCGCCACGACAACGCGGACGACCGAGACCTTGGAACCAAGCATGACGCGCTCACAAAACTCGCTACTCTGACCGTTTCAGGAAAGCGCCATTTTCCTAAACAAAGACTTAAGCCCTGGGTGAAGATTGCATGCGTCCGGGCCGAAAGCGTTATGTCCAGGCGATATCTATGCACGTGCGATCAAGGGGTTGGACGAACGCCTCGAAGCCCGTGCTCTTCACAATCGGATCAATCGCCCGGCCAACGCAGGCTTCCACTACCATTGAAAGGGACACCGCTCCCCTTCGCCGACGCGCGGCGCACGGTCGAACGCGTGCGCGCGGCGGCTACATTGCTGTCAATTCGCCTGCGGCGGCGCTCCATCCGTGCCTCAGCACGTCCGGGCGGGCGGGTCGCGGGGCGTGGGGCCGGCGGGACGATCCCCTCGGGAACGGGGGATACCTGCGTCGGCGCGAGGTCGACATTGGACTCCCCGACGGCCGGCGCTAGGTCGCCCGATCTTCGAGCGCCGCTCGCGTCACCCCGCAGCTCCAAGGGGCCATCGGCCATTCCGGCCCCGGCGAACCGGGGGTGGCCAGGAGCTCGCCGGGATTCCCCCTCTTCAGGGGCAGGCGGGTCGTTCGCTGGGGGATCCTCCTGCTGCGTACGTTCGGCCAGAGCGTAGGCCTGATGACGCGCGAGTTCGCTTTGCGTCCAAGGATCCGGCTTGCACTTGCAGCCGGAAACATACTGCTTGCGATAGAGGAACGCGGTCGGCAGGCTGGTATAGGCGCGACCGGACACATCCACCATGTCGGCGGGTTCCTCGAATTTCACCGCGTAGAAGAACAACCGGGCGTCCTCACCACAGCGTGCACGGCAGATCTTGGCATCGTCATAGAAGCTGGACCGCCGTGCAGCTTCGGAAATCGGGAAGTAGTAGCCGTCGCACATGCGCACGCACAGCGTCCGATAATTGCCGGTTCGAGCTTCCCGCTGCATCTGGTCGCGCTCATGCCGGCGCTCCCGATCCGGATAGTAAAGAGGCGTCCGGTAACCAAAGGAAGCTTGGTTCGGCGGACGGCTGGACCGTGCGGAACGGGGGGCATTTCCGATACCGAAAAGGCTTTCGAGAAGTCCCTGCGCCGATGCCGGAGCGGACACCGCGCCGATCCCGACGAGGACGAGCCAAGCCGGCCTGCGCCGCCGACGCGGGGTGCTGCTGCTACGCATACAGTTACTCTTCACTCGATCCCTGGCGCCTGAAGGCTCACCAAACCGGTCCGAGCTGGCTGCTACGCGAAGTGCGTGGACCTCAGGACCGACGATCGTCGTTATGCGTCGGGTTTCGCGAAGAATTCCTGAACGGCAGGCTGATTTTCCATCTAAATTTCAGAAAGCGCGTATGCCCCTCGGGACGATTATTGCCCCATGAACGCGGCGGCCCGCCAGCGCAAGGCGCCGCCTTGAGATTTCGCAGGCGTCTTCCCCGCGCTCGACCGCTCACGCGACCTTTTGCCGAGCGCCATCATGCCCGACGGACGGCGCTCACGCCCCTCGGCCGCGCCGCGATCACGATGCGTCTCGGTGGCTCTCACCTTCGACGAGAGCTGCCCGTCGTCGCGGCGAGCCCGCGGGAGTTCTGGGATCACGGCGGCCTCTTGCGGCACCCGCACCATCGCGGACGCGAGCGGTTGGGGCGGCAGAGGCACGTCGGCGCCCGTGTCTTGCTGTTTGGGAGCCACGATCCTGATGGGTTTGCCAGACGTTACCGCCGCCGGTTCCGGCATCACGGCCTTCTTCGCGATGGTGGCATTCGCAGCACTCTCGGCGCGGGGCGCGTCTGCAACAGTGGCTTTGCCGGTCAATGGCTTGAACAACGCGGTCCGAACCTTCTGCAGCAAGCTCGGCTTTGCCGCGCCGGGTGTCACGGACGCGGCTCCTTGCACGGAGGGCTTGGTCGCTGCCGCCGGTGCGGTAGGGGCCACCACGGAGATCAGGAAGACGCCGGAGCCTCGGCCCTTCGGAGCAACCGGCGGCTTGACGATGGGCATGGCTTTCAAGTGGGTCTTGGTTTGTGCCTGCCTGACGGCCAGGGGGAGTGTCTCGAGGCGCTTCACTTCTTCCGCCGCGTATTGCTTATGCCGTTCGATCGAAGCCAGCTGCCAGGGCTGGGCGCGGCAAGTACATCTCGCATCGTACGTGGTGCGGTAGAGCTCGGCGCCCGGCAGCTTCGAATAGGGCTGGCCGCTCAAATCAGCCATGTTCTCGACCCCGTCGGCTCCATCGCGCAGGACGAAGAGGCGCGCAGGGGAGCCACAGCTCGCTTCGCAACGCGCACTATCCTGCGCCAAACCATCGCTCGTCGCGTGCTGGTTGATCGGCCAGAAGTAACCGTCACACAAGCGGACGCAGTACGAGCGCAGTCCGGACTGAGCGAGCTTCTCTTTCTTCTCCGAGTCTTCCTTCGGATCGGCCGACGCGCTGGAGCCACCCGGCTGTGCCGGGCCGCTGATGGAGCGCAGATTACCGCTCCAGTAGTCGCGGGACTTGAGATTCTCGATCCACTCACCCTCGGTCCGTCGCAAGAGACCGACCTTGCGCTTGTCCGATGCCGCGGCGCGTTTGCCATCCTGCGCGATCGCAGCGAACGCAGCAACCCCATCGACCGCATGATCGAGCAATATCCGAGCAGACGCGGCCGTCACCGTTAGAAGACCGGAAATCATCAAAACGTAGCGGACCCTACTGCGATCCCGCAGCAGTCGCCGGACACCAAAGCCATACATAACGCAACGCCCCTACTTATCGTTGGCTGCCCTGGTCCAACGATGCAGGCACGCTAATAGTTCCAATACGATCTGCCAACTGAATTCAAAAAGAAGATGAATTCATAACAGATTGAAAAAACCCTGATTTTAGCGAGCTGCAAGACGCACCGCGCCGTCCAGCCTGATGGCTACACCGTTCAACATCACATTCTCACAAATATGTGAAGCGAGTGCGGCGTACTCCGCCGGCTTGCCGAGACGCGACGGGAAGGGGACGGAGGCCGCCAGCGCATCGCGTGCCTCCGGCGGGAGACCGTCGAACATCGGCGTATGGAAGAGACCCGGCATGATGGTGGCCACACGGATGCCGCTCTGAGCTAAATCGCGGGCGACCGGCAATGTCATGGCGAGGACACCGCCCTTCGACGCGGAATAGGCGACCTGACCGATCTGTCCATCCTCTGCCGCGACGGACGAGGTGCAAACCATGACGCCACGCTCGTTGTCAGCGCCGATGGGGGCGAGTGTCTGCATGCCAGCAGCCGACTTCGCCATCATCAGGAAGGTGCCGATCAGGTTGACCTGGATGACCTTGGTGAAACTGGCAAGGTCGTGCGGCTCGATCGCGCCCGTCTCCTTGTTCTTGCGGGTCATGCGCTTGCCGATGGCGATGCCCGCGCAATTCACGAGAATGCGCTCCTGCCCCAAGGCCGCCCGGCTGCCTGCCAGGGCCGCATCGACGCTCTGTTCATTCGTCACGTCACAGCGCCAGAATCCGCCGCCCAACTCCTTGGCCAGCTTCTCGCCCTGCTCCGCGTTGAGATCGAAAATCGCGACCTTGACGCCCTTCTCGGCCAATGCTCGCGAGGTCGCGGCCCCCAGGCCTGACGCGCCACCCGTGACGATTGCCGTGATGTCTTTGCCAAGCTGCATAGGCGGATCCTCTTCGCACGGATTCGGTGAGCGCGGCCATCATCTGCCGCGGATTTCGCAGGATTCATAGGAGGGAACACGATCGCGGTAAAGCGATCGCCGGGCACGGCGCGCCACCGTGCACCGGCTTCATGTCGCACCGTGCCGGATCAGGACGACCACTTGGCAGAGCCGGCCGCCAGGCGTTCGATGAGCGGGGCGGGACGCCAACGCGGGCCGTGGAGCTTCTCATAGGCCCGGATGCGCTCGAGAGCCTTGCCAAGCCCCATGATGTTCTCCGCTTGCCACATCGGCCCACCGCGCCAAGCCGGGAAACCATAGCCGGTCAGATAGATCGTATCGATGTCGGAGGCGCGGAGCGCGATGCCCTCGTCGAGGATCTGGGCACCCTCGTTCACCAGACGCAGCAGCAACCGCTCAACGATCTCGTCGGCGGGGATGGAACGCTGGTCGATTCCGAGACTGCGCGCTTCCTCGCGGAAGATCGCCTCCACCTGCGGATCGGATTCGCGTTTGCGATCGGCTCCGTAGCGATAGTAGCCCGCTCCGGTCTTCTGCCCGTGGCGACCCATCTCCGAAATGCGGTCGGTAGCGCGATAGAGCCGCAGCCGCTCGTCGGAAAACTTGTGTTCGCGGCGGATCATATAGCCGACGTCGATGCCGGCAAGGTCCATCATGGCGTTCGGCCCCATGGCGAGACCCCATGCTTCGATGGCGCCGTCCACCTCGGCCGGGGTCGCCCCTTCGAGCATCATCGCCTGGGCTTCCTCCAGGTAGGCCTCGATCATGCGGTTGCCAATGAAGCCGAAGCAGACGCCGGAAACCACGCCTACCTTGCCGATGCGCTTGGCGATGGCGAGCGCGGTGGCGAGCGTGTCCCTGGCCGTCTCCTTGCCGCGTACGATTTCCAGCAGACGCATGATGTTGGCCGGCGAGAAGAAGTGCATGCCGAGCACGTCACCCGGGCGCTTGGTCGCCGCCGCGATCCGGTCCACGTCGAGCGTGGATGTGTTGGACGCCAGGACGGCGCCCGGCTTGGCGATGGCATCGAGCTTGGCGAACACTTCGCGCTTCAGGTCGAGCTTTTCGAAGACCGCCTCTATGACGAGATCGCAGTTGCTCAAGTCTTCCAGGCTCGTGGTGGGCTTCAGAAGGGCAAGGCGCTGCCTCCCCACCTCGGGGCTGATGCGGCCCCGCTTCACGTTGCTCTCGATGGTGTCGGTGATGCGGGCGACGCCGCGGTCGAGCGCGGCTCGGGTCGTTTCGACGATGGTCAGAGGGAGCCCTGCATTCAAGAACGCTAGGCCGATACCCGTTCCCATGGTACCGGCGCCCACGATGCCGACCGTTTCGATTTTACGCGGTTTGATGTCCGGTCCGAGATCGGGGATATCCGCCGCTTTTCTTTCCGCGAAAAACGCATACTGCAAGGCCTTGGCGTATGGGCTGGCGGCCAGCTCCAGAAACAGCTCCCACTCGCGTTTGCTGCCCTGGGCGAATGCGCTGCCGACGGAGGCCGCGACGGCAGCCAGGCAGTTCCGCGCGGCCAACGGCCCCGACGGGTGGCGGTCCAACGCGGCGCGGCGCCGCTCGAAGAAGCCTTCCGGAACGCTGTCGGGTGCAATCGTGATGGCACTTACGGGACGCGCTCCTTTTCCTGCCGCCAGCAACTCCCGTGCGAAGGCAACGGCGCCCGCGACCACGTCGCCATCGACCACGCGATCGACGAGGCCCGCCCTTTCAGCGGCCTCGGCACTGATCGGATTGCCGGAGACGATCATGTCGGCCGCCTTTTCCACACCGACGAGACGGGGGAGGCGCTGCGTGCCACCGGCGCCCGGAAGAATTCCGATCTTCACCTCGGGCAGACCGAGCTGGCTGACCGACCGGCCGGCGACGCGGTAGTGACAGCCTAGCGTCGTCTCGAGGCCACCGCCCAGCGCCAAACCGTTGATGGCCGCGACGACCGGCTTCTCACAGGCTTCGATCCGATCGATGACCTCGCCGTGCCCCGGATCCTTGATCCCCGTGCGGAACTCCACGATGTCCGCGCCGGCCGAGAAGGCGCGCCCCTCGCCCGTCACGACGATCGCCTTCACGTCCGGCGCGGCATCCACAGCCTCGATGGCGGCCAGCAGGCCCGTTCGCACGCCATGCGACAAGGCGTTCACCGGAGGGTTGCTCATGCGGATGATGGCGATTTCGCCGTCCTTCGTAACGTCAACTGTCGCCATCGCGGGACCTCTCGTCGTGATCGTGGCATGGTCGAGCGCAACGAACTGTCGCCGTTGCCGCTTTACCGGGTCATGGGGAAGCGCTTACCTATCGCGCAACAAAAGCGCGGGGAACTATCGAGGAGGAAACGCCGATGCTCAAGGGCTTGATGATGGACCGGCCGCTGCTGGTCTCCAGCCTGATCGATTTCGGCGCGGAGGTGCATTCGGATTCCTATATTGCCAGCGCGGCCGTGGAGGGCGGCATCCATCGCCAGACGTTCGCAGAGACACGTGCCCGGGTGGCCAGGCTGGCCAACGTGCTGCGCACGATGGGCATCAAGCCCGGCGATCGCGTCGCCACACTGGCCTGGAACACGTGGCGGCATTACGAGCTCTACTTCGCGATCTCGGGCATAGGCGCGGTGTGCCATACGATCAATCCGCGGCTTTTTCCCGAACAGATGGCCTATATCGTCAACCACGCCGAGGACACGACGCTGTTCTTCGACCTGACATTCACGCCGCTGGTCGAAAAGTTGCGCGAGCATTTCAAGCCCATCAAGACCTATGTCGCGCTGACCAACCGAACACACATGCCGTCCGAGACCACGATACCGGGCTTGTTGTGCTACGAGGACCTGCTGGCCCAGGCCAGCGAGACCATCGTGTGGCCAGAGTTCGACGAGAACACCGCCTGTGCGCTCTGCTATACGTCGGGCACGACCGGTGAGCCGAAGGGGGCGCTCTACTCGCACCGCGCGACCCTGTTGCACGCCATGTTCTCCGTCGTGTCGCAACCGGCGGCCTTTCTGCCGGACAACCCGATCCTGCCGGTCGTGCCGTTGTTTCACGTCAACGCGTGGGGCCTGCCGTACATGGTTGCCATGACGGGCGTGCCGTTTGTCATGCCTGGGCCACGTCTCGACGGCGCGAGCCTTTTCCAACTCATGGATCAGGAGAAGGTATGGGGGGCCTGGGGCGTGCCCACCGTATGGTTGGGGCTGTTGGACGAGATCAAGAAACAGGGCCGCAAGCCTGCCAATCTCTCCCGCATTCTCGTCGGTGGCTCGGCGGCTGCACGCGCCACCATCGAGACGTTCGAGCGCGACTACGGCGTAGAGATCATCCACGGATGGGGCATGACGGAGATGAGCCCGATCGGCTCGCTGACCCAGATGACGCGGGCGGAGCGGCAGCTTCCCTTCGACAAACGCCTCGACATCAAGTGCCGGCAGGGACGCCGCATGTTCGGCGTCGACTTGAAGATCGTCGACGAGGACGGCAACCGGCTGCCCCACGACGGCAAGGCACAGGGTGAACTTTTCGTGCGCGGGCCCGCGATCGCCTCAGGCTATTACAGGAACGAGGCAGCCACCGCGGCGGCCATCGACAAGGAGGGTTGGTTCGGCACGGGCGATGTCGCGACCATCAGCGCCGACGGCTGGCTGATGCTGGTCGATCGCACGAAGGATCTCGTGAAATCGGGCGGAGAATGGATCAGCTCGATCGACGTGGAGAACGTGGCGCTCGGCATCCCGGGCGTGGCCAACGCCGCCGTCATCGCCATTCCGCATGCCAAATGGAACGAGCGGCCCTTGCTGATCGTGGTGAAGGCGCCTGGTGCCGACCCGAAGAAGGAGGACATCCTGGCGCACCTGGCCGAGCATCTGGCGAAGTGGCAAGTGCCCGACGACGTCGTCTTCGTGGACAGTCTGCCGATGACGGCAACGGGCAAGATCTCCAAGAAGACGCTGCGCACGCAGTTCGAGGGATTCACGTTACCGGGATGACGGCGGCTGCCGCATCGCGGCAACCGCGAGGCCATGACAGGCCGGCGCCTCAGAGCCCCAGTACGTCGATAAGCGCTGCGTTGTAGGCTTCGGCCTGTTCGTACATGACCCAATGTCCGGCGTCGGGCACCGTGCGCGTGACGAGCTCGGGATGGAACTCGCGCAGCACCTCGTAACGGGCCTCGACGGACGGCCAGGCGGTCTGGTCGTCGCCACCCCAGACGGCTTTGAGCGGGATCGTGATCTCCGGCAGGTTGCGGCGAATCTCGTCGCTGCGGGCGAAGGGGCGCGAGCGGAAACGCGCTTTCTGGATATTCTGCTCCTGCAGGTGCACAGCCAGCGCGTCGATTCGCGACGGCTCCTTGAGCATCAGGATCTCGAGCAGACCGCGGTGAACCGCCATGCGCTCGTCGTCCGACATTCCCGGCAGCTCGCGGGGGTACTCCTTGCCGGGCCCTTGCGGCAGGCCGAGCGCCGCGCAGCCGGTGATCGTGAAGCTCGCGACGTGATCGTTGAGGTGAAGCAGTGCGAACGAGGACACATGGGCGCCGAAGGAGAACGCGACGACATGGCCTTTGCCTTTGGGGATCAACGCCTTAATCCCAAGCGCCAGGGCCGTGCCGCAGCCGGCCGGCGTGTGCGGGTGGGCCGGAAATGCGCTGTCGCCGAGGCCCGGCAGATCAGCCGCCCAGATCTCGCAGTGTTCTTTCAGGACAGGGATCGTCTTGATCCAGTGCGTCCAGGAGCCCGAGCCGCCGTGTGCCAGGACGACGGGCGTGCCCTTGCCCCACTTGCGCCAGACCATCTCGCCGTCGCCGCATGGGGTCTTGTGAATTTCGGCGTCGGCCTCAACGGCGGCAACGATGTCCGGCGGGCTCATTCCCGCTGCAATCATATCGGCGACTGGATCCTTAGACATTCGGCGTTCCCCAGAAGTCAGCTACCTTCGGATGCATTGCCTGGACGGTAAGCGACGGTTACCGTCGCCGGCAACTCTCAGCCTCGGGTCCGTCAGGGCCGGCACGCATGCGCGAAGGAGACCTATGCCGAAGCTCACCTCCGAGATCAACACCAGCTCCGAGGAGTTCCAGGCCAACCGTGCCGCCATGCAGGCGGTGGTGGCCGATCTCGCGGAAAAGCGGACGGCCGCCACGCGCGGGGGACCGGACCGGCTGAAAGAGCGGCATCTGGCACGCGGCAAGTTGCTGCCACGCGACCGCGTCATGCGGCTGATCGATCCCGGGTCGCCGTTCCTGGAGCTTTCGCAGCTGGCCGCCTACGACATGTACGGCGGGGATATCCACGGTGCGGGCGTGATCACGGGTGTGGGCCGCGTCGCGGGGCGCGAATGCGTGATCGTGTGCAACGACGCCACGATCAAAGGCGGCACCTACTATCCGATGACCGTCAAGAAGCATCTCCGGGCACAGGAAATCGCCGAGGAAAACCGGCTCCCCTGCCTCTATCTCGTGGATTCGGGGGGCGCGAACCTGCCCCATTGGACGGACGTCTTCCCGGACAAGGACGACTTCGGGCGGATCTTCTACAATCAGGCGCGCATGTCGGCGGCGGGCATTCCGCAGATCGCGGTGGTAATGGGAAGCTGTACGGCTGGCGGCGCCTACGTTCCGGCCATGTCGGACGAGACGATCATCGTGCGCCGCCAGGGAACGATCTTCCTCGGTGGTCCGCCACTGGTGAAGGCGGCCACCGGCGAAACGGTCTCGGCGGAGGATCTGGGCGGCGCCGACGTGCACACACGGCTTTCCGGTGTCGCCGATCACTACGCGCTCAACGACGACCACGCGCTCGATATCGCCCGTAACATCATGGGCACGCTGACCTCGACGCGCCGGCAGGAGATCCTGACGCGTACGCCGCGCGATCCCGCCTACAGCCCTGCCGAGTTGGACGGTGTGGTGCCGTCCTCTCTGGCTACGCAATATGACGCGCGCGAGATCATCGCGCGGCTGGTCGACGGGTCGGACTTCGACGAATTCAAGCGCAACTACGGAACGACACTCGTGACGGGCTTCGCCCACATCGAGGGTCTTCCGGTGGCGATCCTGGCAAACAACGGCATTCTGTACTCGGAGTCTGCGCAGAAGGGCGCGCACTTCATCGAGTTGGCCTGCCAGCGCAAGATCCCGCTGCTGTTCCTGCAGAACATCACGGGCTTCATGGTCGGCCGCGACGCGGAAGCCGGCGGCATCGCGCGCAATGGCGCCAAGATGGTGATGGCGGTGGCTTGCGCCAACGTGCCGAAGGTGACCGTGGTGGTGGGCGGCAGCTACGGCGCCGGCAACTACGCCATGTGCGGCCGCGCCTATTCCCCACGCTTCATGTTCACGTGGCCCAATGCCCGCATCTCCGTGATGGGAGGCCAGCAGGCGGCCAGCGTGCTGGCTACCGTGCGCCGCGACAACATCGAGGCCGACGGCAAGACCTGGAGCGCGGAGGAAGAAGCGGCGTTCAAGCAGCCCATCCTCGAAGCCTACGACCGCGAGGGCCATCCCTACTACGGAACCGCCCGCATGTGGGACGACGGCATCATCACGCCCGGCGAGACACGCCGCGTGCTGGGACTCGCGTTCGCCGCCACCCTCAACGCACCGATCGCGGACACGCGGTTCGGCGTCTTCCGGATGTAAGGTTCCGCCGATGCTCAAGAAAATCCTGATCGCCAACCGCGGCGAGATCGCCCGCCGCATCATCCGCACGGCACGGCGGATGGGTATTGCCACCGTCGCCGTCTACTCGGATGCCGACGCGCGCGCGCTGCACGTGGAGGAAGCCGACGAAGCGGTCCACATCGGGCCATCGCCCGCCACGGACAGCTACCTGCGCGGCGACCGTATCATCGCCGCCGCCAAGGCGACCGGCGCCGCAGGTATCCATCCCGGTTATGGTTTTCTGTCCGAGAACGCCGACTTTGCCCAGGCGGTCGCCGAGGCGGGACTGACGTTCGTCGGCCCCACGGCCGCTGCCATGCGCGCGCTCGGCGGCAAGGCAGCCGCCAAGGAGGTCGCGATCAAGGCCGGCGTTCCCGTCGTGCCGGGCTACCAGGGCGAGAAGCAGGACGCCGCTTCGCTCGCCGCCGAGGCCAAGAAAATTGGTTATCCCGTCATGATCAAGGCCGTGGCGGGCGGCGGCGGACGCGGCATGCGGCTCGTCGAGCGCGAAGCGGATCTGGCAGAGTTGCTGGCCTCGGCCCAGCGCGAGGCGACAGGCGCCTTCGGCGATGCCCGCGTCCTGATCGAAAAGGTCGTCGTGGCTCCGCGCCACATCGAGGTCCAGGTCTTCGGGGACTCGCACGGCGACGTGGTGCACATGTTCGAGCGCGACTGCACCTTGCAGCGGCGCAACCAGAAAGTGATCGAAGAGGCTCCCGCGCCCGGCATGTCGCCGGAGCTGCGCGAGAAGATGTGCGGCGCCGCCGTGAAACTCGCCAAGGCTGTTGGCTATCGGGGGGCAGGGACCGTCGAGTTCCTGGTCGAGGGCGGACGTCTCGGTCCCGAGGCGACGTGGTACTTCATCGAGATGAACACGCGGCTACAAGTCGAGCATCCCGTGACCGAGGAGATCACGGGCCTCGACCTCGTGGAGTGGCAGTTGCGCGTGGCATCGGGTGAGCCGTTGCCGCTCCCCCAAGATAAGATCACCATGGCACGGCATGCCATCGAGGCGCGGTTGTGCGCGGAGGATCCATCCAAGGACTTCCTTCCCGGCGTTGGACGCATTCACGAGATCTGGGGATCGGACGGCGTCGAGCGGCTCGAGATCGGTGTGCGCAGCGGCGACGACGTTTCGCCGTTCTACGACAGCATGATCGCCAAGCTGATCGCGAGCGGTAGCAACCGCGACATCGCCCTGAGGAACCTGGTGCGCTCGCTGGCCGGCTTCAATGTGTTCGGGCCGGCCACGAACAACGTGTTCCTGCGCCGCCTTCTCCAGGACCCCGCGGTAACGAAGTGCGAGATGGACACGGGGCTGATCGGCCGAGACATCGACCGCCTGTCGCGCCGGCTCGTCAGCGACGCCGAGAAAGCGGACACGGTGGCCGAGCTGTTGCGACACGAACGGGCAGCAGCGGCGCCTGCGAGCCTCCAGGGTGACCCCTACACCGGATGGGCTGCGAACGACGCCTTCCAGCTCGGCGGCGCCAGAAGTCTGCCCATGAAGGTCGTGATCGACGGCGAGGCACAATCGGTGATCGTGACTTGGCCAGAAGCCGCACGGGAGAAGACGAACTTCGTGTGGCCTTCGGTCTCACTGGGCTCCGGCGCTCCAACCGGCGGACACCGAGGGCGCCAAAGCGTCGTCCACGACGGTACGGTCTACGCGAGCTTCGATGGTGAACTGGTCACGGTGTCCCGTCCCATCTACGACGCGTCTGCCGTCGAGGACGGTCATGCGGGCGATACGGTGCGCGCACCGATCAACGGCAAGGTGGCCCGCATTTTCGTCACTGAAGGCGATGCCGTCGCGAAGGGCGACCGGATCGCGATCGTCGAGGCCATGAAGATGGAGCACGTGGTTCATGCAGCCCGCGACGGCACCATCGGGAGGGTTGCCGTCGCCGAGGGCGCGCAAGTGAACCAGGGCACCTTGATCGCCGCACTCACGGAGATTTCGTGACGCGTTCAAGGCGCGTTCATGTCGACTCTGCGATGCTCCAAACATGCTGCTGTCAAGCGATTTAATGCATGCTGCAGCGCACAGAACGGGTTGCCAGCTCTCTAGCGGGTTACTAACTTCCGGGAGTTCGCGAGCTGGGGGACAGCAGCTCGCAAGACGGCGTTCCGGAGCAAGATCTGCGTGGGACCGGGACGCGCCAAACGTCAAGTTTCAAGGGGGGACGTCGTGCTCACTCGCGCCGTTTTCACATGTCTCGTGGCCATCTTGGTGACGGCCTGCGCCAACGATGCGCCGAATGCACTCCACATCGGCCCGACCGCGTCGATCGCAAGCGCCAATTCGGCTGACACCAGCGGCGTGGCGCCACTGCCGCGCAAGACAATGTCCGACAAAGTATTGACGGCCATTGCGCTGGAGCGCGTCACTGGCCTCAAACCGGATCCAGCGCGCCTGTTGCCTTGAACAAGTCTTCGGAGTTCCGACGGTTGCCTCGCGGCCTGCTCGTTCCGGAGCAAAATTCGAGAACACAAGGGACATCAGAAACTCTATGATCCCAGTTTAGATTGTGCATCTGAGGTGCGCTGACGGGATTAGCTGCGGGCAGATGCTGAAGGTCAGGTTCGCTGTACTGAATGAGGCGTCATTTCTGTGCGTTCTGCCCGTAGCCTTTGAATTTCTCGAGCACCACGGCCATTTCGTCGTCGTGCAGTACGTGTGGTCTGCCCAGGCAGAGGACCTTGAAATACTGCTCGGCCAAGGTTTCAACCTCGGCGGCAAGTTTCAGCGCCTTAGCGGGCGTCGCGCCGATCGCGATCTGACCATGATTGGCCATCAGGCACGCGTCCCGCTTGCGCAGCCCCTTCGCAACGAGGCGGGCGAGCTTCTTCGTCCCAAAAGTTGCATAGGGCACGCAGGGGATATCGACACCGCCCGCCACTGCCACCATATAGTGGAAGGCCGGGATGGGCCGGTGCGCGCAGGCGAGAACGGTCGCGTGCATCGAATGCGTATGTACGATGCCGCCGCGGTCGGGACGGGCCGCATAGGCGGCCAGATGAAACAGCCATTCGCTGGACGGCGTGCGCTGGCCCGCCGGCACTTCACCGTCGGCAGAGACGAACACGATATCGTCGACGGTTAGGCTGTCATAGGGCAGCCCCGATGGCGTGATGAGCATGCCGTCGCCGAAGCGGCAGGAGACGTTGCCGGAACGGCCGGGGGACAGCCCCATCCGGCTCATGGCCTGCGCCGCCTCCAGAATGGAGCGACGGGCAGCGGATTGCGCATCCGACGGCTCGGCAAACTTCGATTTGGCGCTTTGCATGGCAGGTACTCCCGCAATCGGCCGCAACAGGCTAACTTGAACGACAAAGGCTACGACAGGCCTCGTCAAGACAAGGTTGATCTCATGAGCCAAGCCGTTCTTCCCAATACCATTCCGCTCACCGTGCTGACCGGCTTCCTCGGCTCGGGCAAGACGACGCTCTTGAAGCGGCTGCTGGACGACCCAGCCATGGCCGGCACCGCCGTCATCATCAACGAGTTCGGTGACGTGGGCATCGACGATGCATTGGTGGAGAAGCCGGACGAGGACACGGTTCTACTACCCTCCGGCTGCGTATGCTGCGCGGTGCGCGGCGATCTCGTGCAAGCGCTGGAGCGGCTGCACACCAAGGCGCTGTGGGGCGACATCCCGCCCATGCGGCGCGTCGTCCTGGAGACGACCGGCCTCGCCGATCCGACACCGATCGCGCACACGCTGATGACGGAGGAGGCCGTCTATCGGATCTATCAACTCGACGCCATCGTCACGACCGTGGACGGGCAACTGGGCCTGCAGCAGATCGACGAGCATTTCGAGCCGGCGAAGCAGATCGCCATCGCCGACCGCATCGTGATTACCAAGACGGATCTCGTAGACCTCGAAACGCTCCTCGAGCTCGAGGCGCGACTGCGCGCGCTCAACCGAACCGCGCACATCATTCGTGCGGTCAAGGGCGACGCGCCCGCCTCCGATTTGATCGGGCTGGGTGCGCACGAGCCCGTCTTGACCGGCGCCGATCCGGAGTCATGGTTGGGGTCGGAGGCGTTCGAGAAGCCCAAGGCGGCTGCCGGGCCCAATCATGACCACGACCACGGCGCGCACTGTGGACCGGACTGTGGGCACGGCCCTGGCCATCATCATCACGACGATGCGCATGCCCATGACTGTTCGGGCGAGGGCTGCGACCATCCCGATCACGATCATGCGCATCTACACGGGATCACGTCGTTCTGCCTGACGTTCGACGAGCCTCTGGAGGGCGCGGAGATGTCGAATGCATTGCAGCTCCTCGCGCAGCTCTACGGGCCCAAGCTCCTGCGCATGAAGGGCATCCTCAATATCAAGGACCAGCCACGCCCGTTCGTGGTGCACGGCGTGCAGCACATCTTCTATCCGCCCGACACGCTGAAGGAATGGGCCGGCAGCGACCGGCGCTCGCGCGTGGTGTTCATCACCAAGGACCTGCCCGAGAACCTGGTGCGACGCCACTTCAAGCCGTTCGTCGGAGAGGCGGCGCCGGCCGCCTGATCACGCGAAAGGCTTGGCCGCCGGCCGGTCGAGCCCCAGATGGCCGCGCAAGGTGTGGCCGGTGTATTCGGTGCGGAAAAGGCCGCGCTTGCGCAGGATCGGGAGCACTTCGGCCACGAAGACGTCGAGCATGGCAGGCAGGATGGGCGGCATCAGGTTGAAGCCGTCCGCCGCGCCGTCCCCCAGCCACTCCTGCATCAGATCCGCGATCTGCTCTGGCGCTCCGGCAACCACGAAATGACCGCGCGCACCCGCCAGCTTGGCGAGCAACTGGCGCAGCGTCAGACCTTCGCGACGTACGAGCCCGACGATCACCTCGGTGCGGCTCCGCGCGGCCTCGACCGTTTCGGGATCGGGGAAGTCCTCGACACGCAGTGGCTTGTCGAGTGGCAGATGCGAGAAATCGTGACCGCCGAAGCGGCCCGAAAGACGCTTGCGCCCCACCTCCGGATCGGCCAGCGCATCGAGTTCATCCTGCAAGCGCTGCGCTTCGCGCTCGCTGCCGGCGATGACGGGACTCAGGCCGGGCAGGATCAGCGCCTGATCGCGGCGGCGGCCTGCCGCTTCGACGCGCGCCTTCAGGTCCGCATAGAAGGCCGTCGCGGTCGACTTCTCCATGTGCGCCGTGAAGACGGCCTCCGCGTGCCGGGCCGCGAAGCCGCGTCCGGTGTCGGACGATCCGGCCTGTACGAAGACAGGCCGGCCCTGAGGACCGCGCGGCACGTTGAGCGGCCCCGCCACGGCGTAGTGCCGGCCCTTGTGATCGATCGGGCGGATGCGATCGCCGCGGGCATAGCGGCCCCCTGCACGATCGTCGACGATGGCGTCGTCCGCCCAGCTGTCCCAGAGCGCCTCGACGACATCCATGAACTCCTCGGCGCGCTCGTAGCGACCGGCGTGGCTCACCTGCGCCGTATCGCCGAAGTTGCGTGCCGCGGCGACCATCCACGACGTGACGATGTTCCAGCCCACGCGACCGCCGCTGATGTGATCGAGCGAGGCGAACTGGCGTGCGAGATTGAAGGGCTCCGTATATGTCGTGGAGGCCGTACCGATGAGGCCGACGTGACGCGTCGAAACGGCGAGTGCGCTCAGCACCGTGACCGGCTCGAGCCACGTGCGGCCACCGCTTTCCACATCGTCGGCGAGCGCCAACTGATCAGCGAGGAAGATGGAATCGAAGCAGGCCGCTTCAGCCTTCGCAGCCATCTCTTGATAGTAGCGAATATCGGTCAACGCGCGCGGCGCGGACTGCGGATGCCGCCACGACGCTTCGTGGTGCCCTCGGCTCTGAATGAACAGATTGATGTGAAGCTGCCGTTGCATGGCCCGTTCCCCCGTGGCGCCCGGACGAGGCGCATCCAGCCAAGACTAGCGCGGCGGGCGATCCGCTGACAAACGGGTCGCCCGCACGGCGTCAGTCATCAATCGAGGTCGTGTGCTGCTTCGTTCAACAAGCCGACGACATAGGGGGCAAAGGAGCGCCAGACTTCCAGTCGGAACACTTGCGGAGCCGTGCGCCATAGTACGATCTCGGCCTTGGCGAAGAGCGTGCGGGTGCACATCCCAGCCGGGAATGCAGACGCGTCGAGATCGAGCGGACAGCCGGTCGCGAGCGCAAGCTCGGCCTTCGGGCCCGAGATGCTCAGTCCGCAGTTGCGCTGGCTGACGTCCACGATGACGGCGCCCTTACCGGCGATGGCCTGACCGATCGCCGCGACAAGAGGATGCCGCTCCTCGGCAGGCGCCAGGACCAGCCACTCGTCAGGGCCGAGCCACAGCGCGGCGCGCCCGCCGTGTGCGGCACTGCGGCAGGGCTCCGAAGGCAGCGCGAAGCCCAGCGCCTCGCCGATGGCGCTCGCGTCGCCGCGAAAGCTCAGACGCGTGGCAGGTGCCGCCTCCGCAACGGAAAGAACACCGACGCGTTGCGGCAAGACGAGCCCGTGAAGCGCCGAGCGGGCTTGCAGGATCATGGCAGCCTCAACCATCGAGCCGCTCTCCCTTGGGATCGAGGAACACGGGCGCGACCACCTCGACGGCTATCGCGCCGCCGGGCATGGGGACGTTCAGTGTCTGGCCCATCCGCGCCCGACCGCCCGCCACCAACGCGAGGGCGATGGAGCGATCGAGCGTAGCGCTCCAGTAGGCGGACGTGACATGCCCGAGTGCGGGCGTGCCCTTGGCCGGGTTCGGTGAAGCCGTGATCTGTGCGCCTTCCTCCAGCACGGTCCTTGGATCTCGCGTCTTCAGACCGACGAGCTGCTTGCGATCGGCTTTCAACATATCGGGACGCGCGAGCGAGCGCTTGCCGACGAAATCGCGCTTCGCCTTGCCGATCGCCCAGGCCAAGCCGACGTCGTCCGGCGTCACGGTGCCGTCCGTTTCCTGACCGACGATGATGAACCCCTTCTCGGCGCGCAGCACGTGCATCGTCTCCGTACCGTAGGCGCAGCCGCCGAGCTTCTCGACATTGCGCCACAGCTGCTCCCAGACGGCGCGCGCGTGGTCTGGCGGCACGTTGATCTCGAAGCCCGCCTCGCCGGTGAAACTGACGCGGAAAATGCGCGTCTCCACGCCGCAGATACGCCCCACGGCCAGTCCCATGTGCGGGAGAGCCCCGGAAGAGAGGTCGATGTCTTCTACGAGAGGTCGAAGCGCTTCCCGGGCCTGGGGGCCTTGCAGCGCGATGACGGCCCATTGCTCGGTGGTGGACGTCAGCCAGACCTTCAGTTCCGGGAACTCTGTCTGGAGGTAGTCCTCCATCTGGTGCAGCACGCGAGGCGCGCCGCCGGTCGTCGTCGTGACGTGGAAGACGCTATCCGACAGGCGGCCGACGACGCCGTCGTCGATAATGAAGCCCGCCTCGTTCAGCATGATGCCGTAACGGCATCGGCCCGAGGCCAGCTTCTTCCAGGGATTGACGTACATGCGCTCGAGGAACTCGGCCGCGTCCGGGCCGGCGACCTCGATCTTGCCGAGTGTGGACGCATCGAAGATGCCCACCGTGGTGCGCACAGTCTTGCACTCGCGGGCAACGGCGGCATGCATGTCCTCGCCCGCGCGCGGGAAATAGCGGGCGCGTTTCCACAAGCCGACGTCCTCGAAAACGGCGCCGTGCTCCTGCGCCCAACTATCGATGGGCGTGCGGCGGACCGGATCGAAGAGTTCCCCGCGATTATGGCCCGCCAGCGTGCCGAAGCTCACGGGCGTATAGGGCTGGCGGAACGTCGTATGTCCAACGGCTTCGATCGGTTTGCCCAGCGTCCCGGCGACGAAAGCCAGCGCGTTGACGTTCGATGTCTTGCCCTGGTCGGTCGCCATGCCCGTCGTCGTGTAGCGCTTGACGTGCTCGATGGATCGGAACCCCTCTTGCGTGGCGAGCTTCAGATCCTTGGTCGTGACGTCGTGCTGGAAATCCACGAACGCTCGTGCCTTGCCGGGCGGTTGCGGGCAGGACCCCGCGATACCGCGCGTCTCGTAGGCGGGCACAGTAGAGCGGAATGCCCGCGACGGCACGACGGCGCCGCAGGTGTCTTTGGCGGCGGCTGCGCCCGCCGCGTAGCCGTCGTCCAGAACCTCGGCCAGACCGAAGATGCCGCGGCACGCCCCCGCGGACCGTTGATCCTGTGTGATCCTATCGGGCAGGAAGGCGTTCGCGTCGGCGCTCCAGGCGACCTTGCCCCGCGACTGGGAGAAAAGGTGGACCGACGGCGTCCAACCGCCCGACATAGCGACGAGATCGCAGGAGATACGCTCGTCCGAGCTGACCGAGCCGTCTATCGCGATGCGGCCGGTCGTGATGCCGGTGACGCGCGTGCGGCCTTGCGTGCCCGCGATCACGGTGGCCGGCGCGATGCGCAGGCCGGCTGCTCGCGCGGCCTCTACGGCGGCCCCATCCGGCCGCTCCCGTACATCTGCGACGAGCGCCACCTCGACGCCGGCTTTCTTCAGCGCGAGCGCGGCGAGGTAGCCCGTGTCCGTCGCCGTCGTCACGACAGCGCGCGAGCCGGGCCTGACGCCATAGCGCGTGACATAGGAACGGGCCGCATCCGCGAGCATGATGCCCGGCCTGTCGTTGTCGGCGAAGACGAGAGGGCGCTCTATGGCACCGGTCGCCAGGATCACCTGCTTGGCGCGGACCTGCCAGAGCCGCTCGCGGGGCATGTCGGGATCCGGATGAGCGAGATGGTCCGTCACCCGTTCCGCCAAGCCCATGAAATTCTGCGCGAAGTAGCCGAAGGCCTGCGTTCGCGGCAGCAGCGTGACGCGATCGCTGGCCGACAGTTTGGCTACGGCGGCCGCCAGCCATTCACTGGCGGTCCGCCCGTCGATATCGGCCTCGGCTTCCGACAGAAGCGAGCCGCCGAGTTCGGACTGCTCGTCGCACAGGATGACGCGCGCGCCGCTTTCGGAAGCCGCCAACGCCGCGGCCAATCCAGCCGGCCCCGCACCGACGATCAGCACCTCGCAGTGGGCGAAGCGGCTCGTGTAGTGGTCGGGGTCGGGCAACGCCGGGGCTCGCCCGAGGCCGGCGGCGCGCCGGATGATCGGCTCGTAGACGTTCGTCCACGCCCAGTTGGAGCCCAGGAAGCGGGGCCCCATGAACGTCTTGTAGTAGAAGCCGGCCGAAAACAACGGCGCGAGCCTGTCGTTGATCGCGCCCGCGTCGAACGCCAGCGACGGCCACCGATTCTGGCTGGTGGCGGCAAGCCCCTCGTAGAGTTCGACCTGAGTGGCGCGCAGGTTCGGCGTCTCGCGCCCGCCGCCGCGATCCACGGTGACGAGCGCATTCGGCTCCTCCGCGCCGGCAGACAGGATGCCGCGCGGGCGATGATACTTATAGGAGCGCCCGACGAGATGCACGCCGTTGGCGATGAGCGCAGAAGCCAACGTATCCCCCGCGAAACCTTGGAGACGCGTGCCGTCGAACGTGAACGCGAGCGGGCGGCTGCGGTCGATGCGCCCGCCATTTGCGAGGCGAAAACGGCTCGTCATTGGCCGTCCCCCTTGGCGATGTGTGTCAGATCGGGCCTGGGCTCGCCGGCCTTGTACGTATGCAGGATCCGGTCGCTCACCGTATTGCGCACGGCGTTGAAGAAGCGCCCGCAACCATGCATGTGACGCCAACGCTCGACGTGCATCCCCTTCGGATTGGTTCGCATGTAGAGGAATTCGGCCCAGGCGTCATCGCCCATGACCGACGGGTCGGCCGGGCGTGCGATGTGTGCCTCGCCGCCGTACCGGAACTCGGTCTCCGGCCGAGCCGCGTTGCAGTAGGGGCAATGGATGAGAAGCATTGCAGGAACCTTCAGTGGGCCACGGCAGCGGCGGCGGCTTCGTCGATCAAGTTGCCGGTCGTGAAACGGTCCAGCGAGAACGGCGCTGCGACCGGATGCGGTTCCCCCCTGGCAATGGTGGCCGCGAAGACGTAGCCCGAGCCCGGCGTCGCCTTGAAGCCGCCGGTGCCCCAGCCACAGTTGACGTAGAGGCCCGGTACCGGCGTCTTACCGATGATCGGCGACCGGTCGGGCGTCACGTCGACGATACCGCCCCAATTGCGCATCATGCGCATGCGCCGGAACATCGGGAAGAGATCGCAGATGGCGTCGACGGTGTGGGTGGTGATGTGCAGGCCGCCCGTCTGGCTGTACGAGGTATAGACGTCCGTGCCCGCGCCGATCACCAGTTCACCCTTGTCGGATTGCGAGATGTAGGCGTGGACCGTGTTGGACATCACCACGCAGGGGAACACGGGCTTCACCGGCTCGGAGACGAGCGCCTGCAGGGGATAGCTTTCCAGCGGCATGCGCACGCCGGCCATGCTCATGAGCACGGAGGTGTGGCCCGCCGCGACGACGCCGATCTTTTTCGTGCCGATGAAGCCGCGCGTCGTCTCGACGCCGGTCACGGCGCCGTCAGGACCGCGCCGGATGCCCGTCACCTCGCAATTTTGGATTATGTCGACGCCCAGCGCGCTGGCGCCGCGCGCGTAGCCCCAGGCGACCGCGTCGTGCCTGGCCGTTCCGCCGCGCCGCTGCAGCGCGGCTCCCAGCACCGGGTAGCGCAGTCGCGGGGAGATCTCGAGCGGCGGGCAGAATTCCTTGGCTTCTTCCGGCGTCAACCACTCGTTGTCGATGCCGGCGAGGCGGTTGGCATGCACGTGCCGCTTGAAGACCTGGATGTCGTGCACGGTATGCGCCAGCATCATGACGCCACGCGGCGAGTACATGACGTTGTAGTTGAGTTCGTCCGACAGCGTCTCCCACAGCTTGACGGACAACTCGTAGATCGCCTCGGATGCTTCCCAGAGGTAGTTGGAACGTATGATCGTGGTGTTCCGACCGGTGTTGCCGCCCCCGATCCAACCTTTCTCCAGCACGGCGATGTTCCTGAGACCGTGCTCCTTGGCGAGATAGTAGGCGGTTCCCAAACCATGCCCGCCGCCGCCTACGACGATCGCGTCGTAGCTCGCCTTGGGTTCCGGCGAGCGCCATTGCTCACCCCAAGCGGTGTTGCCGCCAAGCGCGTTGCGCGCGAGGCCGAGAAGAGAGAAACGCACGGATCCATGTCCTCGCGGATTGCCGGCGGCCACAATCGTGGGCCACCGGCCAGTATGCCGGTTCGTTCGCCGGGAGTACGAGGCAGGGCCTCCTGCCATCGCCTCCCGACGATCCCTTGGCTACCTCAAGCCCGCTCGTTGTTCCAGCCCTCGACGTTGTTCAGGTAATTTACGCACGTGTCGACGCTCTCCACGTCGGCGAACTTGGCGTCGATGTCGTACAGGTTCCACGCGACGGCACCGGGAACGCGGTCTCCGATGCACTCTTTCACTGCGATGGTACGGAAGCCGTCTTGAATGCCGTCACAAATCGTCGTGCGCACGCAGGCGGTTGCCGTAACGCCCGTGACCAGGATGGTATCAACGCCGCAGGTGCGGAGGTAGCCGGCGAGCGGGGTACCGGAGAACGAGGAGGCGCGCTTCTTCATCATGACCCACTCGCCCTTGATCGGCGCGATGCGACTGTCGATGGCCCACAGATGCGTATCGTCGAGGTTGACCGCCTCCACTGGGATCTTGTTGTGCCACTGGCCCATGTCGGTGTGGGGATCGTTGCGATCGGTGTTCTGATAGGCCGTCGTCACGTGGACGACGACGTGCCCGTTCTTGCGGCAGGCCTCCAGCAGGCGCTGCATACCCGGGATGATCTCCTCGTCCATCTTCTTCATGTCGCAGGAGAACGGGTTGCCGGGTCGCGTCCAGGCATTGGCCAGATCGACGCTGATCAGCGCCGGCTTCTTGCCGAAACCGATGCGCCGCTGGAAACCGCGCTCCTTATAGATCTTCGTGCTCTCGTCGAAGGCCTGCTGCAGCATGGAGTCGAGGTTTTCGATGTTCATGACGGTGTCGTTCCCTTGGGTCGGCGGCCGGCTCGGGGCCGCATGACGGACGTAAAGGCCGGTAGTCCGCACTCGGGGCATTGCCGTCGCATCGCGTGGCGAACCGGCGGCAGCTTTCCGGCTCCCAGTAGACACGGGCGGGCCCGGCCTTGGAATTGCCGAGTTGGCCACGGTTGTTGCGCGCCGTGCATCACGCCCGTGAATGCGCCCCCCCTAGTTCCTTGACCTGCCGCCTCCCCGGCCGCATTTAGGGGCGTTTGTGGGAATCGCTCTTTGGAGAGCCAGACATGTTCGACTTCGACCGGGTGATCGAGCGGCGCGGTACGCATTCCTCGAAATGGGACAATATCGCGAAGCTATCGGGCATCACGGCTGCCGATGCCATTCCGATGTGGGTCGCGGACATGGACTTCGCCGCCCCTGCAGGCGTGACGGCGGCACTTCGCGAGGAGGTCGAGCGCGCCGTGCATGGCTATTATGCCGACACGGGGAGCTGGGCCGAGGCTGCGGCCACGTGGGTGAAAAAACGGCATGGCCTGACGATCGACCCCGGCTGGGTCAGCCCGACGCCCGGCATCGTGTCCGGCATCGGCCAGGTGCTCCAAGCCGTCAGCGAACCCGGCGACGAGGTGGTGGTATTTCCGCCCGCCTATCATGCGTTCCGCAAGATCATCAATGCCAACAACCGACGCATTCTCGACGTCCAGCTCATCGAGCGGGACGGCCGCTATCACATGGACATGGACCTCTTGCGGTCCAAAGTGACTCCGCGCACGAAGGTCGTGCTGTTCTGCAGCCCGCACAATCCCGGCGGCACGGTCTGGACGCCAGCCGAGATCAAGGCGCTCGCCGCGGTGTGTGAAGAGCGTAACCTGATCCTCATCTCCGACGAGATCCATTGCGATCTCGTCTTCGCGGGCGCCAAGCACACGCCGACGCTCGTGGCCGCGCCCGAAATTGGGGACCGGCTGGTCTCGTGCTTCGCCGCCACCAAGACCTTCAACCTCGCCGGTGCACACGTGGGCGCGTGCGTCACGTCGAACGCGGAGCTGAAGAAAAAGATCGACGCACGCATCGCGGCCAACGGTCTTGCGTCATACAACAGCTTCGGCATGATCGCGACCGAGGCGGGCTGGCGGACGGGCGAAGCCTGGCTCGATGCGCTGCTCCCCTATCTTGCTGGAAACCGCGACCTGCTCGATGCCTGCGTGACGAACGCGATTCCTGGCGCGCGATCCATGCGGCTCGAGTCCACTTATCTGGGTTGGGTCGACTTCGCGGGAACGGGTCTCTCCCCCGCCGACGTCGCCGAGCGGGTCGCCAAGGCGGCGCGGATCTTCGCCAGCCCCGGCCAGCAGTTCGGTCCCGGCGGCGACACGTGGTTGCGCTTCAACTTCGCCATGCCACGCCCGCTGCTGAAAGAAGCTCTCGGCCGCCTCGACGAGGCGTTCCGCGACATCCGTAACGGTCGATAAACCCAAAAACGCGCAGCGCAGCCAAGGTCCATGCCCATG
>VFQT010000797.1_pt1 | contig 42335 bp, 16 predicted proteins | sample 3512381 | NCBI WGS metagenome assembly VFQT01 (sample SAMN10412376, study PRJNA504923) | tailings metagenome | isolation source: Relicate 2 Philex TSF3 active mining site | place: Philippines: Tuba, Benguet | collected 2017-08-29 | reverse complement strand
TGCAGGTCTGGCCTGGGCTTTTTTTGTTGGCTGCTGGCTGAGCCTGGTCGGTTTTGGGCCACGGAGGAGGGGTGTTTTTTTCGCCACGGATGAACACGGATTTTCACGGATGAAACGCATGGGGTTGTGATTGGTCCACGAAAGACACGAAATCCACGAAAAGTGGGGGTTGTGGTTTTGTGATTTTTGTAGCTCGGGCTTTCCAGCCCGAGATCTGTGCTGGAAGGATTGCTTGTGAGTGGTGTTTTTTCACCACAGAGGGCACAGAGGTTGAATGGCTTTGCGGTGTTGGTGGCCGTTTGGTGTCACGCGAAGCCGCGAAGCCGCGAAGGAGCGAAGGAGCGAAGGGGTGGTTGTTTTGGGGTTGTGAGGGTGATTTTGCCCCCTCACCCCCGACCCCTCTCCCCCGTTTCACGGGGGCGAGGGGGGTTAGTTTTCGTTAAGGCGAGCCGCGGACGGGAGTCCGCGGGTGTGTGTTTGTGTGGGTGGTGGGTTTGGGGACGGGGGAGCGACAACGATGTCAGACGTGATCCTGCAGGTCGTGGATTCTCATACGGGTGGCGAGCCGACTCGGATTATCATCAGTGGTGGTCCGGATCTGGGGACTGGTCCGTTGTCCGAGCGATTGCGGCTGTTGCGGGAGCAGCATGATGGTTATCGATCGGCCGTGATCAATGAGCCTCGTGGTTCTGACGTGCTGGTAGGGGGCTTGTTGTGTGAGCCTTATGACCGCAGCTGTGATGTGGGGATTTTATTCTTCAACAACGCGGGTTATCTGCACATGTGCGGGCACGGGACGATTGGGCTGATGTCGACGCTGTACTGGCTGGGTCGAGTGCGTCCCGGAGTGACTCGCGTGGAGACTCCTGTGGGCATCGTCGAGGCGGAGCTGCTGGATGCGAATCGGGTGCGTTTGCGGAACGTGCCATCGTGGCGTTATCGCAGTGGTGTTTCGGTGGTGTTGTCGAATGGTGACGAGGTGAGTGGTGACATTGCGTGGGGCGGCAACTGGTTCTACCTGGTGACTCGACACGGCCGGGCGCTGGAGCTGCGGGAGTGGCAGGGGTTGTCGGCGTATGCTCTGGAGATCCGAGCGGCTTTGGAGCGTGCGGGGATCACGGGTGCGGGTGGCGGGTTGATTGATCATATTGAGTTGTTTGGTCCGGCGTCTTCGGGGTTGGCGGACAGTCGCAATTTTGTGATGTGTCCTGGTGGTGCTTATGACAGGTCACCCTGCGGCACGGGGACGAGTGCGAAGCTGGCGTGTCTGGCGGCGGACGGTCGATTGGCAGCGGGGGCGGTGTGGCGTCAGGAGAGTATTGTGGGGAGTGTGTTTGAGGGCAGCTGGCAGCTGGCGAGTGAGTCGGAGGCGGCGGGGGCTCTGAGTGTTCTGGCTGCTGGCGAGTCGGCAGCGGGTCCGGTGGTGTTACCGACGATTACGGGATCGGCGTGGGTGACGGGCGAGTCGCGGCTGATTCTGCAGGAATCGGACCCCTTTTGCTTCGGAATTCGTTCAATCTGAGCTGCCTGGGACTGCGATCCGGGTGCCGGCGAGTAAGATATCGGGCGGATCGGCAGCATGTCTGTCGATGCAGCATCTGGTGGTCTGGTGGCAGCGTTTGTTGAGTGAAACGCGGGGTTGTCAATGAGTGGTGCTCAGCATACCGTTGTGATTGGTGGCGGCGTGATTGGTGGTTTCACGGCCTGGTATTTGGCGCAGGCCGGCCATCGTGTGACTCTGATTGAGCAGAGCCAGTTTGGGAAGCAGTGTTCGCATGGCAACTGCGGGTATGTCAGTCCCAGTCATGTGATCCCGCTGGCTCGACCGGGTCAGGTTTTGAAGGGTCTGAAGGGCATGCTGACGACTCAGACGGCCCTGCGGATCAACCCAGCGAAGCTCACCATGCTGGCTCCGTGGCTGCTGAAATTTGCCTTGCGCTGCAATTCGAAGGCGATGATGGAGGCGGGGAAGGCCTGTCATCCGCTGCTGCAGTCGTCGGCGGCGCTGTATCGCGAGGTGTTTGAGCAGCAGAATATGCTGGTGGACTGGAAGACGGACGGATTGTTGTTTGTGTTTCGGGACCAGCATGAGTTTGACGCGTATGCGGAGAGTGATGCGTGGCTGCGAAAGCATTTTGACATGCCGGCTGAGCCATTTGCCGGGTCTGCGCTGACTCAGCTGGAGCCTGCATTGAAGCCTGGTCTGGCGGGGGCGTGGCTGTACCGTTGTGATGCGCATCTGCGTCCGGGCAAGCTGATGAGCGAGCTGAAGCGGATTTTGACAGCGGCGGGTGTGCGGGTACTGGAGCAGACGGCGATGAAGTCGTTTGCGGGTGGCAATGGCCGAGCGGTGGCGGTGGAGACGACGGGAGAGACTTTGACGGCGGACAACTTTGTGGTGGCCGTCGGCGCGTGGGCTCCGCTGTTGCAGCAGTCTTTGGGTGTGAAGCTGCCGATTCAGCCGGGCAAGGGGTATTCGATCACGATGGCGCGACCGAAGCTGTGTCCGAAGTATCCGATGATTCTGGAGGAGTGTCACGTCGCGATTACTCCTTTTGAAGAAGGCTATCGGGTGGGCAGTACGATGGAGTTTTCGGGGTATGACACCAGTTTGAATCGGGCGCGTCTGAATTATCTGCGTTCGGGTGCAGCCGAGTATTTGCATGAGCCGACGGCGGAGCCTGTTGAGGAGGAGTGGTATGGCTGGCGTCCGATGACAGCGGACGGAATTCCGTACATTGACCGTTCACCGCGATTCGGCAACGTGTGGATTGCGGCTGGTCACAGCATGCTGGGGATCTCGATGGGCACGGGGACCGGGAAGCTGGTTGCGGAGCTGATCACCGGGGCGAAGCCGCACGTGGATCCGGCGTTGTACCGGATTGGGCGGTAGGCGGCTTTTTGGCCTCGGATTGCGGGGGGTTTCGCCACGGATGCGGGGTGTTTCGCCACGGATTGCGGGGTGTTTTTCGCCACGGATGAACACGGATTTTCACGGATGAAACGCAGGCGGGCGATTTGTATTTTTGAGCGGTGAAGTGCACTGGCACCCCTCGCCCCCGGAAGGGGAGAGTGGTCGGGGGTGAGGGGTGAAACACCCTGCTGCGGCCCTCCCCGTAGCTCGGGCTTTCCAGCCCGAGATCCGCCCTGCAATGTGATGCGTCAGGGGTGTTTTTGAAACCACAGAGAGCCCAGTGGTCACAGAGTTGGCGGTTGATATGCACGGCAGCGGTGTGTGGCTTTTTCGGCGCGCTGTGGCGTCGTGTTTTGGGGTGGTGTTCCCCCTCACCCCCGACCCCTCTCCCCCGATGGGGGCGAGGGGAGGATTTTGTGTTTTTGGCTGCAGTGTAAATCGCACCGGCACCCCTCGCCCCTGGAAGGGGAGAGGGGTCGGGGGTGAGGGGTGAAACACCCTGCTGCGGCCCTTCCCGTAGCTCGGGCTTTCCAGCCCGAGATCCGCCCTGAACAGCCTCATGTGAGTGGTGTTTTTTCAACCACAGAGAGCACGGAGTTCACAGAGTTGGCGGTTGATATGCACAGCAGCGGTGTGAGGCTTTGTCGGCGTGCTGTGGCGTGGTGTGGCGTGGTGTTTTTGGGGTGGTGTTCCCCCTCACCCCCGACCCCTCTCCCCCGTTGGGGGCGAGGGGAGGATTTTGTGTTTTTGGCTGCAGTGTAAATCCTATTGGTGCCCCTCTCCCCCGTTGGGGGCGAGGGGAGTTCCACGGATGAACATGGATTTTTGTGGTCTGCTGGCGGACGCGGACGGAGGTGGGGTTCAGGGTTGGGTGGGGTGCAGCAGCCAGGTGGCTGGTGAGCGGATTCCGGGGCGAATTTCGCCGCTGGGGATGATCCAGAAGTCATCGACGGCGACGGTGGGTGTGGTGACGACTGCGGGCGGGAACGGGGTGGTGGTGGTCCAGGCGGATTGGTGTGGCGGGTTGAGTGACAGGCTGAGTGTGGTGTTGTTGAAGCCGCGGTGAGTGCGGGGATCACTGGTGGCCTGGCTGCCATCATCACCTCCCAGCAGGATGGGTGATTGCTGCAGCGTGGGTGCTGGCGAGGGAGCAGCGACGCGTGGTGCGGGCAGGTCGGGCAGCTGTTGCCAGCCGTTGGCGGGCGACCAGCGCCAGGCATCTTTGAGCCATGTGCGGACGGGTTTGCCGTCGGGGCCGCGTTGCAGTGAAGCTCCGCCAACGACCCAGAAGTCAGTACCGGTGCTGGCAGCGGTGGCGAGGATGCGAGGTGGTCCGGGGCAGTCGGGCAGTCGGTTCCACCCTTGTTCGGGTTGAGTGAGGTTGAGTGTCCAGGTGGCGGATTCGGCGGGTGCGGAGTTGGGTGTTGTCTGGCCACCGGAGATGAACAGCAGGTTTCCGACGCGAGTGCCGCAGTGATTGGCGAGGGGGTTGGGGAGGGCGGGCAGTTGTCTGAGTGTGAGAGTGGAGTTGAGGTAGCGGACGGCGATGACGGCGCTGTGGTGTTGTGTGGAATTGCTGCCGCCGATGCAGAGGACTTCGTTGTGGTGAGTGACGGAGACACCGTAGCCGGTGGGGTTGGGCCAGCGTCCGGCCAGTTTCCATGGTGTGCGGTTCATGAGGAGTGCGGGGTGTGCGGGAGTTTGTCCCTGTCGAATGCTGCGGGGAATGGACAGCGGCAGCGCATAGACTCGATCGGACCACACTTTGGTGCCGCCATCCCATGGTTTCTTTTCGGGGAAGTTGGCGCCGCCGATGACGAGCAGGTGATTTTCGGAGATTCCGGCGAAGGCGCCGGCGAAGCCTTCAGCATCGGGCAGTGGTGGCAGTTCCCTGAGGCTGAAGGCGGGTGGTGGTGTGGTGGAGGTGTTGGCTGAGGTGTCGCTGTTCGGCGTTTGTGCTGATGCGTGCTGGGTGTGATTTGTGGCGAGAGTGAGCAGCAGAATCAGCAGTGTGAGTGTGGAGCAGCGATGAGTGTGAGCGTGTGGCATGGTGCGACCTGAGCCCTCGGGGATTCTGTCTGGTTCAGTGAAATCCATGGGGCAGATGTTATAGTGGTTTGGTGCAGCGGGCGAGCGGACAGGCAGAAAGGGTGTGGTTGTTGCGGAGGCTGAGTGATGACGTTGACGACAGTGACGATGGAGGATGTGCATCTGGCGGAGGAGCGGATTCGGGGGCATGTGTATTCGCCGCCGCTGATTCGTTCGTGGGCACTGGAGCGCTGGCTGGGTTTACCGGAATCGCGTCGGGTGTGGCTGCGTGACTACGGGTGGACTCCTTCGGGTTCCTTCAAGTTATTCGGTGCCTGCAACTGGATGGCTCGTCATGCCCCTGAGCTTTCCGGTCGACCTGTGGCGGCGCATTCGTCGGGCAATTTTGCATCGGGGATTGCGTATGCGGGGATGCGGTTTGGTGTGCGAGTGATTGTGGTGATGCCCGATACAGCTCCGCGGGTGAAGTTCCAGCGTACGCAGTCGTTTGGTGCGGAGGTTCGCACGTACAATATTGCTCGGGATCACGAAACTGGCGAGCGTGACCGGATGACTCGTGAGATTGCCGAAGTGGAGCGTGCTCTGCAGGCGTCACCTTATGACGATCCGTATGTGATTGCGGGCAATGGTGTGGGTGCATTGTGGACGGTGCGTGAGTTGAAGCGTGAGGGTCGGGGGCTGTCGGTGTTTATCTGTCCGGTGAGTGGTGGTGGTCTGATGTCGGGTCAGGCGCTGTCGATCAGCGATGGGTTTCCTGAGGCGGAGATTATTGGTGTGGAGCCTGAGGGGGCGGATGATTTCCGGCGGTCGCTGGAGGCGGATGAGCGGGTGCGGCTGGACCGTCCGGCGAGTATTTGTGATGGGTTGCTGTCGTATGATGTGGGTCTGCACAACTGGCCGATTCTGCGTCGTCTGGTGCGGCGTTCGCTGGCGATTCCGGACCTGCAGACTCGACAGGCGATGCGCTGGCTTTACGAGCATCACGGGTTGAAGACGGAGCCATCGGGAGCGATTGGGGTGGCGGGATTGCTGCGGGGTGGTTTGTCGCTGTCGGGAGATGGAGATGTGGTGGTGGTTGTGAGTGGTCGAAATGCGGACGAGGAGGCATTTCGGGGGTGGATTGACGTGCCGGCACTGGAGCGTGCGTGAGTGTGTGCTGGTGTCCGTGGGAGTACGGAATCCGGAGTATGGGACAGGGGCGGGCAGTAGTCTGCCGGCGGTTGTTTCTTTCGGAATTACCGTTTTTTCCTGTCTTTTTGGAAATCTCCGCAGAGTTTACGTGACCGGATTTCCAGGTCGTCCGGGTGGTGTCGGATTTTATTCGGCGTACCAATCAGGCGATTTGGGTTGTTTGTTTTGATTGGGCTGCGGGGGGGATTTTGTTGATTTTTGCCGTGATTCACGGCGATTACTTGTCCGTAGGCAATTTGTGTCCTAACCTGTTTTTGCTGGATTCCCGAGCTTGCCACTGTCTATTCCAGCCTGCGGGAATCGAAACGCCTTTTCTTTTGGGGCACCACCTGACATGAGCAAACGTCTGTTGAAGCGTCTGTCGTCCTGTTTCAAGCGTCGCAGTGTTCGCAATTACCGTGAGTCATCGGGAGCGGGTCTGGTGCAGGTCCTTGAGGTGCGTCAGATGCTGACGGCACCGACACTGGACACTCTGTACGACCTGACACTTGCTGAAGACGCGCCAGAGCGATCTGTGGATCTGACGGGGATTACGGCGGGTGCCGGCGAAGTTCAGCCGTTGCGAGTGACGGCTGTTTCCGGAAACACTTCTTTGATTGCCGCGCCAGCGGTGGACTACACGACCCCGAACGCCACTGGCACGTTGCGATTTATTCCGGTTGCAAACCGTCATGGTTCGACGACGGTGACAGTGACGGTGGAGGACGGAGGTCCGGACCTGGATTTGGAGACGGCAGCGGACAACGAGACATTCAGTCGAACGTTCAACGTGACGGTGACTCCGGTGAACGACATTCCCACGCTGAATCCTTTGTCTGACATGACATTGAGCGAAGAAGCGCCGCAGCAGACGGTGTCATTGTCGGGGATTACTGCGGGTGGCGGAGAGAATCAGCCGTTGCGGGTAACAGCAACCAGCAGCAATACGACGCTGATTCCGAATCCCACAACGACCTACACCTCACCTCAGGCGACTGGTTCCATCCGGTTTACTCCGGCGGCCAATCAGTACGGTACTGCTGTGATCACGGTGACGGTGGAGGACGGCGGTCTCGATTCGAAGCTCAGCACAGCCGGTGACAATGCCATATTTTCCCGCACGTTTACCGTGACGGTTAACAACATCAATGATGCCCCGTCGTTTGATGCGATTTCTGATCTGACGATCAGCGAAGACGCGTCTGAGCAGACGGTGAATCTGACAGGAATTCAGGCTGGTCCGTTTGAAGTGCAGCCGATGCGAATTTCGGCCAGCAGCAGCAATCCCGGTTTGATTCCAAATCCTGCGGTGGACTACACAACTCCGAACGCGACTGGTGCTCTGCGTTTGCAGCCGGTGGCAAATCTCAGTGGCACGGCACTGATCACCGTGGTGCTGGAGGATGGCGGGCAGGACGACGATCTTGCGACGGTGGCGGACAATCTCATGGAGACCAGAACATTTCTGGTGACCGTGAATCCCGTGAACGATGCTCCGACGCTGGATTCGGTGGGCAATCTGTCACTCACGGAAGACGATGCTGAGCAGACGGTGAATCTTTCCGGCATTTCGGCGGGTGGCGGTGAAAGTCAGCCATTGCGAGTGACGGCGGCCAGCAGCAACACCGCGTTGATTCCCGATCCTTCGGTGACTTACTCGTCGGCAGATGCGACTGGTTTGATCCGGTTTACTCCGGTGGCTGATCAGAGTGGCACTGCTTTGATTTCCGTGACGATTGAGGACGGCGGTCTGGACGGAAATCTGGGCACGGCGGCTGACAACGCCACGACCACGCGCATTTTTTCGGTGACGGTTGCGGCCGTGAACGATGCTCCGACGCTGAACACTCTGTCGGACCTGAATATCGATGAGGACGCGGCGCAGCAGACCGTGAATCTGAGCGGGATTTCGGCAGGTGGCGGTGAAAGTCAGGCACTGCGAGTGACGGCATCCAGCAGCAACACGGGTTTGATTCCGAATCCTGCAGTGACTTACACATCGGCGGATGCCACGGGTTCGATTCAATTCACGCCGGTGGCCGATCAGAGCGGGACCGCGCTGATTACGGTGACGGTTGAGGATGCTGGTCTGGACGGTGATCTGTCCACGGCGACAGACAACCTGACAGTGACGCGTACGTTTCTGGTCACTGTTGCGGCTGTGAATGATAAGCCGACCGTGAATACTCTGGCGGATCTGCAGCTGGTGCAGAACGCCGCTGAACAGACGGTGAATCTGAGTGGCATTTCGGCGGGTGGTGGTGAGGTTCAGCCGCTGAGGGTATCGGCGGTCAGCAGCAACACCAGTCTGATTCCGGATCCTGCAACGACATACACGTCCGCGGATGCGACGGGCAGCCTCCGGTTTACTCCGGTGGCAGCCACCAGTGGATCTGCTGTCATCACCGTGACGATTGAGGATGGTGGTTTGGACGGTGACCTGTCAACTGCGGGTGATAATGCACTGTTTTCAGTGACATTCACGGTAGTGGTCAATGATCCGCCGACCCTTGATGCAATTTCGGATGTGGGTGTCAGTGAGGATGCGACTGAGCAGTCGGTCGGGTTGAGCGGTATCTCTGCTGGTACTGGTGAATCTCAGGCACTGAGGGTCACTGCGTCCAGCGGAAATCCGGCGCTGATTGCCGATCCTGTGATCACCTACACGTCTCCGGATGCGACAGCTTCTCTGAAGTTCACTCCGATTGCCGATCAGAGTGGAGCAGCGGTGATTACGGTGACGGTTGAGGATGCGGGGATTGACGCGAATTTTGCCACGGGGTCCGACAACCGCACGACGACTCGCACATTCACCATCACGGTGGCTGCGGTCAATGATGCTCCGACCATGAACACACTGTCAGATTCCACGATTGCCGAGGATGCCTCGGAGCAGACGGTGAATCTTTCGGGTATTACGGCTGGCGGCGGGGAAACGCAGCCACTGCGGGTGACCGCATTCAGCAGCGATACGTCGCTGATCCCGGATCCGGCAGTCACATACACATCTGCGGAGTCTATTGGTTCAATTCGATACACGCCTGTCGCGGATCAAAGTGGCACGGCGACAATTACCGTGACGGTTGAAGATGGTGGTCTGGACGGCGACCTGTCGACGTCGGGCGACAACCTGACTTTCAGCCGCAGTTTCGTGGTGACCGTGACCGCGGTCAACGATGCTCCCACCCTCGATGCTCTGTCGGACCTGACGATTAGCGAGGATGCCTCGGAGCAGACTGTGAGTCTGGCCGGTATCACGGCTGGTGGCGGGGAAACTCAGCCGCTGAAAGTAACGGCCAGCAGCAGTGCGACCGGTCTGATTCCGAATCCTTCGGTAACCTACACATCGGCTGATGCGACGGGTTCCCTTCGATTTACTCCTGTCGCTGATCAGAGTGGTACGGCGACGATTACTGTGACGATTGAGGACGGTGGCCTCGACGGTGATTTGGGCACGTCAGCGGACAATGGCGTGTCGTCGCGGACTTTCGTGGTGACGGTTTCGGCTGTGAATGACGTGCCGACTTTGGATGCACTTTCCGATTCAGTGATTGCCGAAGATGCGTCTGAGCAGACTGTGAGTCTGGGGGGCATCAGTGCAGGTGGCGGTGAATCTCAGCCTTTGAAGGTCACTACGTCCAGCAGCAACACCGCACTCATTCCCACCCCGTCTGTAAGCTACTCGTCGGCGAATGCAACGGGCTCCATCAGATACACTCCGAATGCCGACCAGAATGGTGTGGCGACGATTACGGTGACAGTGGAAGATGGTGGTCTGGACAACGACCTCAGCACCGTCACCGACAACCTGACATTCAGTCGCACTTTTGTGGTGACAGTGACCTCCGTAAATGATGCTCCGACGATCGATCAGCCTGCAGATCTGACGATTGACGAGGATGCATCTGAGCAGACGGTGAATCTGACGGGTATTACAGCGGGTGGCGGGGAATCGCAGCCATTGAAGGTGACGGTATCCAGCAGCAACACCACCCTGATTCCGACTCCGACGATGACCTACTCGTCGCCGAACAGCACGGGTTCGATCACATTTGTTCCGACTGCGGATCTGAGTGGCACATCGACGATCACCTTGACGGTTGAAGACGGCGGTCCGGACCTCGATCTGGGAACTGCCGGTGACAATCTGGTGACAACGAAGACTTTTGTGGTGACGGTGCGGGCGGTGAACGATTTGCCGACACTGGATACGCTGTATGATCTGACGGTGACTGAGGATTCGGGTGAGGCGACGGTCGATCTGTCCGGAATCACTGCGGGAGCTGATGAAAGTCAGACGCTGCGAGTATCCGCAGCCAGTGGTGACACGGGAATAATTCCCACCCCGTCTGTTGTCTACACATCGGCCAGCAGCACCGGATCCATCAAGTTCACTCCGGCAGCCAATCGTCATGGGATTGTGACGATCACCGTGACAGTTGAGGATGCTGGTCTGGATGGCGACATCAATACGACAGCGGACAACGGTTATTTCAGCCGGTCGTTCCCGCTGACGATCACTCCTGTGAACGATGCTCCGGACTTCGACCAGCCGGGGAATGTGACGGTGAGTGAGGATGCGCCCGAGCAGACAGTGAATCTGACGGGTATTTCCGCGGGTCCCTGGGAATCTCAGCCGCTGAAGGTGACGGCCACCAGCAGTGACACGGGTCTGGTGCCGACTCCGAATGTGACATACGCGACTCCGGATTCCACCGCAACGTTGAAGTTTACTCCGGTGGCGGATCAGAGTGGCACTGCTGTCATCACAGTGACGGTTGAGGATGGTGGTGGCGACGGCAAGCTTGAGACGTTGGCTGACAACGTGACGGTGACGAAATCGTTTACGGTGACAGTCAATGCGGTGAATGACGTACCGACACTGGATTCCCTGGCGGATGCGACGATCAGTGAGGATGCGTCTGAGCAGTCGGTGAGTCTGAGTGGCATTTCGGCGGGAGGCGGCGAGAGCCAGCCTTTGCGGGTGACGGCTTCCAGCAGCAATCTGAGTCTGATTGGAGAGCCGACGGTGATCTACACGTCAGCAGAGGCTGTGGGTTCCGTGAAATTCACTCCGATTGCTGATCAGAGTGGTGTTGCTGTGATTACGGTCGTTATTGAGGACGGTGGTCTGGACGGTAATCTGAACACAGCGGGTGACAATGCGTCGGTGACTCGTACATTCACTGTGACCGTGACAGCAGTGAACGATACGCCCACGCTGAATCAGCCGTCAGATGCAACGATTGACGAGGATGCTTCTGAGCAGACGGTGAGTCTGACCGGGATTTCGGCTGGTGGTGGTGAAAGCCAGCATCTCAAAGTGACGGCCAGCAGCAGCAATCCGGGGCTGATTCCGGCACCGACGGTTGTTTATACCTCTGCTGATGCGACGGGTTCGTTGAAGTACACGCCGGTTGCTGACCAGCATGGCGTGTCAGTAATTACGATTGTTGTTGAGGATGCTGGTCTGGACAACGATCTGAGCACGACTGGTGACAATCTGACAGTGACCAGGACGTTTACGGTGACGGTAACTTCGGTGAATGATGCTCCGACAATTGACTCACTGTATGATGCGACGATCAGCGAGGATGACGGCGAGCAGGTGGTTGAACTGACGGGTATCAGTGCCGGCGGCGGTGAAGTTCAGTCATTGAGTGTGACAGCATCCAGCAGCAACTCAGGGCTGATTCCAGTACCGACGATTGTCTACACGTCGGCTGATTCTGAGGGTTTATTGAAGTACACGCCGGTTGCCGACCAGAGTGGTTCCGCGGTGATCACGGTGGTTGTTGAGGATGGTGGTCCGGACGGTGATCTGAGCACGACCGGTGACAACGGGACAACCACACTGTCATTCACTGTGACGGTGACACCAGTGAACGATGCACCGACGCTGGACGATTTGTATGACGCGACGATCACCGAGGATGCTGCTGAGCAGACAGTGGATCTGACTGGAATTTCGGCGGGTGATGCTGAGAGTCAGCCGTTGAAGGTCACGGCGACCAGCAGCAATACTGCACTGATTGCGGATCCGACGGTGATTTACACTTCTGCGAATGCGACGGGTACCGTGAAGTACACTCCCGTTGCTGATCAGCACGGTACTGCGGTGATTACGGTTGTGGTCGAGGATGGTGGTCTGGACGGGAATCTGAGTACGTCCGGCGACAATTTGACAGTGACGAAGACGTTTACGGTGACGGTGACTCCGGTGAACGACGCTCCGACGCTGGATCAGCCGGCAGACGTGGCGATCGACGAGGATGCTGGCGAGCAGACGGTGAGTCTGACGGGCATTTCTGCGGGTGGTGGTGAGAGTCAGCCGTTGAAGGTGACAGCGACCAGCAGCGATACCGGTCTGATTCCGGATCCTGTTGTTGTATACAGTTCAGCGGATGCGACTGGTGCTCTGAAGTATTCTTCGGTGTTGAATCTGAGCGGCACCGCGGTGATTACGGTTGTTGCTGAAGATGGCGGACTGGACGGCGATTTGGGAACGACGGGTGACAATCTGACGATCACGCGGACGTTTACTGTGACTGTAAATGCGGTGAACGACGCACCGACGCTGGATCAGCCATCGGACGTAACGATTGCCGAAGACGCCTCCGAGCAGACGGTGAATTTGAGTGGCATAACAGCGGGTGGTGGTGAGAGCCAGCCGTTGAATGTGACAGCGAGCAGCAGCAATACGGATTTGGTACCATCTGTGAGCGTAACGTATGCATCTGCTGATGCGACAGGTTCGCTGCAGTTTACGCCGGCAGCCGACCAGAGTGGTCAGAGCCTGATTATCGTGACGGTCGAGGATGGCGGTCCGGATGGTGATCTGAGCACAACGAGTGACAATGCCACGACAACGTTGATATTCACGGTGACTGTCACAGCGGTAAATGATGCTCCGACGCTGGACCAGCCGTCTGATGTGACGATTGATGAGGATGCGTCCGAGCAGGCTGTTGGTCTGACGGGAATTTCGGCGGGTGGCGGCGAGAGCCAGTCGCTGAAGGTGACAGCGACCAGCAGCGATACTGGACTGATTCCGGATCCGACGGTGGTTTACTCGTCAGCGGATGCGACAGGTTCTCTGAAGTATGCTCCGGTTGCCGACCAGAGCGGTATCGCTGTGATTACGGTGGTCGTGGAAGACGCTGGTCTGGACGAAGACTTTTCGACGACGGGTGACAACCTGACAGTGACTCGGACTTTCACCGTGACGGTGAATGCGGTCAACGATGTTCCGACGATTGACGTGATCAGTGACGCAACAATTGCTGAAGACTCGCCGGAGCAGACGGTGAGCCTGAGTGGGATTTCTGCGGGTGGCGGAGAGTTGCAGCAGATCAGGATTACGGCGACGAGCGACAACCCGGGCCTGATTCCTGACCCATCGGTGATATACACGTCTGCTGACGCAACGGGCCAGCTGTTGTATACGCCAGTTGCTGATCAAAACGGTGTGGCTGTGATTACGGTGGAGGTTGAGGATTCTGGTTTGGACGGTGATTGGTCGACGACGGCGGACAATGCGAAGACCACGATTCTCTTTGTTGTCACGGTAACTTCTGTCAATGATGCTCCCACCATTGATACTCCGAATGGAATCACAATTGATGAGGATGCTGCTGAGCAGTCCGTCAGCCTGACGGGCATCACGGCTGGAGGCGGTGAGGGACAGACGCTGAAAGTAACGGCCAGCAGCAGTGACAGCGTGCTGATTCCGGATCCGGTGGTGTTGTATGTCTCTGCCGATGCGACCGGCACGCTGCTGTTCACTCCGACGGCTGATCTCAGTGGTGAAGTGGTCATTTCGGTCACTGTGGAGGATGCCGGTGAGGACGGGGATCCCGAAACGCTGTTTGACAATGCGTCCACGACAGTGACATTTACAGTGTTGATCAATCCGATCAACGATGTGCCGATGCTGGACTTTATTTCGGATCTTGAGATTGACGAGGACTCGGCCGAACTGGACCTGCTGATCACTGGCATCACAGCAGGTGGGGGTGAAAGTCAGCCGCTGAAGGTGACTGCGACAAGCGAAAACACTGATCTGATCCCGGATCCCGTGGTGGTTTATTCGTCCGCGGAAGAAGTTGGAGTGCTGAAGTTTGCGCCGCTGCCGGATCAAAGTGGGTTTGCTGTGATCACTGTGCTGTTGGAGGACGGTGGACTGGATGGTGATCTGGACACTACCGGTGACAACCTGACGATCAGCCGCCAGTTCACCGTGTTTGTGAATCCGATCAACGACGTGCCGACTCTGGATCAGCAGGCTGATCTGGTGATAGCCGAGGATGCGTCTGAGCAGACTGTCAGTCTGACGGGTATCTCTGCTGGTGGGGGCGAAGCGCAGCCATTGAATGTGGTGGCGGTGAGCGACAACAGTGATTTGATTCCGGATCCTCTGGTAACGTATTTCTCAGCGGATTCGACGGGTTCGCTGAAGTTTACTCCGACGCCGAATCTGAGCGGTTTGGCCAATATCTATGTGACAGTGACAGATGGGGGTCTGGATAACGATCTTTCGACTCCGGATGACAACCTGTCGACCACAATGGTGTTTACAGTTGTGGTAACGGCCATCAACGATGCTCCAACGCTGGATCCGGTTGCCGATCTGACGATCGACGAGGATGCGCCACAGCAGCTTGTCGACTTGAGCGGTATCACGGCAGGTGGCGGTGAAACTCAGCATTTGCGAGTGACGGCTGCCAGCAGCAATCAGTCGCTGATGCAGGATCCGAGGGTGACTTACACTTCGGCCGAGTCCACTGGTCAGTTGCGATTTATTCCGCTGCCGGATCAGAATGGAACGACAATAATTACAGTGACGATTGAAGATGCTGGTCTGGACGAGGATATGTCAACCAGGGGTGACAATGCCACGTACAGCTACAGCTTCACTGTGACTGTTCGGCCGATCAACGACGTGCCTCTGCTGGATCAGCCGGCGGATCTGATCATTGCGGAAGATGCTCCTCAGCAGACCGTGTCTCTGACGGGTATAGCGGCCGGTGGTGGTGAATCACAGCCATTGAGAGTGACCGCAACCAGCAGCAATACGACGCTGATTCCCGCCGTGTCGGTGGACTATCTGACACCGGCTGCCGTGGGTTCTGTCCGGTTTACGCCGACTGCCGATCTCAGTGGCACCTCAGTGATTACAGTTGTGCTGGAAGATGGCGGTGATGATGGCGATCTGGCGACGGCCGGGGACAACCTCACAGTCACTCGCACGTTTACCGTGACCGTGACTCCGGTGAATGACATACCGACGATTAACCAGCCGGCAGATCTGACGATAGCCGAGGATGCTCCGCAGCAGACGGTGACTCTGACTGGTATCACAGCGGGCGGCGGTGAGAGCCAGCCGCTCAAGCTGACGGTGTCCAGCAGCAATACAACGCTGATTGCCACTCCCACCGTGTCCTATCTGACGCCGAATTCCAGCGGTTCCATCAGCTTTACTCCGACAGCCGATCTGAGCGGTACAGCGCTGATTGTTCTGACAGTTGAGGATGGTGGTCTGGACGGCGATCTGGCTACGGCCGGGGACAACCTGACTGTGATGACGAGCTTTACTGTGACGGTGACACCGGTCAACGACACTCCGCTGCTGAATCAGCCGTCGAATCTGACGATTGCTGAAGATGCGGCACAGCAGACGGTGAATCTGAGTGGTATTGCAGCGGGTGGCGGGGAAACTCAGCCGTTGCGAGTCACCGCGATCAGCAGCAACACGGGGCTGATTCCGGATCCGACGGTGACATACACCAGTGCCAGCGCGACGGGTGCCATTGCCTTTACTCCGGTCGCTGATCAGAACGGCAGTGCGGTCATCACAGTCACCGTGACTGACGGTGGTCTGGATGGTGATCTGGCGACGCCCGGGGACAACCTTTCGTTCAGCCGCAGCTTTACCGTGACGGTAACTCCGGTCAACGATGCTCCGCTGATGGACGCTTTGTCGGACCTGACAATAGCCGAGGATGCTCCGCTGCAGACTGTGAGTCTGACGGGCATCGCCGCGGGTGGTGGTGAAAATCAGCCACTGAAGGTGACGGTCAGCAGCAGCAATGCGGGGCTGATTCCGACCCCGGCATTGAGCTATGTCAGCCCGAATGCAACCGGTTCCATCACTTTTGCTCCAGTGGCGAATCTGAGTGGTTCGGCGGTGATCACAGTGGTGCTGGAAGATGGTGGCGGTGATGGTGATCTTGCCACTGCAGCAGACAATCTTTCGGTGACTCGCACGTTTGCCGTGACGGTGACGGCGGTGAATGATGCTCCAACCCTGGATGCTCTGGCTGATGTCACATTGGATGAGGATTCTTCTCAGCAGACGCTGAATCTGCGGGGCATCAGTGCGGGTGGTGGTGAGAACCAGCCATTGAGGGTTACGGCTTCCAGCAGTAACACCGGAGTAATTCCGAACCCGACAATTGTGTACACATCAGCGGATGCTACTGGTCTGATCCGGTTTACCCCGGCACCTGACCAGAGTGGCGTAGTGGTGCTGACTGTGCAGGTTGAGGATGGCGGTCCGGATGGGAATCTGAGCACGACCGGGGACAACGGTGTGTTCAATCGCTCATTCACGGTGACCGTGAATCCGCTGAACGATGCTCCGACACTGAGTCCGCTTTCAAATCTGACGATCCTTGAGGATTCGACTGAGCAGACAGTGAATCTGAGTGGGATTACGGCAGGTGGTGGTGAGAGCCAGCCATTGAACGTGACGGCTGTCAGCAGCAACGCGGGTCTGATTCCGACTCCGAGCATCAGCTACACGTCGGCTGATTCGACGGGAACCTTGAGGTTCACGCCGACTGCTCGTACGACCGGTGTCAGCACGATTACGGTCACATTGGAAGACGGTGGTCTGGACCAGGATCTGTCGACGACGGCGGACAACCGGACCTTCAGTCGCAGCTTCAGTGTGACGGTGCAGGCGATTCGTCCGGTGATTGTCAGTCCGATTGGTTCAACACCGGCTCAGCGTCCGACGTTCATCTGGACTTCAGTTCCGGGTGCTGCATCGTACAAGGTGTGGGTGAAGAATGTGAGCACTGGTGCGAATCCGTTCCATCAGGCGACCAGCGTGTCCACCGTGTACCAGATGCCGTTCAATCTGGGAATTGGTAAGTTTGATGTGTATGTTCAGGCGGTGTTTGCGACGGGTGCGGTGAGTGACTGGTCTTCGATCAATCGCTTCACCGTGGTAACTCCGGTGAGTGTGTCTTCGCTGGCACAGCGGCAGGCGACCTACCGTCCGACACTGACGTGGTTGGCGCTGCCTGGTGCGAGCAAGTATGAGATCTGGCTGGATAATCGTTCGACAGGTCAGAGTCAGGTGTATCGAACCTTTGTGACGACGACTTCGTGGACGCCGGATGCGGATCTGCAGTTGTCTCGCTATCGCTTCTGGGCTCGCGGCATCGCAGTGGATGGAACTCCGGCTGGCTGGAGCCCGCAGACGGACTTCCTGGTGGTGACTCCGCCGCAGCCGGTGACTCCGCTGTCGTCGACATTTGATCGTCAGCAGACGTTCACGTGGACAACGGTCCTGGGAGCGACCTCGTACGGGGTGTACCTGCAGAATACGTCGAATGGTGCCGTGGTGGCGAATGTTTCGGGTCTGCCGACTCCGAGCTGGACCCCGACGGTTGCTCTGGCCGACGGCAACTATGCGTGGTGGTCGATTGCTGAATCCGCGATTGCCGGATTCCGCAGTGACTGGTCGGTGCGTACGGACTTCTATGTGGGTGGTCGCCCTGTTGTGACGGGTCCGACTGGTCAGGTTGCGACGCTGCGTCCGACGATTCGCTGGGCGGATGTGGTTGGTGCCGGCAAGTATGACGTGTGGCTGAATCGAACATTCGGCAATCAGATTGATTTCAACGTCTTCAAGCAGTTTGGTGTGACGGGGAATTCACTGCAGGTGCCGGCGGATCTGGTGAACGGAGCCGAATATCGAGTCTGGGTGCGGGCAGTAAGTACGACGGATGAAGTATCCCCATGGAGCAATCCGCAGGACTTCTCGGTATTTGTGGCTTCGCAGCAGGATTCGGTGCCGCAGCCGGCTGGTTCAGGCGATCTGCAGCTGCTGGCAGTTGAGCCGGCGGTTGTGCAGATTCCGCAGCTGCAGTCGACTTTGGCGGCTGAGCCTGCACGGAGTGAACGGGCTGTTGTCAGTGTCCGACGGGCTGAGCAGGATGAGCTGGAGATTGAGCGGGCGACGATTCTCGCTGCTGCCGCTCAGCAGGTTCATTCGGCTGCAGCGGTTGAGGCTGATGACTTCGGTGCTGATTCGGCCGTGGACCAGTCGATTCAGGATATTGTTGAGGCTCTGCTGTCCGGTGGTCTGAATCTGACCTGAGTGTGAGATTCAGCAGGTGATGAATTTGTGAAGCCGGCAGTGAAAACTGCCGGCTTTTTCCGTATCTGGACAAACGATTAAGAGTTCGCCAGGATATGGAGGGGTTTACCCGCAATGTGGTATACCCTTGAAGGTGCAACAGAGGAGTGTCGTTGTGAAAACGAGTGTCCCGGGACTGTTGTTGGATTCCGGACCGAACGGGATGTCTCGGTTTCGGGTGCAGACAGAACTGGCCAGTGCGGAGTTATTTCTGCATGGCGCGCATTTGGCAGCGTGGCAGCCGGCGGATCACCGACCGGTGTTGTGGCTGAGTGGTAATTCGTGGTTTGAGGCCGGCAAACCGATTCGGGGTGGTGTACCCATCTGTTTTCCGTGGTTTGGCCCGCACCCTCAGGACTCAGCCTTGCCGGCCCATGGAACCGCGCGGCTGCAGGAGTGGCAATTGCAGACGGCGTCGTCCGGGCCGGACGGTGTGATCAGACTGCTGCTGCAGTCGATGATTGGCAGTTTTATTGTGCGATACGAATTGGGGATTGGCAGGGAGCTGCACCTGCAGCTGACGTGCGAGCTGTCGGCGACGGTGACGCAGGCCGAGCGATTTGAGGCAGCGCTGCACACGTATTTTGCCGTTTCGGATATTCGTGCTGTGCAGATCACTGGTTTGGAAAATGCGGGCTTTCTGAACAAGGTACCGCAGCTCGAGCGGTGTGAGCCGACGGGTGAAGCGATACGATTTTCAGAAGAGACGGATCGGGTGTATCAGAATACGCCGGACACCGTGGTGCTGCATGATCCGGGTTTGCAGCGGAAGATTTCCGTCAGCAAGCAGGGATCATTGTCGACTGTGATCTGGAATCCATGGATCGACAAAAGTCGTCGGATGCCGGATTTTGGTGATGACGAGTGGACCGGGATGGTGTGCATCGAGACGGCGTGTGTGGGTGATCATGCGATTGTGCTGCAGCCGGGACAGTCACATCAGATGTCGGCGACGATCTGCGTGAGCTGAGCGGAGTGGCTGGTGCCCGACGCCGATCCACCGTTGCGGGGGGAGCCACGGGTGGGTGGGGGCGACTATTCGATGGTCTGCAACTGATCTGCGTTTTCGCGGTTCAGCCTCAGTTGTCCGCAGGCGGCGTCGATGTCGGCGCCTTTGCGTTTGCGGACTGTGGCGGGGATGCCGCGGCGCAGCAGGATGTCGAGGAATTTCTGGGTGTGGGGCTCACGCGGTGCGGTCAGAGTCAGTTCGCTGACGCCATTCATGGGGATCAGGTTGACGTGCGCCGTGCGACCCTGCAGCAGGGATGCCAGTTCTTCGGCATGCTGCGGCTGATCGTTGACTCCGGCCAGCAGGACATATTCCCACGACACGCGTCGTCCGGTCTGCTGATGGAAGTCTTCAGCCGCGGCCACGATGTCTGCTATGCCGATGTTGCGATTGACGGGTACGATCTGGGTACGCAGGTGGTCGTTGGGAGCGTGCAGTGAAATGGCCAGATTGTACTGAGCTCCAAGGCGGGCAAACTCGCGGATCTTTTCCGGCAGGCCAACAGTGGAAACTGTGATGCGACGGGAACCCAGACCAAAGCCGTCTTCGGCCGTCAGCACATCGAGGGCGGCCGTCAGCGAGCGGAAGTTGGCCAGAGGTTCGCCGATGCCCATCACGACGATATTGGTGATTTTTTCGTCCGGCTGCAGCAGTCGGTGCAGTACCAAAACCTGTTCGAAGATTTCGGCCGCTGTCAGATTGCGACGAACTCCCAGCAGGCCACTGGCGCAGAAGACGCAGCCCATCGCGCAACCGACCTGTGTACTGATGCAGACGGTGCGACGATCGGGTTCGCGCATCAGCACACATTCCACCAGTTCGCCGTCCTGCAGTTTCAGCAGCAGTTTTTCGGTGCGGTCTGAGGCGATCTGATGCTTGATGATTTCGAAGGAGCAGAAACGGAAGTGGAGCTGCAGCAGCTGTCGCAGCGCTGCCGGCAGATCGCTCATGCTGTCAAACGAGGTGACCCGCCGCTGAATCAGCCACTGGCGAATCTGCTTCGCGCGGAATGCCGGCTGGCCGACGCTGCGCAGCCATTCGACCAGGGAATCGGGTGAGGATTCCAGGATCGCTGGCAGCAGCCGGGGCGATGGAGTTGGGTCTGCTGTCATCACAGGCAGCAGGTTGTCAGAAGTCGGTGTGGTAGTCACGGCTGACCGGACGTCCTTTCCGGAGCAGTGCTGCGTGAACGAGCCAGGTTGCGGCGATAGCTGCGGATCATCCCGGAATACTCGCTGTCAAGAACTTCCCGCCCGCCATCCTTCACATCATTCTCCAGCTGATCCTGCAGTTGTCCCCATTGCCTTCGTTGTCCGCGTTTGACAGTAACGTCCGGGACTGCGCCATCGAATACCCCTGCATTGCCGCGTGAGCCGGGATCGGATGACGAGGGGCTGCTGTCTGACCCCAGCTGGCCGGGTGCGAACCTGGCTGGCAGTGAATTCTTAGCAGCGTTTTTCAGTGATTTGGCGGCATCGGCGAGGGATTGAGCACTGCTCTGCCCCGGCTGCCGGCCACCCTGTTCACTGCCCGGTGGTCCTGGCTGGCGAGACTGGCGGCTGTCCTGACTGCTGCCCTGTTGTCCGCCCGATGCATTCTGCTGGCCCTGCCGGGACTGCTGTCCGTCTGCACCTGACTGCTGCGGCTGTTCGCCGGCCTGTGGTTGCCCCATTTCACCGGGTTGTCCCGGCTGGCCGGATTCACCGGGTTGCCCTGGCTGTCCCGAGCCTTCAGCGTCCCCCGGAACGGCCGGCTGCTGACTGTCTTCCTGGGCCATACGCCGGGCTGCCTGCTGCAGATTCTGCAGGGCTTCCCCGATGCTGTCACCCACTTCATCCGGGACCGGGTTGGAAGGGTCACGCAAACCCTGAGCGGCCTGGGCTGCCAGCTGACCGGCTCGACTGAGCTGTCCGGCGGCCTGTTCGGCCGCCTGCCCGGCCTGCTGAAGCTGAGCCTGCTGCATGCTGTCTGCAGCCTGTTGCCCGCTGCCGGCAGCCTGCTGAGCTGCCTGAGCGGCCTCCTGAGACGGTCGTGCAAGGTTTTGCAGTCCGAGTGCCGGGTGATTGAGTCTTTCGGACAGGGAATTCAACTGCTGCGGCAGTTCACCAGCCTGCTGATTGACATCCTGCTGAGTCTGTCGCTGGGCGAATGTCTGAGTCGGATTGCTGGACTGCATCTGGCGCAGTGAGTCTGCCATGCGTGTCAGATCATTCCGCTGCTGCTGCAGTTGTGCGACCTGATCCTGACGTTCCGCAGCATTCATCTGCCCGGCGGCCTCTCCGGCCTCTTCGGCAGCAGAATTCAGTTGTTCTGCGGCGCGTTGAAACTGGCCGGATTCGGCCGATCGTCGGGCATCACCAGCTCGCTGGGCAGAACGTTCTGCTGCGGCCTGCGCTGCCTGCGAAACGACAGAGTCCTGCTGCAGTGTCTGAGCCTGCTGGCTGGCCGCCTGGGCCAGTTGATCCAGTTGCTGCAACATTGCTGCAGTGGCCTGCTGCTGAGTATCTGGCTGATCGGTGCGTTCGGCTGCCAGCTGCTGCAGTTTCCGGTTCAGTTCCTGCAGTCGCTGCTGCAGCTGCCGGGCCTGCTGCTGAGGGCTGTCGGGTGATGGCGACGTGTTGTCCGGCTGTCCCTGGGCCTGCTGACGGGCGGCCTCAGCCAGTTGCGCGGCGGTCTGCTGCAGGGCCTGCTGCGGTGCTGCCAGGTTGCCCTGACGCAGGTCGCGAATGGCCTGGTCGAGTGCAGCGGGGTCGAGTGCAGCGGGGGCGGGCCGTGCAGTGTCGGGCTGCTGAGAATCTGTCGGCGGCGGGGAATCAGCCGGCTGCTGTTTCAACTGCTGCATGACGGTCTGCAGGTCGGCCTGCAGCTGCTGCAACTGGCCGGCCAGTTGTTCGGCATCACGACCGGCATCGCGAGCCTCTTCCTGGACGCCTGTGGCCACGCCCTGCTGTCGCTGTGCCAGTTGTTCGAGCTGTTTGGAGAGTGCGGCAGCCTGGTCCAGCTGAGCTTCGCGGGCGGCCTGCAGCAATTCCTGTTGTTTTTTCAGCAGGTCCTGCAGCTGCTGATCAAGTTGCTGCTGTTCGCCCTGCAGTCGCTGCTGTTCAGCGGTCAGTTGTTTTTGAAAATCTTCCGGTGACTGTCCGGCCGCCGGCTGTCCCTGCTGCCGCTGCTGCTGGTGCTGCAGTGAATCGTCGGCCAGTTTTTCTGCGTCGAGTGCCAGTCGGTTGAGTTCGGCGAGGTCCTGTTCGAGTTTTGCGGCGCGTTCCATCTGAGCGGCTGACTGATCCAGCTCGTTGCGAATCTGCTGCAGGCGATTTTCTGCCTGCTGCAGATCCTGGACAGCCGGGTCGCGTTCGGCAGCGGCCGCTGCATTCAAATGTTCGGCCACTTCACGACGCAGCTGCTGCGCCAGTGCCGCCAGTTTGTCGGCGGGCTGCTGCATGAGCGGGTGCTGGGCCGTTTGTTCGGCCAGATCCTGCAGGTGATTGCCCTGCGTCTGCTCTTTTTCACTGAGTCCGCGGACTTCATCGCGAGTTTTCTGGCTGAGGTCCTGTTGAGCTTTCGCGCGAAGCTGAGCGGCTTTGGCGACATCGAGTGCCAGTTCCTGAGACAGTTTCCGCAGAGCTTCAAGCAATTCGCGATCGGCCTGCTGAAGTGCCTGCAGTCCAATCGGCGGTGCGGTGTCGGACACCTTCAGGATCCACGGGCCCTGCCAGACGGTCTGGGGACCCGGGCTGGGGCGTTCGTCGGCTGTGCGAGCTCGCAGTTCCAGAGTATCGCCCTGCTGCAGTGCGAGAGGTTTGAGATCGAGTCGGAAGTCAAAGGCGACGGCTTCAGCACCTGTTTCCAGTGGTTCAGCCGGCTGAATGCGGAAGGCTTCCTGATTGCGGCGGAAGTGCAGTTCCAGCATTCCGATGCCGATGTCGTCTGTGGCGATGGTGTTGAGCGGAACAACGTCATCGGGTCGAACTTCGAGGCCATCGCGGATTCCGGTGGCCTGCAGCACGGGCGGTTTGTCGGGCACAGCGGTCAGTCGTCGGTCGGCTGGTTCGCTGATGGGCAGACCGACATCATCATGAGCCTGGAATTCGAAGCGTCCGCCCCCGGAGACAGCGAATGTCAGCTCGGCCTGCAGGCGATCGGGTGACCACTGCAGTTTGGGGACTGCAGGTTCGGCGGAGGCCTGCTGCGGGGTTTCGGCCATGGGCTGTCCGGCGGCAGCCGCAGCAAGTTCTTCGGGCAGCAGCTGATTGTTTTCGCCGGGGGTCATTTCTTCGCCGCTGCCGGCTGTGCGAGCGGGCAGTGGCTGCCAGTTATGCCAGACCAGTTGCAGATCGGCGATGGGTTTATTGAACTGCAGCTGCATGCGAATCTGGCTGTCTTCGAATACGAAAACTTCGCCGGTGATGCCATCCACCATCTGTACGGGGCGACGGGTCCATGCGGGGGGCGTTTCTGTGAGCGTGGCGGCAAGAATCCGCGGAGATTCAGCAACTGTCAGAGTGTGCCATTCGGTAAAGGCACCTCCGCCGCTGACACGGTACTGCAGGGATTGTCGGGCATCGCTGAGGACGGTCGTGTACTGCAGCTCGGCTTCATTCCAGGCCATGCTGATCTGTTCGAACCGACCGTCCTGAGTCTGCAGTTCGAGTGTGACCTGCTGCGGGCGAGTTCCTGGGGTGGCAGTACGCCAGCGCGGAGTGGCAGCAAAGGTGACATCGGAGCCGACGGCGGCAACCTGCTGTGGCAGAGTGATTTCAAACCACAGATTCGTGGGAGCGGCCAGATTGGCGAAGGGAGTCAGCAGTCGCCGTGCCAAAAGCTGTGAACTGTCGGGCCAGAGTGTCAGTGGCAGGAAGATGGCGAGCAGGCAGGCGGTGGCCTGCAGTAAGCGACGGATTGTTTTTTGACCGGGTACAACCTGTCCGGGGCGGATCTGGGCAAGTTTCTGCGAGGTCCGCTGCTTCAGCAGCTGCCGCATCAGATCAGAGCCGGATTCATCGGGTGAGATGTCGGGGCGACTGAGTGAAGCGAGTGTGGCGAGGGCTTCCTGCAGGTCGGGGAACTGCAGGTCGACGGCGGCGCCGAGTTCCTCTGCGGGGAGCGTGCGGATCGCGGGCAGCAGCAGTCGGCGAATGAAAACAATGACGCAGGTGCTGATTGTGACCAGCAGCAGCAGCAGTCGAGGAGTGGATGGCAGCAGCAGGAGGTAGTCGAGCAGGCAGGCCAGCAGCAGCGTGATGGAGCCGGTGGCGATGGTTTCAGCGGACCCGCGGAGCACGGCCTGCAGTCGGACAAGTCGACGACACTGCAGCAGCAGCCGGGACAGGCCGGGGATCTGGCTGAGGGTGGCGGAGGACATGTGGAAACCTGCTGCGGCGAAAAACGGGGGACAGTGTTAAGTCAAAGTCTACCGTGCCGGGCTGCAGCCCTGCCACACTATCCGGCGGATTCCGCGAGGTTCATAAAGCAAAAAACCGCGTTTCCCGGAAGGAAACGCGGTTTCAGATCGTCAGCAGCCGGGTGGCTGATATCAATAGCGGTAGTGTTCCGGCTTGTACGGTCCGGTCGGCTTCACGCCAATGTAGGAAGCCTGCTCGGCCGTCAGCACTTCCAGTTTGGCACCCAGTTTGTCGAGGTGCAGGCGGGCAACTTCTTCGTCCAGTTCCTTCGGCAGCAGGTGCACATCGACCGAGTACTTGCCGGGGTTGGTCCAAAGTGCAATCTGAGCCATCACCTGGTTGGTGAAGCTGTTGCTCATCACGAATGACGGATGCCCCGTGGCACAGCCGAGATTCACGAGACGGCCTTCAGCCAGCACGATGATGGCCTTGCCGTTCGGATACACGTACTTATCAACGGGACCGCCTTCGTCTGCAGCAGTCTTGATGCGGATCCGACGAATTGACTTGTGGTTGTTCAGGTAGGCAATCTGGATTTCCGAGTCGAAGTGGCCGATGTTGCAGACGATTGCCTGATGCTTCATCTTGTCCAGATGCTCACCACGGATCACGTCAATGTTTCCGGTGGCGGTAACGAAGATGTCGCCGAGGGCGGCGGCTTCGTCCATCGTCAGAACCTGATAGCCTTCCATCAGAGCCTGCAGAGCGCAGATCGGGTCGATCTCGGTGACGATCACGCGAGCCCCCAGTCCGTCCATGGCGTCGGCACAGCCCTTGCCCACGTCACCGTAGCCACAAACCACAACAACCTTGCCGGCGACCATGACGTCGGTGGCACGCTTGATACCGTCGGCCAGCGATTCGCGGCAGCCGTAAAGATTATCAAACTTCGACTTGGTGACTGAGTCATTAATGTTGATGGCAGGTACTGCCAGTTTGCCCGCAGCCTTCATCTGGTGCAGGCGATGCACACCAGTGGTGGTTTCTTCAGACAGGCCAACAATGCCCGGCAGCAGTTCCGGAAACTTATCATGAACCATGGTGGTCAGGTCGCCACCGTCGTCCAGAATCATATTCAGCGGCTGACCATCCGGGAAGATAATGGTCTGCTCGATGCACCAGTCGAATTCTTCGTTGGTCATGCCCTTCCACGCGTAGACCGGAATGCCCACAGCAGCGATGGCCGCGGCAGCGTGATCCTGCGTGGAAAAGATATTGCAGCTGGACCACTGAACCTGAGCACCCAGGGCCTTGAGGGTTTCAATCAGGACAGCGGTCTGGATGGTCATGTGCAGGCAGCCGGCAACGCGAGCACCTTTCAGTGGCTGCGAGTCGGCGTATTTTTCACGAAGCGCCATCAGCCCGGGCATTTCGATTTCGGCGATTTCAATTTCTTTTCGCCCGAGTTCGGCCAGTTCAATGTTGGCCACTTTATAAGGCAATGACGATATGGCGCTCATGTAGATCTCACCTGCAGGACAGACTTAAAAAATTCAGACCCGGGGTCTTTCCGCTGAACAACCCCCTACTTTAACCACGGTTTCCCCGGAAACTCCAGAGAAAAGCCATTGTTTTGCCTGTTGCTGCGGATGGGAAACAGGGGAAATCGGCACAACTGTCAGACTCAGATGCCTTTTGAGCGGCTGAGACGCTTGCGTTCCGTCTCGGTCAGCAGCGTTTTTCGCAGTCGAATGACCTGTGGAGTTACTTCCACGTATTCGTCCCATTCGATGTATTCGAGTGCGGCTTCAAGAGTCATCTGGCGTGGCGGACGCAGAATGATGGCTTCATCAGCGCCCGTCGTACGCATGTTGGTGAGTTTCTTTTCGCGAATCGGATTGACGACCATGTCGTTGTCGCGGCTGTTTTCACCGACAATCATGCCCTCGTAAACTTCGTCCCCGGGATTTACGAACAGGTCGGCGCGCTCCTGCAGTTTCCACAGTGCGAAGGCGATGGCTTTGCCGCCTTCCTGCGAGACCAGTACGCCGTTCAGGCGATGCGGAATCTCGCCTTCCACCGGCCGGTATTCTTCAAATCGGTGGTGCATGATCGCTTCACCGCGAGTGGCATTAAGCATTTTGGTGCGGAGTCCGATGAGTCCGCGGGCCGGAATACTGAATTCCACGTGGGTCATGCCGGTGGAGGTGGAATTCATGACTTTGGCCTGACCACGGCGGGCCCCCACCAGTTCCATGACCGGTCCCAGGTCAGAGGCCGGTACGTCCACTTCCAGCAGCTCGTACGGTTCGCATTTCCTTCCGTCGATTTCACGGATGATGACTTCCGGTTTGCCGACGGACAGTTCATAGCCCTCGCGACGCATGGTTTCGATCAGCACGGCGAGGTGCAGAACACCGCGACCGGAAACCTTGAAGGCTTCCATGTCGTTCGTCTCCTCGACTCGCAGCGCCACATTCGACTGCAGTTCGCGAAACAGTCGATCGCGGAGATTGCGACTGGTGACAAACTTGCCGTGCTGCCCTGCCAGCGGCGAGCTGTTGACGGTGAATTTCATGGCCAGCGTTGGTTCATCGATGGCGATGCGTTCGAGCGCGACGGGGGTCAGCGGATCAGCGATGGTGTCGCCGATTTCCGGATCCGGAATCCCGGTCACTGCGACAATGTCTCCGGCTGCCGCTTCAGCGGTGTTGCTGCGGCCAAGATTGTCATACAGCTGGACCTGTTCGATCTTTGCCATGGTTTTGACACCATTGGCACGCATCACCGCCACCTGCTGGCCAGTGCGAATGCGACCGGCTGCGATGCGTCCCGTGGCGATGCGGCCGACGTAACGTGACCATTCGAGGCTGGTGACCATCAATTGCAGCGGATCGTCAGGTCGCACGACGGGACCCGGGATTTTCTGCAGCACCATGTCCAGCAGCGGGCGGATGTCGCCACCCTTCTTCGCCGGATCAAGAGTTGCGTAGCCTTCACGGGCACTGGTGTAGATGTAGGGGAAGTCCAGAGTTTTGTCATCGGCGCCCAGTTCGACCAGCAGGTCAAACGTCTGCGACAGGACTTCGTCAGGGCGACAGTCCGGGCGGTCAATCTTGTTGATGACGACCAGCAGGGACAGACCGCACTGCAGAGCTTTCTGGAGTACGAACCGGGTCTGCGGGCGGGGACCTTCAAAGGCATCGACCAGCAGCAGGGCGCCGTCGGCCATCCGCAGCACGCGCTCCACTTCGCCACCGAAGTCGGCGTGTCCCGGAGTATCGATGATGTTGATGCGGACACCTTCCCACATCATGGCGATGTTCTTCGCCAGGATTGTGATGCCGCGCTCGCGTTCGAGATCATTGGAGTCCAGCAGGCAGGTCTGCATCGTCTGATTTTCGCGGAAGACGCCGCTTTGGCGAATCAGGCAGTCCACGAGGGAGGTTTTGCCGTGGTCGACGTGGGCAATGATCGCGATATTCCGCACGTCGGTCCGCCGCAGCAGACCATCCGCGTCGACACTGGTTGCAGTTTGAGCCACAGACATGAACACTTCCCGGAAACAGATCGGCTGAGAAAGAATTCGCAGGGCCACTGAAATCAGGGAAACCCTGAACAGGCCCGGCAAAACACGCGGCAGGGTCGAGCAGCGACGCCGTGGAAACCGCGGAAAAGCCGACCAGAGAGCCGAGGCATGCTATCGACAATTCCGCCCCATTCGAAGATCGGCCTGTGAAATTCAAGTGAAATTCCAGGGTAATGGAGCGTTTTTTGGTGGAAGAGTCGGAAAATGAGGGAGTCGGGTGGCGGGAATCGCAGGGCGGCCGGGCGATCGGCAGTTTGTCATTTCCATGCTGCCACGATAAAAAATTCGGCAATAAAGCCTGCCGGACCAGTCTTACACACTGAAAGTATCAGCATGCAAAGTTCCGCTGAAACCGTCGCACAGTATCTGCAGGAGCTGCCTGCCGACCGACGGGAGCTTATGGAGACGCTGCGGCAGGTGATTGCCGACAGCATCGATCCGCGATTTGTGGAAACCATGCAGTACGGCATGATTACGTGGGTGATTCCGAAGGACATTTATCCGCCCGGCTATCACTGCAAACCCACGGACTGTGTGCCGTTTCTGTCACTGGCATCGCAGAAAAACGCGGTGTCGATTTATCTGATGAACGTGTACTACGACAAAACGCTGGAAGCGCGACTGCGTCAGGGCTGGGAGGCTGCCGGGCTGCGACTGGATCTGGGCAAAGCGTGTCTGCGGGTGCGCCGGATCTCTGAAACGGCCCTGCCTGTTTTGGCGGAAATCATTGGGGCAACGACACTTGACGCGTATCTTGAACACTACGTCGGGGTGTTGGCGAAGGGAAAAAAGTCCGCGTCGGCAGGGAAGTAGGCGGGTTTGTCAGTTTTCAGTTTTCAGTTTTCAGTTGGGGGCGCGGGACGGCGACGCGGGCCGGGACGAGGCGTGGCGGGGGCGAGGCCGGGACGTGGCGGGCGCGGGCGGGCCGGGCAGAGTACCGCGGAGGGTGTCGGGGCAGTGCCTGATTGAACGAAGCGTCGCGTTTCCGATGGGGTGGGCTCGGGCAGGATTGCCCGAGCCACGTGTTTTGACGCTGCGGTCGCTGCGCGCCCCGGGGTCAGGGCGGCGGGTCTGCGTCAGGTTTGCCAGCGGGGCAGGCTGAAGCGGCGGACTACTGAGGCGCGTGGCAGGTTTTGCAGCGAACGGCAGCGCGGACGATGCGACCGCATTTGCTGCAGCGCTTGGTTTTTTTGGCAAGTTTGGCTTTGGTACGAGGACGCAGGACCATGGGAGAATCTCCGGAGACACCAGTGCGGGTGTCAAAAGTTGTGAACAGAACAGAAGTGCCGGCGGCACGAAGACGGAGTTCCGATCTGCTGTCTGCCATCCGGGACCAGTACCGGACGAAGTGGGAATCAACCACGTTGGGAATCAGGGGGCAGACGAGCGGAATTCCGCGGGTCGGGCAGTGTATCGTGGTGAATCGGCCGAAACAATCTCGTTTTCCCGGGGAATATCCGAAACGGCAATCGCGGAGTTTCGTTTCCGGGAAGTCCGTGACATAATGCAGCGGTGTTTGCGTGCCTGCTGAAGTGTCCGGTTCTGATTATCCCGCCTGTTTTCGGAGTTTCCATCCATGTCCACGACATCGTCCGGCGGATCTCGCCGTGGTTTCCTGAAGTCATCGACGGCAGCAGCGGCTGCCACGGGTGTTTTGTCGGCTGCAGCACCGGCGCTGTATGCAGCGGAAGACAACACGATCCAGCTGGCCCTGGTGGGCTGTGGCGGTCGTGGCACCGGGGCTGTGGCCAATGCGTTTGCCGTGGACAACGGGCCGCTGAAACTGGTGGCGATGGCCGATGTGTTTCAGAAGAATCTGGACGGCAGCTATGGTCGTCTGAATGCGGACCATGGTCAGTCGGGCAGGATGGATGTTCCTCCGGAGCGTCGATTTGTGGGATTTGACGCCTACAAGCAGGCGATGGACTGCCTGAAGCCCGGTGACGTCGTCATCCTCACGACTCCGCCTGCCTTTCGCTGGGTGATGTACACCTACGCGATCGAGAAGGGTCTGAACGTGTTTATGGAGAAGCCGGTCACGGTGGACGGCCCGACGACTCGCCGAATTCTCGCTCTGAACGAAAAAGCGATCGAGAAGAATCTGAAGGTGGCGGTAGGTCTGATGTGCCGTCACTGTGAGGCTCGTCGTGAGCTTCACGACCGGATTCAGAACGGTGAAATCGGCGAAGTGACGGCTCTGCGGGCTTATCGTCAGGCGGGTCCAACGGGTACGGCAGCGACGGGTCCGAAGCCGGAGGGCGTCAGCGAGCTGCTGTGGCAGATCAGCAAATTTCACGCATTTTTGTGGCTCAGCGGTGGTGCGGTCAGTGACTTCCTGATCCACAATATCGATGAAAGCTGCTGGATGAAGAATGCGTGGCCGGTCAAGTGCATTGCGGCCGGCGGTCGGCACTATCGCGGCGACAGTGTGGACCAGAATTTTGATACGTATTCGATGGAATACACGTTTGAGGACGGCACGAAGCTGTTCATGAACGGTCGTACGATGCCGGGCTGTTACCAGGACTTCTCCAGCTATGCTCACGGCACGAAGGGTCTGGCGGTGATTTCGAATGGTGGTCACTGGCCATCGCGAGCTCGCATCTACAAGGGCCATGCGATGACCGACGAGAACGTGATCTGGTCATTTGGTCAGGAGAAGAACAATCCATATGTGGACGAGTGGAAGCATCTGATTGCGGCCATTCGGAACAACGAGAAGTACAATGAGGTGGAGCGCGGGGCGATGGCCAGCCTGGTGACGTCCATGGGTCGCATGGCGGCTCATACGGGTCAGGAGATTACTCTGGAGCAGATGATGAACAGTGAGCACGAGTTTGCTCCGGACATCGAAAAGCTGACGCTGGAGTCAGAGTCTCCGCTGAAGGCGGACGAGAGCGGTCGGTATCCGATTCCGCTGCCAGGTCTGGAAAAGAGCCGGGAATATGTATCCTGAGGTTTTTTGAGGCACCAATTGGTGTGCAGGGCTGCAGCGACAGGTTCGCTGCAGCCTTTTTTTTGGGAGTGCGGTGCTGAGGTGCTGTCGGGAACGATCCTGTCGAATCTGCGGCCGGGTTCCTCGTCACCCGGCCTTCAGCTGATTCTCTGGCAGATTTGGCAGGTGTGGATTGTTGGGGAACCTCTGCGGTTTCGTCTGCTCTCTGGTTTTGTTTGATTCCCGGTCGGCCTCCGGCTTTTCCTCAACCTGTTCTGCCGGTTATTCCGACTGAATGAAGTGATGAGGTCTTGAACTGCGCCTGCAGGAACTTCCTGCAGAATCTGCCGAAAGACAGCAATTTTTCTCGACAAAGTCTGAATCAGGTAACGCGAAATGCTTCTGAACAGCTGGCTCTCATTTGCTCGTCGAAATCTCCTTACGACCGGCGTGCGTCGAGTCAACCGCACCAGAACTCAGCAGCCTGCTCGCCTGGAGCCGCTGGAAGAGCGGAAGATGCTCGCCGTGAATGCTCTGGTGATCAACCAGGACAACTACGAGCGATTCACGAACCTGGCCGGCGGTCTGGTGGTGACCAATGCCAGTCTGGCGGGTCCGGACGGGATCAGCGGCAACATTGACGACTTCAACGGGCTGGTGATTCAGGGGATCAGCCTGACGCCTGCCAGCGGTGAGGGCGTGTCAATCAACTTGTCGGGGGTTCCACTGCAGCGTCTGGCGTTTGACAGCGTGATCGTGGAATCGGGAAACCAACTGGGGATCAATATTGATCTGACGGGAGTGACCGGACTGCAGTCGGTGGCTTTTGACAATGTGGACTCGACGAAGACGGGTCGCGGTCTGGACCTGCTGATGTCTGCCACGGACACTCAGTCGCTGGTGATTCAGGGCAGCCGGTTTGGTGGAATTCAGGTGACGGCGACTGGCGGGGCCGACATTCGCAATGGTTTGATCAGCAACAACGTTATTGATGCTCCGGCGGGTGTTGAGGGGATTCTGCTGGATGTGCAGACGGTTGCGGGCCAGGTCAGTACGGCTGACGGTTTCCGCATCGAGAACAACCCGCGTATTGCGACACGAGACCGTGACGCGGTGAAGTTGATTGCCAGCGGTGTCGTCGACTCGGGGACTCGCGAAACGATCACGTCGATTAACGACCTTGTGATCACCGGCAATGCCGTGACTGCGGGTTCTGCCGCTGGAGCGGACGTGCAGTTTCGGGCTGAGGGTGACACGTTCATCCAGCCATTCCAGCTGACGAACACGTCGGTGCGTGGTGACCTGCTGCAGACATTTGTGTTTGATCTGCGTGACATCGGGCTGGTGTTTGATCCGGATCCGGTTACGGGGAAGCCGTTTACGGCGGTGAATAACACGGGTACGGTGACCGGCGTTTCCGGCTCGGTGCTCAGCAACAACAATCAGACATTGACGGTGACATTTGCCGACTTCAATCCTGGGGAAACGCTGCAGTTTCTGCTGGATATTGACCTGGTTGGCAACATACCGGCATCGATTTTCGGCAACCAGCTGATCGGTGCGGGCGTCACGTTCAATTACACTCAGAACAAGCAGATCACCGGGCAGATGGCCGGGGATCCGGACCGTCAGTCTGGTTCACAATTCCTGCCTGGTGCAGTGGTTGCCGGACTGGCTCACGGGATCAATCTGGATGCGTCAGCGGTGCCGCTGCGAAATCTGCAGATCACGGGCAATACGGTGACGGGTTCTCAGGGATACGGTCTGTATCTGAATTCACGGACATACAGTGACGTGACCGGGATCATCGAGGACAACCAGATTTCCGGATCTGGTCGTGACGGTATTCGCGTCAGCATGTCGGACAGTCGTTTTGCCGGCGGGATTTTTGGCAACAACATTGCGAACAACGGCGGAGTGGGATTGAACCTGCTGCCGGTGACGACGTTTTCAGGTCGAGTGCAGAACGTCACGGGTGGTCGCAACGGGGCACCATTTGTGGTGACGTCTGCCAACCATGGTCTGCAGACGGGACAGGAAGTCATTCTGCAGGGGATACAGGACGGTGTCTTCGGCCTGAATCACAATGCCAACGGCCGTTTCCTTGTCACGCGGCTCAGCAACAATACCTTTTCGCTGCAGGGAACGGGGATTGACTGGGGACGCTCGAACATCTTTGCGGGCGGTGGTGCGTGGTACGTGCCGGACTTCCGCGGCGGCTCACTGGCTCCCGATGCAGCCCGCGGGTTCGCTCAGATTGACCTCCGAGTGGATGGTGTGTCGCAACCGATCAGCAGTGCTTCGAACACATCTGACATAGAGATTACATCTGCTGCCCACGGCCTGAAGACGGGAGATCAGATTCGCATTACCGGCGTGCAGGGCAACAGTGCGGCCAACGGGACGTTCCGCGTGACGGTGATTTCTGCTGATCGGTTCCTGCTGAAGGGGCAGACCGGCAACGGGGACTACACCGTTGGTGGTTCATTTGTGAAGCTGGCGGAAGCGGCAGTCAGCGGTGACGTGGTGCGTCAGGGTCTGATAGGAAACCTGATTACGGGGAATCTCGGTGGGGGTATTCGTTCGGTTTCAGAAGCCGGAACGACGGTGCGGGCGGATGTGGCTCGCAATACGATTTCGCAGAACCAGGGTATCGGTGTTCATTTCCAGTCATTCAGTTTTGGTCTGGGAACGGCGCTGCCCCTGCCCACCAATGCTCCGACCAGCACCGTGCAGAATCAGGACCTCGGCTTCAATGTGAACATTGGAACGGAGTCTGCCGGGCAGGGCAACATTTCGGGTGGCGGAAACACATTGCAGGGCAATCGTGGCGCCGCAGTAGCGCTCGAGGCACTTGACTTCGGCACTGGTTCCTTTGAGGTCTGGAACAACACGATCTCATCAACGAGGACACCAACGACCACTGCTATTCCGTATGCCGGCGATGGAATTGCGATTCGACTGGATGATGGTCGGATTGAAGCGGATTCAGCGGCGCTGCTGCAGCGTTCGGTGATCCGCAACAACGTCATCGGCGTTGATAATCTGGGAAATGCCGGCAACGGTCTGTTCTTCCAGATGGCTGAGCGAACCAGGATCCAGGATCTGGACGTGATCAACAACACGTTCCTGAACAGCGGCCGCGACGGCTTCCATTTCGAGCGAACCGAGGATGCCCGCCTGAACTCGGTCAAGTTCGAAAAGAACAAGTCGACGAACAACGCGGGAGATGGCTTCGACATCTTCGCGAAGAACACGACACTGGACCGTCTGGATTTCAATATCAACGACAACTTCATCGAGGACAACGGCCATTATGGGCTGCGAGTGGATGCTCTGGCCGATGCCCGGCTGGACATTCAGTTCGACAGCAACTCGGTGAAACGCAACGGTCACAGTCCCGGAGGTACGGGATTTCATCCGAATGATGGTGTGGCGAATTCTGCTGCTGCTGCCGGTGGAGTAGGTATTCGGGCGTTCCAGCAGATCGATGTGTTGTTCAATGCCACGGATACGGCGATCAACGACAACATTGGTGACGGTTTGTCGCTGGATGCATTCAACTTCTTCGACACGCTGGTGTTCCAGAGCTCGTTTACTCGCGTGACGATGGACGGGAATACTCTGACGGGCCTGCGTAATCACGGAGCTGCATTTGGCAGTTTCACCATCGTGGACTGCTCGTTCAGCAACAACGGTGAGGACGGACTGCGATCGGTATCGATTGAAGACAAGTCGGACCCGTATGATCGCCGAGTGGGCGGTATGGACCTCGACCTGTACTCGATAAATTCCACCTACAACAGCAACGGCAAAGACGGTGTGAAGCTGGGCCAGGGCATTTCGGCAGCCTTCGGCAGTGGCGTTGTGGCGACGGGCAATACGTTTGATTTCAACGGGCGCAACGGCCTGATGATCACTCAGCACAACAGCCCGTACCTGGACAACCTGAACAACCAGGGCAATGAGCGTCGTCGCATGGTGCAGGTCAACTTTGCCTCCATGTCCGGCAATGGTCGCAATGGCGTGGACATCGGCATGGATGCACTCCAGGAAGGCGGTAATCTGCAGCATGCTGATGAAGTGGCAACCGACGTGTATGTCACCATCAACAATGCTGATATTTTGAACAACGCGGGTGACGGCCTTGAATTTCTGGGTGACGACACGTTCGAGGTGGGTCGAGTTCCTGGCGGTGGTCAGGACGTGGCGGCCATCTTTAATTCCGCACTGCAACTGCTGAATTCCCGCGTCGCATCCAATAATGGCCGTGGGATTGACATCCTGAATCGCCATCAGAGCGATGTATTTGTGACCATTCGCAACAACGATGTGCTGGGGAATGGACAGGAGGGCATCTATGTGCTCAACACTGCGTCCATTAACCAGTTGCAGGGAAGTTCGGCCGATCCGCTGACGGTTTACATCGACGGTGCGAACACGCCCAACCCTAACATGGAACTGCGTATTCAGGACAACCTGATTCAGTCCAACGGCGACCGCAGTCGCAGTTCCCGAGTGCCGACGCGTTTTGAGTTCGGAAACAATGACGCGTCCGGTGTGGCGAATCTTGACTGGGGTCCGGCCACCACATTTGTCGCCGGAACTCTCGGAGGCCTTGTGGTGCGAGTCGGGACAGCCCAGTCCTCCGGGATCATCCGTGTCGGGAATCCGGGACTGGAACTGGGTCGAGCAGGAGTGGACGCGGAGGTATGGAACAATCTGTTTGACGGTAACGTCGGCGCTGATGTGTTCTTCGACAACTTTGTCAGCCACATGCCGCTGCAGTCGCAGGGGAACTTTGATGCAACGCACATCCCGCGATTCAGCTGGGATCAGGGTTTCCGGGATCCGCTGTCGCGCTTTGACCTGTCGTTCCGGGGCAATATCGGAAACTCGCTGGATGTCATGAACGGCTTTGCGTTCCTTGACAACAAGGAAGATTACTTCAAGTCCCGCAGCAACGGCGGCAGCACTTCGCCTCCAAGTGACCACGCACACGCTGACCTGAATCCGAATGGTCACTTCAATACAATTCTGCCCACGGACCGTCGCCGCAATGCGACGCGTACGGCTGGTTTCCTGACGGACGTTGTCGGCGATATTCCCAGCTCAGTGCCGATGATCGCGGATGACGGCTCAAGCGTTCTGCCGGGCTGGTCCTATGACGGACTGGGAACTCCTTCGTGGCGTGTGGAACGTGACTTTGAAATTGCCGGATTCCGTCAGATTGACCCGACGGTGGGCTACAGCAGCTTCAACACAATCGTGACAATGGACGGGCTGTTCGACTACCAGTGGGATACGGGCGTCAACAGCGCCGCGTTTATTGGAGCCACGCCGTATTCGCTGGATCGAGGTGACATTTTCAACGTGCTGGCCGGCGAGGATCCAATTGCTCCGGACAGTCTTGAAAACAACAATAGCTTTGTCGGTGCCACGCGACTGGGAACGATCAGCGGCAGCTACTCGGTCAATGACCAGGCGATCGGTGGCAACCTGAATGTTCACACGAAAACGGATCGAGACTACTATCGCTTTACGGCGGCCGGGACCGGTGATCTCACGGTCACTCTGAACCTCACCGACGCACTCGGCGACGACATCAGCTTCATGATCTATGAGATTAACCCGGCACTGCAGACGGAAGAAGTCGCGTTGTCGCGTGACGTGGATGGAACAACTCAGTACGTCACTGTTGCAGCCGGTAACAATGCAGCCCTGATTGTGCCCGTGGTGGCGGGTCGCGAGTACTCCATTGAGATTCTCGGGGGCGAACTGGAAAACGTCGGTACGACTCTGGATGCCAAGCCGTTCGTTTTTGGCACAACCAGAGCTTACGATCTGACCATTGACGCGCCTGTGTCCGGCGGTGGCGGCGGTGGCGGTGGTGGTGGTGGCGGCGGCGGCGGTGGCGGTGGTACTGGTGGTGGTGGCACCGGCGGCGGTGGTGGTGGTGGCTCGCAAAACAACGGCGGGTCAAAACCGGGCACCCCGGATGTGCAGTCCATTGGTCCGGTTTCTCCGGATCCGCGCAACACGGCGTCCGGTGCCGTGACAGTCACGTTCACCGAGGATGTGACAGGCGTTGATATTAAGGACTTCAGGCTGTCGAGGAATGGAGTTGACATTTCGCTTGAGGGCTACACTGTGACGGCCCTGTCGGCCTTCCAGTACAGTATTGATCTTGGGGCGCTGACCGGTGAACCCGGGGTGTACGCTCTGACGCTGGTGTCTGCAGACTCAAACATCAAGGACGTCGATACGAATCGACTGACTTTGAAGGACGGGGCCGGGGTCGAGGTTCCTTCGAAGAGTGACATCTGGACGGTGGTAGTGACAGCCGATTCGACCGCAGATCTGCCGGACACAAATCCCGGCGACGGGCTTGCGCGATCGATCACAGGCGAGTTCAGCCTGCGAGCAGCGGTGATGGAAAGCAACGCCAGCCCGGGCAGCGATTTTGTGACGCTGCCGGCAGGAGTCTACCAGCTGTCGACTGGTGGCAGCGGCGAAGATCTGGCAGTTACAGGTGACCTTGACGTGACCGGTAATCTGACGATTCGCGGTGCCGGAGCCGGACTGACATTTATCGATGGTGGTCTGCTGGACCGTGTTTTCCATGTGCTGCCAGGTGCCTCGCTGACCCTGGAAGCTTTGACCGTCCGGGGTGGATTCGCCGGTGACGGTGGCGGTATTTACAACGCGGGGACTCTGACGCTGAAGGGCGTCAACGTGATTCGCAGTATCGCGGGCAATCAGGGTGGTGGTATCTACAATGACGGAACTCTGACTGCCACGTCGTCGTCGATTTCAGAAAACGTGGCGGGTTCTCGCGGCGGCGGTATCAATAATCTGCGGGCGATGACCCTGATCAGCACCACTCTGGCTGACAACTATGCGGTTTCACGAGGTGGTGGTCTGTATCTGGAGCTGGGTGCGACAGGGCTGGATGCTGACATGATCAATGTGTCAGTGATCGGCAACGAGGCAGGTTCCCGTGGTGGCGGTATCTTCAACGAATCTCCGGCCGTCCTGACGCTCAGCAATACAATTCTTGAACGCAATGCAACGGACGCGGATCTGCCGAATTCCGTGGCTTCCACAAGCCGTGAAATTGGCGGTGGCCTGCGATCGGGTGGCTTCAACCGCATTCAGGTACTGGATGCGTCATTCACCTCGGCGGCCTCGGCTGGTCTGCTGACGACAGACGTATTCGGTCGCGACGCCTCGCCGCTCAGCGATGTTTCCGGAGCCCTGACGTACGCACTGGGAAGTGGTGTGGGCGTTCATCCGCTGATTGTGGGCGGAGCAGCCGTCGATGCCGGCAGTAACCTGCTGTACCCGGTCACTGTCACCAGCCCGCTGACCAGTCAGCTGGACGGAGTTGACAATCCGCGACTGGTCGACGGGAACCGGGACGGCCTGTTCGTGATTGATCAGGGAGCTGTTGAATATCTGACGAATACTCCTGTGGCCCTGTTCACAGCGTCGCCGAATCCGGTGGCTCTGGGCGAGGTCGTTACATTTGATGCAACGCGATCCAGCCATCCGAACCCGTCCTCCGGGCGACGCATTGTCAAACTCGACTGGTTCTTCGATTACACTCCGGGCAGCACGGTGCCGGACCTGACAACCGGTGGCGGGGTGCGTACAGCCACCCGAGTCTTCAGTACACCGGGACGCAACAGCTACATCGTGCGACTGGTGGTGACCGATGACGCCGGTAACTCGGACTTCATGGACCAGCAGGTGCTGGTTGGCATTCCGACGAAGCCGGTGGTGACTCGGCCCTTCGCTGTAACCACGGATACAACTCCTGAATTCCGCTGGACGGCCAGCCCTGCTCGCTACACCGTGACCCTGCGTCAGACCGGCGTGGCGGACCGCGTACTGGCAACCAACCTGACTGCCACGACGTTTACTCCAACTGATGAAATCGCTCCTGGTGCCTACAGTGTTCTGATCACGGCCACCAACAACATGGGCAGTGCCACAAGTGATCCGCTGCCGTTTGCCATCACCACGCTGGGGCTGACGGCTCCGGCTGACGGCACCTCGATCTTCGACGTGACTCCGATCTTCCGCTGGGTCAGCATTCCCGGGACATCCCGCTACGAACTGAAGGTCAATCGTCTGCTGCCGATTCCGAAGTCGGATGTGATCAGCGAAGCGTTCATTGATCGCAACAGCTTCGAAGCGAAGGTCTCACTGGGTCTGGGGACTTTCGAGTGGCAGGTGCGAGCATTTGATGCGGACGGTGGCGTTGGGGCGTGGAGCCCGCTGGCGAGATTCACCACAGCCACACCACAGTTCGTCACCCCGCTGTCGCCGGGCAAGGATGGTGTGATCCGAGCCACCATGGATGACACCCCGACCTTCTCGTGGACCAATCTGAACGCCGCTCGCTATGAGCTGTGGGTCAATCAGGTGGGTGGTCTGACGAAGATCATCTACCAGAACGCTGTGGTCGGCACGTCGTTCACTCCGGTGACCCGACTGCCAAACGGCAACTTCGACGCGTGGATCCGTGCACTGGCTGCCGACGGGGAACCGGGTCTGTGGAGTCCGCGTTTGCGATTCCAGATGGATTACCGACTGGGCCCGATCACCTATGGTCCGGTTGGCAACACCACGGATACCACTCCGGAATTCTCATGGCAGGGTATTGAAGGTGCGAAAGAGTATGACCTGTGGGTGGATAATCGAACGACCGGAGTGCAGCAGGTCATTCGAGTGAAGGTGCCGCACGTGCCGGGTGCTGAGAAGATCACTTTCACTCCGACCACGCCACTGCCGACGTCCAACTATCGCTGGTGGGTGAAGGCTGTTGGTCCGGATGGCCGGTCAACCGCGTGGAGTATTGCGAAGGACTTCCTGGTTCCTGTACCGACCATCATCAACCCACGTGGCAACATCGGCACGAACCTGCCGCTCTTTACATGGAACGGCGTGCCCGAGTATGTGTCCTATGACCTGTGGGTCGACAATCTGACGACAGGTGCGAAGCAGGTGCTGCGAGTCACGGATGCGAAGCCTTACAGCTTCCAGACGGTGCTGCCGTTCGAAAACGGTACATTCCGAGCCTGGCTGCGTGGCTTCGACAAGAACGACAATGTGTCACAGTGGAGCAGTCCGGTGGACTTCACCATTTCGGTGGGTGTCGGAGTCGCTCCGACATTGCTCGGACCCACCCGATTTGCCGGAGTTCGTCCGAACTTCTTCTGGCAACCGGGATCCAACGCGGTGACCTACGAAATCCTTGTGAAGGACATGAGTCAGACGTCGCAGCCGACCGTCATCAGTGCCCGGTTCATCAACGGCACCAGCTACACGTCGACGGTGAATCTGATTCAGGGACGCAGTTATCGCTGGTGGGTACGCGGCCTGGATGTGGATGGCAACGGGTTGCCGTGGAGCCAGCCGATGACCTTCAGGGTGGTTTCAAGCGAGCAGCCGAGTGTGGCCCCGGCCGGCGTACCGACGCTGGATGGAGCGATCGTGCCGGCGGTGTTTGATCTGCAGCAGGATGTCTGGAATGGCGACGGAGTGCGCAGCTTCGTCACAGCTCCGACCGGCGTTGTCGCTCAGGTCGACCTGCCGCTGTATGAGGCACTGCAGACGACGGTGACTGAGGCTGTTGTTGAGCAACCTGCGGCAGCGGGCGAACCGGCCATCGACGATGTGATGGCAGCCTGGACGGAAGTGGAGCTGGCGGAAGTGATTCCGGTGCCGGCAGCCCTCCCGGTGGCGGCTCCTGTCACATCCGAAAAGCCTCGGCAGGCCGGACTGCCCGGTACCGCTTTGGCGATGCTGGCGGGACTGGTGGTTGGTCGTCGCAGTCGTCGTCGCGATGGTCAGGAAAGCTGACCGAATGTCCGCGAGGCTGACAGAATGATTTCGCAACCCGGTGATGAGAATTACCGGGTTGTTTTTTTGTGGCAGATCGGGAGCCATCGCGGGTGGTGGGTGCGTGCGAGTTTGGGATGGCTGGTGCCGCAGTGGGTGTCCCCCATTTTCAGCATGCAATGCCTCACGCGAAGCCGCGAAGACCAACGCCCCAAACTGGCAACTCAATCCTCCCCTCGCCCCTTCCAGGGGCGAGGGGGGCCACTTTGTTTTCACAACTGCAAAAAACACAGAATCCTCCCCTCGCCCCCGTGAAACGGGGGAGAGGGGTCGGGGGTGAGGGGGCTATCCGGTTGCGTGGGCGGGCGAGGCTCCTGCCGAGCCCCTGAGTGCTCAACCGTACTGCGGCTCAGCAGGAGCTTCGCCCTCCCGTTATGGCCCGCAAGCCGGGCACCAGTTCACCGCAGGCTGCCCGCGTCGCCCCCGCTCCTCATGGTTGACCGCGTGGTGCGTGGCGCGGCATTGGCAGATGGCCCACGTGGAACCAACGGGGGCTTCACCCCTCACCCCCGACCCCTCTCCCCTTCCAGGGGCGAGGGGGGTCACTTTGTTTTCACAACTGCAAAAAACACAAAATCCTCCCCTCGCCCCCGTGAAACGGGGGAGAGGGGCCGGGGGTGAGGGGGCATGGCGTCCATGCCATAGAAAGGAGACTCGAGAAAGTGGAAAGGAGAGAACACCAAAACCCCTCTGGTTCATCCGTGAAAATCCGTGTTCATCCGTGGCAAAAAAACACCCCGCATCCGTGCTCATCCGTGGCTCAGCAAAACCAGCTTCCAGGGAGTCTTCACCCCTCACCCCCGACCCCTCTCCCCTTCCAGGGGCGAGGGGTGCCACTTTGTTTTCACAACTGCAAAAACACAAAATCCTCCCCTCGCCCCCGTGAAACGGGGGAGAGGGGTCGGGGGTGAGGGGGCAAGCCACCCTGCGACGCACTCCCACCAGCCACGCAAACTTCCCACAGAACCCAGGCTGGGACATTCCTCAC
>VFQT010000796.1_pt1 | contig 42385 bp, 47 predicted proteins | sample 3512381 | NCBI WGS metagenome assembly VFQT01 (sample SAMN10412376, study PRJNA504923) | tailings metagenome | isolation source: Relicate 2 Philex TSF3 active mining site | place: Philippines: Tuba, Benguet | collected 2017-08-29 | reverse complement strand
CCAATTGCCATAGGTACTTACCTTATACCTATGGTTACGAAACGCCCTAATTACCAAAGCAAATACTATCTGAAATCAGGCCGCCTGAAGCCGTCCTGCGCGGCAGTCTTCAATTTTTTTGCGCAGGTAATCCGCCGCCCAGTCGATTTCCTCGACGGTGTTGAAGCGGCCGACGGTGATGCGGATCGAATTGCCCGCGATACCGGCGTCCGAACCCAGTGCCTGTAATACATGCGAGACGCCGCCGGTGGAACAGGCCGAGGTCGATGAAACCGCGAGGTCGTCGAGGGTGGTCACCAGCGCATCGCAGTTGGGGATGTCGAGGCTGATGTTGAGGTTGTTGGCGATGCGGTGCCCAAGGTCGCCGTTGAGGATCACCCCGGGCAGGTCCTTCAGCTTCGACCACAGCCGGTCGCGCAGCGCGCGCAGGCGCGGTACTTCCCCGGCCATCTGCTCGCCGGCAATGCGCAATGCCGCGCCCATGCCGACGATCTGGTGGGTGGCCAGCGTGCCCGAGCGCAGTCCTCGCTCGTGGCCGCCGCCGTGCATCTGGCATTCCAGCTTCAGCGCCGGCGTGCGGCGCACATAGAGTGCGCCGATGCCCTTGGGGCCGTAGGTCTTGTGCGCGGTCAGCGACATCAGGTCCACCGGCAACTGGGCGAGGTTGATGGCCACCTTGCCGGTGGCCTGGGCGGCGTCGACATGGAAGATCACGCCGCGCTCGCGGCAGATCGCGCCCAGTGCGGCGATGTCCTGGATCACGCCGATTTCATTGTTGACCAGCATCGCCGAGGCGAGCACGGTGTCGGGGCGCAGTGCGGCGCGGAAGGCTTCGATGTCGACGAGTCCGTCTTTCTGCGGCGCGAGATAGGTTGCCGTGAATCCCTGCTGCTCCAGCCATTTGACGGTGTCGAGCACAGCCTTGTGCTCGGTCTGGATGGTGACGATGTGCCGGCCGCGTTTTTGCGCGGCCAGTGCGGCACCCTTGATCGCGAGGTTGTTCGATTCGGTGGCGCCGGAAGTCCAGGCGATGTCGCGCGCTTCCGCGCCGACCAGCGCGGCGACCTCGGCGCGGGCGTTCTCGACTGCGCGGCTGGCGGCGCGGCCGAAGGCGTGGGTGCCGCTGGCCGGATTGCCGAACTGCTGGCGCAGGTACGGCAGCATCGCCTCGAGCACGGCGGGATCGATGGGGGTGGTTGCGGAGTTGTCGAGATAGATCGGGGTCTGCATGGTTGTGCTCAGTGTTTTTTCTGTTCGGAGTTGAGGGCGGCGATCACGCGCTGGCGTTTTTCCTCGACTTCCTTGGCGAAGCCGGGGTGCTTCTGCTCGACCAGACCGACAGCCATGCCGAGCTTGAGCAGGGATACGGCGATGACCGCCGACAGGTCGTCGAGGTCGGGGCTGACTCTGGCGAACTGCATGGTTTCGGCGACTTCGCCGTAGAGTTGCTGCAGCGCATCGTGCAGCTCGCCTTCGAACAATTGCGGATTTTGCGGAGTGTTCATGGTGTGGTCCGTGGAAGGCCGACATTTTAGCGCGCCCGCTCAGCGCCCCGGACTACAATTTCGCATGTTCCGGACCAAGAGAATCGTCCTGGCGCTGTGCCTGGCGGGCCTGCACCTGCCAGCCCTGCATCTGTTGGCACTTTCCGCGCCGGCGGCAGCCCAGGGTTATCCGAACCGCACTGTGCGCATCGTCGTGCCGATCGCCGCCGGCGGCGCCACCGATGTTTTCGCGCGCACGCTCGCGGCGTATTTCGCCGATGCCTGGGAGCAGCAGGTGATCGTCGACAACCGTCCCGGCGCGGGCGGCATGATCGGCTCGGAGATGGTGGCGAAAGCGGCGCCCGACGGCTACAACCTGCTGATGGCCTATACCGCGCATGTCACCAATCCTTCGCTGTGGACGCGGCTGCCCTACGACACGCTGCGCGATTTCGCGCCGGTGACCATGGTCGCCCGTGTGCCCAGCGTGCTGATCGTGCATCCGTCGCTGCCGGTGCACACAGTGAAGGAGCTGATTGCCTTCGCCCGGCGACGCCCGCACGAGCTCGACTACGGCAGTTCCGGCGTGGGCACCGCGGCGCATCTGGCGGCGGCGCTGTTCGCGCAGCGCGCCGGCCTGTTCCTGACCCATTTGCCGTACAAGGGGGGGGTGCCGGCCATGTATGAACTGCTCGGCGGGCAGATTTCGATCATGTTCGGCAGCCTGGCCACGGCGATACCCAATATCCGCAACGGACGGGCCCGCGCGCTGGCGGTGACCAGCCTGCAGCGTGTGCCGACCCTGCCGGAAGTGCCGGCCATGGCGGAGGCTGCGCTGCCCGGCTATGAGGCGATCGGCTGGTTTGCGCTGTTCGCGCCGGCGCAGACCCCGGGCACAGTAGTCCACAAGATCAACACCGAAACCGTACTGCTGATGGCGAAGCGCGGCATGCGCGAACGGTTTCTGGCGCAGGGCGCCGAGTTTGCGCCGTCGACACCGGCCGAACTGGGGGACCGGGTGCGCAGCGAGATTGTCAAATGGCGGGGCGTGATCCGCGCCGCGGGGATCACGCCGGTGAAGAACTGACGCGTCGCAGCCTTCAGCGCCGGTTCAGGGCGAACCGGCCGGGCCCGATCAGGGCGACGACGATAGCCGTGAACAGGTAAAACCCCTGCAGCTCCAGCGCCCAGCCGCCCTGTTTGCCGAGGTCGAACAGCTGCGCGCCGTGCGCCAGCGCGATCGCCACCACCATGTTGAAAGCCATGATCAGTCCGCCGCTGCGCGCGTGCCAGCCGGCGATCACCATCAGCGGCGCAACGATCTCGCCGACGAACACGCCATAGGCGAGGAAGCCGGGCAGGCCGTGGTTCTCGACCATGCCTTCAATGCCGGCCACGCCGTAACGCAGCTTGGCGATGCCGTGCAGCAGCATCAGGATGCCCAGCGTCAGGCGCAGTAACAGTTTGCCGATGTCGTCGTACATCTGCGGTGTCTCCCGGATTGCGGCGGCTCAGGCCGCCGGATGGCTGATGCTTTCGATGGCGCGCTTGACCGCCATCGGATCCGTCACGCGGGCCAGCACCACGTCGCTGATGCCGCGCCCGCTGACCCGGATGTTGCCGTAGCCGAGGATGCGGCCGATGACACCCTGGTCGATCTCGACGGTCTCGATCGAGCCGAGTTTCATCTCCTCGGACCTGCGGCTGATGATGCCGGTCTTGCTGATCACGCGCTTGTTGGTGAGCCCGAGTTCGGTGTGCTTCACGCGCAGGTATTCATACACCGCCAGCGGCAGGGTGATGCCCAGCGAGAACGGCGACAGCAGGATCCAGATCACCAGCGGGATGCGCACCACCCAGTGCTGATCAAACAGGCTGGATATTTCTTCGCCCGTGGAGAGGGATTCGTCGATATAGGCCATGGCAGCCGGATTGCGGCGCGGAGTGTTGCCGTGCCGCAGTCTTGGTCAGTGATCCCAGCCGGTGGTCTTCGCGCCTTCGGTGGCGAGCAGCACGTAGGCCATGATGCAGGGTTCCTTGCCGCGGTTTTCCCAGTTGTGCATGGTCTGGCGCTGGATGATCACGGTGCCCGGCGTCAGGTGCACTTCCTCGCCGCCGTCGAGTTGCATCCACAGCTCACCGGCGAGGCAGATCGCGTAGTCGACCGAATCGGTCACATGCCAGCGCTTCTGCACGCCCGGGTCGTACTTGGCGAGGCGGAACACCGAGCCGCCGGCGAGGCTGGTGCCGAGTTCCCAGGTGTTCGGATCATCGTTGGAGATTTCGGCGGGCAGTTTTTTGGTCGCCCACATCGGAATGTTGTGAAAACCCGGGCGCATCGGGATCGGCTCGATGATGCTGTCCGATTTGACGTAGGCCTTGCCTTCCTTGTTGGTGTCGGTGACGACTCTGCGGAATTTCATGATTGCTGCAATCTCCAGTAAAAAAACGGCTGTGTGGCCGGGTCAACAAAACGCCGGCAAGCCGGCTTTTAAAGTAACTATTTGTTTTTATTGATATTTTAATAAAACACGGGGGCTGACTCAAACATCCGCCCCCGTGTTTGTACCACATCAGCTCGAGACTTTGATATTGGCGGCCTTGACCACTTTCTTCCATTTCTCGACGTCGCGGGCGATGGCGTTGAGGAACTGCTCGGGCGGTCCGCCCGCGGGCTCGACTCCGTCGCCGGCGAGGCGCTTCTGCATCTCCGGCGTCTTCAGGGATTGCGCGACGCCTTCGTTCCAGCGCGCGATGATCGGCTTCGGCAGGCCCTTGGGCCCCCACAGTCCGTACCACAGCGCCGACTCGTAGCCTTTCACGAACTCGCCGATCGCCGGCACATCGGGCAGCGGCCCCGAGCGCTTGGCGGTGGTGACGCCGATGCCGCGCAGCTTGCCGCTGCGCGCGTGCGGAATCGTCGCCGGCATCGCTCCGAAGATCAGCTGCACCTGGCCGCCGAGCAGGTCGGACAGTGCGGGACCGGTGCCCTTGTACGGGATGTGGGTCATTTTCGTGCCGGCCATCAGGTCGAACAGTTCAGAGGTGAGGTGGGTGATGCCGCCGGTGCCGGTCGAGGCATAGTTGAGCTTGCCCGGGTTGGCCTTGGCATGCGCGATCAGTTCGGGCACCGTTTTTGCGGGCACCGAAGGATGCAGCGCGAGCACGAAGCCGCTGTCGCCGATCATCACGATCGGCTGGATGTCCTTCACCGGATCGTAGGGCAGCTTGTAGAGCGCGGCATTGGTGCCGTAGCTGCCGGAGACCATGATCACGGTGTAGCCGTCGGGTGCCGCGCGCACCGCGGTCTCGGCGCCGATGGTGCCGCCGCCGCCGGCGCGGTTGTCGACGATAACCTGCTGGCCGAGCGTGGCCGACATGTTGGACGCGACCAGGCGCGCCATGATGTCGGTGCCGCCGCCGGGCGCGAAGGGCACCAGCATGCGGATCGGCTTGTTCGGATACCTGTCCGCCTGTGCCGCGGCAGCGCGCAGGCGGCGACCGCGAGTGCGGCGGTCAGGGATTGAAGCGAATTGTGCATAGGAAACTCCTCCGGTATCGGGAACTGAAGTTTGTGCCGTAAAGCGGCATCCATTTTTTGGCTGCTGCTCATTATAGGGCGAACCCGTGTGGTTTGACCGAGGATAAGGCGGTCGGCAGCCTGTGCCGGCACCATGCGCTGGCGCCAGGCGTTGCTCATGGCGCAGCCGAGGGGTGGGGCAGTCCTTCAGGCGGGTTTGGCCGCACGAAGAGAATGCAGGATATCCAGCATTTGTCCGCCGGCATCTGCAAGTGCACCGTCATTGATGATTGTGTGCATGCCATCCCCGGTGGGGCAGGCCAGTGTGGTGCTGCGGTGGAACCTCGCCTCGATTTCCGCACTGCTTTCGCGATTCCGGAGGTGGAGCCGTCTTCTGATGACATCGGCGTGTGCCGTGATGTGCACGACCACTGCGTCAGGGAAGCATTGCCGTGCAGTGGCCAGGTATTCGCGTGAGCCGTTGACGACGACATGGAATCCCAGCGCCATCCACAAGCCGATTTCCCTGCCGATGCCGTAACTCAGTCCATTCGCGGTCCAGTGCAGGGCAAAGCCGCCACGGGAGAGGATGCGTTCGAATCCTGACGCCGTGACGGCCATGTGCCGCTCCCCCGCGGATTGCTGTTCGCGTGTGATGAACCGTTGCGCAAACAGGATTTCCGAGGCGGCCGGAAGTCTGGTGCGTGCATACTCGAGCACGCTGTCCTTGCCGCTGCCCGAGGGGCCGATCACGTAGACCAGGCGCCCGTTCATGACGCGAAAGCCGAGCGGTGATACAGCACGAAACGATGTTCCGGGCTGTGCTGCCGGTAGACGCAGATCGCATCAAACGGCAGGGAAACCCCGGCCAGCGGTTTGAATGCCGAGCGTGCTCCCCGCAACAGATTGGATGCCGCCTGTCCGGTGGTGTCGTCCAGGGTCCCGGTCAGGGAAAGGTGGAAGCGGTAACGCTGGAGGACATGGGGGTACCCCCATTTCTCCAGCAACTCCATCCCGACCGTGTCCAGCGGCTCACGCAGCCTGCGCATTGTTTCTTCCGCGCTGGGTGGTGCCCTGAACCGGTCAAATGCCATGGTGCAGGCGTCGGCGATGCGATTGATGCGTTCGTCCGGCTGTGCCGGCACGAGCGCGATGAAATTGCCGAGCAGTTCCACGCGCAATCCGGGCATCACGAACGTCGCATGGCCGGCGGCAAAGCTGTCGGCGGCACGCAGCAGTTCCGATTCGCTGCAATCCTGTGCCAGTCTGAATGGGGCCTTCAGCGTTGCATGCGCGCCGTACTGCCGTGGGTGCGCTGTGATGGCCGCCTGGTCGCCTGCCGCAAGGCCGGGCAGCGGAACCTGATCGCAATCCCTGCCGGTGCAGGCGTCGTAGCCCAGCCAGCGCGACAGCAGCGGCCACCAGGGATTGTCGCGGGGTGGTGCGAAATAGATGGCGTAACGCGCGGCGGCCTTATTCACGGGATTCGTGGTCCACGATGAGTTGCAAGCGGTCGCCCGGGAAGCGGGTCCTGCCGAATTCGACCGGAGTGCCGTCACGCGAAGCGTTCAAATACTCCACGCACAGCACGGGCCGGGTTTCGGCGAGGCCCAGCAGCAGCGCGGTCTGCGCGTCCGGCAGCCTTGCAGTGATCGTGCTGTGGCGGCGTTCATAGTCGGCGATGCCGGATTCGGCGAGGGCGAGCGTGATCGATCCGGTGCGCTCCACCGCCTTGCCGATGCCCTTGAGTGCCGGCGGAAAATAATGCTCGCCGAGGCTCAGCACCCGATCCCCGGCTTCGCCCGCGGCGACGATCAACGTGACCCTGTCGCGGGGACCGAGGCCGAACACCTCTGCGAGCTTCGGGCCGGCACGCTGCTCGCTGATTTCGATCACGCGGTGTTTTGCCGGCAGTCCCGCTGCGGCGATGTTCTGGCTGAAACGCGTGCGCTTGCCCAGCACGTAATCGATGGCGCTCTCGATCACGCGGGTGCCGCGGCCATGTTCAATGCGCACGATGCCCCGGTGTTCAAGATGCGCCAGGGCCTGGCGCACGGTGTGGCGGTTGACCCCGAAGCGCAGCGCCAGCGCGTTCTCCGACGGCAGTGTTTCGCCCGGGCTGTGGATGCCTGCCGCTATTTCTTCCGCGAGCACATGCTCGATGCTCGCCCATACCGATCCGGTCGATGCCTGCGACCCGGATTCATTTTTGTGTAACGAAGAATTCATGAGCCTTTCACTTATGGCTTTTAGGATGGTCCGTGTTGTGTAGATGTCTATACAAGCCCGCAAGACTTCGGAAGACGGTAGCGACCAGATGTTTCAGTCTGTTGACAATGTGAATCCGGGTGACCGCCAGCAATGGATCAGGCTCATTGCGCGCGCGCCCGAAGCCATGCTGGAGTCCGCGCTGGCGCAGGTTCCCGAGCGGCCGCACACCTGGCTGCGCCGCCCCGAAACCGGTCTGTTCATGGTGCAGGGGCGCGTCGGCGGCACCGGCAACCGTTTCAACCTCGGCGAGATGACCGTGACCCGTTGCGCGCTGCGCCTCGCCGGCGGTCCTGCCGGGGTGGCCTATGTGCAGGGGCGTTCCCACCGCCGCGCCGAGCTGGCGGCGCTGGCCGATGCGCTGATGCAGACCGGCCAATACCGGCCGCTGATCGAATCGGCGCTGCTCGAACCCTTGGCGCGGTTCATCAAGGTCAGCGACCAGGCGATGGCGTGCAAGGCGCAGTCCACGCGCGTGGATTTCCTCACCGTCGCACGCGAAGCCGGCGTTCCCGGCGCTGTAACGGAGGAAGCATGAACGCGCCGCAACTGATCGATCTCTCCACCATCGGTCGCGGATTCGAGGACATTGCGCTCGACAGCCAGGCGGTGTTCCGGCTGGTGCTCACGGCGATGTCGCGACCAGGTACCATCATGCCGCTGACCACCGGCATCGAGAGCCCCGCCGGCCTGCATCCCGCCGCCGCCGCGGTATTGCTCGCGCTGCTCGACCAGGACACCCGCCTGTGGACCGCGCCGTCCTTCACGCCCGCCACGGTCGGCGCCTACCTGCGCTTTCATACCGGCTGCGTGCTGGAGCCGGACCCCGCCGCCGCCGATTTCCTGCTGGCACGGCCGGCGGAACTGCCGGCACTGACAACCCTGTCGCGGGGCAGCGAGGAATATCCGGAGCGCTCCGCCACCGTGCTGCTGCAGGTCGATGCGCTGTCGAACGACGCCGGCTGGCGCCTGAGCGGCCCAGGCATCGAATCGCAAACCTTGCTGGAGGTTGCCGGCCTCGACGGCGGGTTCCTTGCCGGATGGCGCCAGTCGCAATTGCATTTTCCGCGCGGTGTCGACCTGGTCTTTGCCGGCGCGGACCGGCTGGCCGCGATGCCGCGCACCACCAGGGCGGAGGACTGAACCATGTATGTTGCAGTCAAGGGCGGTGAACGCGCGATACAGGGCGCCTGCGACCTGCTCGCCGAACATCGCCGCGGAGACCCGGAGATTCCCGAACTGTCGGTCGCGCAGATCCGCCAGCAGTTGCGCCTCGCGGTGGATCGGGTGATGACCGAAGGCTCGGTCTACGACCCCGATCTGGCGGCCCTCGCGCTCAAGCAGGCGGCCGGCGACGCAGTCGAGGCCATATTCCTGCTGCGCGCCTACCGCACCACTTTGCCGCGCTTCGGCAGCACCCGGGCCATCGACACCGCGGACATGAAGCTGTGGCGCCGCATCTCCGCCACCTTCAAGGACCTGCCGGGCGGGCAACTGCTCGGCCCGACCTACGATTACACCCAGCGCCTGCTCGATTTCACGCTGGCCGCCGGCGGGGACGAACAGCACCCGTCCGAGTCCGCGGGTCATTGCGGCAGCCCCGAAGGCAGGGTGCCCCGCGTGGTCGACCTGCTCGACGACGAAGGCCTGATCGAGAAGGCCTGCGCGGATGCCACCGACCCCGATCCCGCGGACCTGACCCGGCAGCCGCTCGATTTTCCGGCTTCCCGTGAAGTCCGCCTGCAGAACCTCGCCCGCGGCGACGAAGGGTTCCTGCTGGCAATGGGCTACTCCACGCAGCGCGGTTACGCGCACTCGCATCCCTTTGCCGGCGAAATCCGTTTCGGCGAAGCAGAGGTGCTGATCGAACCCGAGGAACTGGGCTTCCCGATATCGATAGCCGACATCGCGGTCACCGAATGCCAGATGGTCAACCAGTTCGCCGGCAGCAAGACCGAGCTGCCGCGTTTCACGTCTGGCTACGGCCTGACCTTCGGCCACTGCGAACGCAAGGCGATGGCGATGGCGCTGGTCGATCGCGCGCTGCGCGCCGAAGAACTCGGCGAGCGCACGGAATCCCCTGCGCAGATGCCGGAATTCGTGCTTCAGCACAGCGACAGCCTTGAAGCCTCCGGTTTCGTGCAGCACCTGAAGCTCCCGCATTACGTCGATTTCCAGGCCGAGCTCGAACTGCTGCGCAGGATGCGCGCCGGCCGTGAAGCGGAGGCTGCGGCATGAATCCCGCCGACCTCAGGGGCGCCACCTCGGCAGGGACCGCCGCCCGCGAGCCGGGCTACAACTTTGCCTACCTCGACGAGCGCACCAAACGCATGATCCGCCGCGCCATCCTCAAGGCGGTCGCGATACCCGGCTACCAGGTGGCCTTCGGCTCGCGCGAAATGCCGCTGCCCTACGGCTGGGGCACCGGCGGGATCCAGGTCACCGCCGCGGTGATCGGTCCGCAGGATGTGCTCAAGGTCATCGACCAGGGCGCCGACGACACCGTCAATGCGGTGAACATCCGCCGCTTCTTCCAGCGCACCACCGGCGTTGCCACCACCGAGCGCACCCGCGAAGCCACCCTGATCCAGACCCGCCACCGCATCCCCGAGACCCCGCTCGCCGGCCACCAGATCATCGTCTACCAGGTACCGCAGCCCGAGCCGCTGCAGCGGCTGGAGCCGCGCGGCTACGAGACGCGGCGCATGCACGGGCTTGCCGAGTACGGCCTGATGCACGTCAAGCTCTACGAGGACATCGCCCGCTTCGGGCATGTCGCCACAACCTACGACTATCCGGTGATGGTCAACGGCCGCTTCCTGATGGCGCCCTCGCCGATACCCAAGTTCGACAACCCCAAGATGCACATGAATCCCGCGCTCCAGCTCTTCGGCGCCGGACGCGAAAAGAAGATCTACGCGATCCCGCCGTTCACCCGCGTCGAAAGCCTTGCCTTCGACGACCATCCCTTCGAGGTGCAGCGCTGGAGCGTGCCCTGCGAATTGTGCGGCGCCACCGACAGCTTCCTCGACGAGGTGATCATCGATGACCGCGGCGGCCGCATCCATGTCTGCTCCGACAGCGACTACTGCCGCGAGCGCCGGGAAAGCGCGGTGCAGCCGTGAACGACATGAATCCGCCCATGATGATCCGCGTCGCGATCCGCGAAGACCTGCCGGCCGTACTCGAGCTCTACGAAAGCTCCGGGCTGGACCGGGAGGGCAGCATGACGAATTCCGAGGCCGGCCTGGTGTTCTCGCGGTTTTCCGCCTACCCGTTCTACAAGCTCTACGTCGCCTGCCTGGGCGAGCGGGTCGCCGGCACCTTCGCCCTGCTGATCATGGACAACCTCGCCCATCACGGCAAGCCGTCGGCGATTGTCGAGGACGTGGCCGTGGACCCCGTGTTCCAGGGGCGCGGCATCGGCAGGGCCATGATGACCTTTGCACGCGAGATCTGCCGCGCCAGGGGCTGCTACAAGCTCTCGCTGTCGTCTAACCAGGTGCGCAAGGACGCGCATGCTTTCTACGAGTCGATCGGTTTCGAACGCCACGGCTACAGCTTCAGGGTGCAGCCATGAATACAGGCGCCGGCACCGGCTTCCCGATTCTCCGCGTCAGCGGCCTCACCCGCCGCTACGGCGACCGCGTCGCGGTAGCCGATGCAGGATTCGAACTCTACCCGGGCGAAGTCCTCGCCGTGGTCGGTGAATCCGGCTCCGGCAAGTCGACGCTGCTCAACTGTGTCTCGGCGCGGCTGCGGCCCGATGAGGGCACTGTCGAATACCGCACCCGCCACGAAGGCATGCAGGACGTGTTCGCGATGTCGGAGGCGCAGCGCCGCCTGCTGGCGCGCACCGACTGGGGCTTCGTGCACCAGAACGCCGAGGAGGGGCTGCGCATGCACGTCTCCGCGGGCGCCAACGTCGGCGAGCGGCTGATGGCGCTGGGCCGCCGGCACTACGGCGAACTGCGCCGCAATGCCGTCGACTGGCTGTCCCGGGTCGAGGTTGACCCGTCGCGCATCGACGACCTGCCGGCATCGTTCTCCGGCGGCATGCGCCAGCGGCTGCAGATCGCGCGCAACCTTGTCACCCAGCCGCGGCTCATCTTCATGGATGAGCCCACCTCCGGCCTTGATGTCTCGGTGCAGGCCCGGCTGCTTGACCTGCTGCGGACACTGACGCGCAGCCTGTCCCTCGCCGCTATCATCGTCACCCATGACCTTGCGGTGGCGCGCCTGCTCGCGCACCGGATGATCGTCATGAAAGAGGGCCGGATCATCGAAGCCGGCCTCACCGACCAGGTGCTCGACGACCCCCAGCATCCCTACACCCAGCTTCTGGTCTCTTCGGTGCTGCAGCCATGAACGACGCCTCCATCCACGTCCGCAACCTGTCGAAGACCTTCATCCTGCACAACCAGGGCGGCGCCGAACTGCCGGTGCTGCGCAACGCCACCCTCAGCGTGATGCCCGGGGAATGCGTCGTGCTCGACGGGCCCTCGGGTTCCGGCAAGAGCACGCTGCTCAAATGCGTCTACGGCACCTACCGCGCCACCGGCGGGGACGTGGTCGTGCAGAACGGGGAGTCGACGGTGAACCTCTGCGCGGCCAGCGCGCAGGACATCCTGCGGCTGCGCCACGACACCATCGCCTATGTCAGCCAGTTCCTGCGCGCGATACCGCGCGTGCCGGCCCTCGACATCGTCGCCGAACCGATGCTCGACGGTGCGCCCGACGGCGGCGAGGCCGTCCAGGAAGCGCGCCGTGCCGCGCAGAACCTGCTGCTCACGTTGCGCATCCCGCCGCGCCTGTGGCATGTGCCGCCCGCGACCTTCTCCGGCGGCGAACAGCAGCGCATCAACATTGCGCGCAGCTTCATCCGGCCGCAGCCGGTGCTGCTGCTCGACGAGCCCACGGCCTCGCTCGATGCCGAAAACCGGATGACCGTGATCGCGATGATCCGCAAGGCACGCGAACGGGGCGCCGCGGTTCTGGGCATTTTCCACGACGAAGCCACGCGCAATGCCGTTGCCACGCGCGTGGTCAACATGGCGGAATTCCAATGAACGGCGAACTGCTGCTCAAAAGCGCAAAACTGGTCCTCGCGGACGAAATCATCCACGGCACCATCGCCGTGGCCGGCGGCTGCATTGCCGCCATCGACCACGGCGGTACCGGTGTGCCCGGCGCGGGCGACCTTGAGGGCGACCTGCTGGTGCCGGGGCTGGTCGAACTGCACACCGACAACTTTGAACGGCACATGATGCCGCGGCCCAAGGTGCGCTGGCCGGAACTGCCGGCGCTGATCGGCCACGACGCCGAAATCGCCGCCGCGGGCATCACCACCGTCTACGACGCGCTCGGCGTCGGCGACACCGACCCAGAAGCCATGCGCAGCCAGGACATGGGCCCGGTGCTCGATACCATCCGTCATGCAGGGGAGAGCGGGGCGCTGCGCGCCGAACACCGGCTGCACGTGCGCTGCGAACTGCCGGCGGCCAACATGCGCGACCTCTTCGCCCCGTTTATCGACGACCCGCGCGTGGGTCTGATTTCGCTGATGGACCACACCCCGGGCCAGCGCCAGTGGGAAAACATCGAGCACGCCCGTGTCTACTACTGCGGCAAAAAGGGCTGGTCACTCGAAAAGTTCGAGCGCCAGGTCAGCCACGCGAAGGAACTCCAGGAGCGCTACGTCACCCCGCACCGGAAATGGATCACCGGCTACGCGCGCAGCCGGGGCGTGCCGCTGGCAAGCCACGACGACACCACCCATGACCACGTCGACGAGGCGCATGCCGATGGCGCACGGATCTCGGAGTTCCCGACCCGCAGCAGCGCCGCGCGGCGCGCCCGCGAGAAGGGGTTGTCGGTGGTGATGGGCGCGCCCAACGTCATGCGCGGCGGCTCCCATTCCGGCAACGTCTCCGCGCTCGACCTCGCGCGCGAAAGTCTGCTCGACACACTGTCGTCCGACTACGTGCCCTCCAGTCTGATCAATGCCGCCTTCCGGCTCTGCGACGACGCGCAATATCCGCTGCCCAGGGCGATGGCCACCGTGACCCGCAACCCGGCGCGCTCGCTGGGCCTTGCCGACCGCGGCGAAATCGCGATCGGCCTGCGCGCCGACCTGGTGCAGGTGCGCCTGATCCGCACCGCCGACGGACGCAACCACCCCGTGGTGAAGGCCGTCTGGCGCCAGGGACAACGGGTGGTCTGAATGGCACTGCGAATTCACATGACTGCAATCACGCTGTCATGCGCCGCTTCCACAGTTCAATGCGTTCAATCGGGAGAATTCCAATGACCCCCGCAGTACGAGTGAAGGGTCTGCGCAAGACCTTCGGCAAAGGCCACATCGCGCTTGATGGCGTCGACCTCGAAGTACTGCCCGGTGAAATGGTGGCCGTGATCGGCGCTTCGGGCTCTGGAAAATCCACGCTGCTGCGCCACATCTCCGGGCTCACCGCCGGTGACAGCTGCGAATCGTGCATCGAAGTCAACGGAGAAACCGTGCAGCGCAACGGCAGGCTCGCTCACGACATCCGCCGCATCCGCGCCGGCATCGGCTTCGTGTTCCAGCAGTTCAACCTGGTGGGTCGGCTGCCGGTCATCGTCAACGTGCTCGCCGGCACGCTGCATCGCGCGCCGCTGTGGCGCAGCCTTGCGCGCTGGTTTTCGCGCCAGGAGATCGAGCTCGGCATCGATGCGCTGCGGCGCGTCGGCATCGCCGACCACGCCGTGCGCCGCGCTTCCACCCTCTCCGGAGGCCAGCAGCAGCGCGCTGCAATCGCGCGCGCCCTGGTGCAACGCGCGCGGCTCGTCCTTGCCGACGAACCAATTGCCTCGCTCGACCCCGAATCCTCGCGCAAGGTCATGGAAATCCTTTCCACCATCAACCGCATCGACGGCTGCACCGTGATGGTGTCGCTGCACCAGGTCAACGTAGCGCTGAAATACTGTCCGCGCACCGTCGCGCTGCACCGCGGGCGGGTGGTGTACGACGGCCCGTCGGCCGCGCTGACGCCGGCGCTGCTGCGCGAGCTCTACGGCGCAGAGGCCGACGACATCCTGTCGCTGCCCGACCACATCTCGGTTCTGGACGACGCCCCCGGGCGCGTCCGCAACCCGCAAGCCCTGCCGCAATCCGCAGCGATCGCGGCATCCGTCTAAAACCCTTCACCACTTCATCAATCAAGGAGTCACCATGTTCAAGAAACTGATGGTCGCATTGAGCCTCTGCGCCGCCGTGCTGCCCGCACAGGCACAGGAAGTGAATTTCGGCATCATCTCCACTGAATCCCAGAAAAACCTGAAGGACGCCTGGGGCCCGCTGCTCGACGACATGAGCAAGCAGACCGGCCTCAAGATCAAGGCCTTCTTCGCCTCGGACTACAACGGCATCATCGAAGCACAGCGCTTCAACAAAGTGCAGTTCGCCTGGTACGGCAACCAGTCGGCGATCGACGCCGTCGACCGTGCCAACAGCGAAGTCTTCGTGCAGACGCTCGCCGGCGGCGGCGCGCCCGGCTACTGGTCGCTGCTGGTCGTGCACAAGGACAGCCCGCTCAAGTCGATCGAAGACGTCAAGAAAAACGCGAAAACCCTCCGCCTCGGCTTTGGCGACCCGAAATCCACCTCGGGCACGCTGGTGCCGGGCTTCTACGCCTTCCAGCAGAACGGCATCGACCCGATGTCCGACTTCAAGGCGGTGATCCGCTCCAACCACGAAACCAACCTGCTCGCCGTCGCAACGCGTCAGGTCGATGTCGCCACCAACAACAACGAAAGCCTCGAGCGGCTGACCAAGACTCAACCAGAGCGCGCCGCGATGGTGCGTGAAATCTGGCGCTCGCCGCTGATCGCCTCCGACCCGCTGGTCTGGCGCAATGACCTCAACCCCGCGGTCAAGCAGAAGATCCGCGACTTCCTGGTCAACTACGGCAAGGAAAACCCGCAGGAGAAAAAGACGCTGGACGTGCTCGGCCTGACCGGCTTCAAGGTGTCGACCAACGCCCAGCTGCTGCCCTATCGCCAGCTGCGCCTGATCTCCGAGAAGAACAAGGTGATGGCAGACACCAGCATGAGCGACAGCGACAAAAAGGCGAAAGTCGCCGACCTTGACCGCCGCCTTGCCGAGCTGAGCACCCAGATCGCCTCGGCGAAATAACCGCCACGCACGCAACGGCCATGATCACCTCTACCGGCACTGTTGGCGCCATGAAACCGGTCTACCCGGCGAAACCCGGGCTGGCCGGCCTGCTCGGCTGGGGCATTGTTCTGGCCGTGCTGTCATGGTCCTGGCAGGGCGCAGACATGCGCCCGCTCGACCTCTTCCGCGAGTCCGGCAACATGGCCGACTTCGCGGCCGATTTCTTCCCGCCGAATTTCCGCGACTGGAAGATGTACCTGCGGGAAATCATCATCACGCTGCAGATCGCGATCTGGGGCACCGTGCTCGCCATCGTCTGCGCTGTGCCGCTCGGGCTGCTGTCCTCGGCCAACATCGTGCCGGCCTGGATCTACCAGCCGGTGCGCCGCCTGATGGACGCCTGCCGCGCGATCAACGAAGTGGTGTTCGCGATGCTGTTCGTGGTCGCGGTGGGCCTTGGCCCCTTCGCCGGCGTGCTGGCGCTGTGGGTGCACACCACGGGCTCGCTGGCGAAGCTCTTTTCCGAGGCGGTCGAGGCCATCGACCCGCAGCCGGTCGAGGGCATCCGTTCCACCGGCGCCAACGCGCTCGAAGAGATCGTCTTCGGCGTCATCCCGCAGGTGATGCCGCTGTGGATCTCCTATTCGTTGTACCGCTTCGAGGCCAACGTGCGCTCCGCCGCGGTGGTGGGCATGGTCGGCGCCGGCGGCATCGGCGTCGTGCTCTGGGACATCATCCGCAGCTTCCAATACGCCGAAACCTGCGCCGTGCTGATCATCCTTGTGCTCACCGTCAGTGCGGTGGACCTGATCTCGGCGCGCATCCGCAAGGCATTCATCTGAGGAGCCGGACATGCTGACCCCGACTGTCGACGAAATCATCGACCTCTACCGCACACAGGGCGCGCGCCAGTACGGCCGCGAGGCGGTGAGCCAGATGGAACACGCGCTGCAATGCGCCTACCTTGCCGAACAGGCGGATTCACCGCCGGAACTCGTCGCCGCCAGCTTCCTGCACGACATTGGTCACATGGTCGGCCACCGCGTGCAGCGCGACCTGCTGGGCAGGACCGTCGAATACTTTTTTGCCGGTGACAGCCACGAGTACCAGCACACCGCCCCAGAACAGGCGGCGCTCTGCGAGGCCACTGCGGCGAAGGCGGACACCAACGACCTGCACGAGCACCGTGCCCAGTGGTACCTGAGAAAAGTATTCGGCCCCGGGGTGCTGGAGCCGATCAAGCTGCATGTCGAGGCCAAGCGCTACCTGTGCCGTGCCGACCCTGGCTACTGGGATATCCTCTCCGCAGAATCGAAACACAGCCTTGAGCTGCAGGGCGGGCGGCACGATGGCCCGGAGGCGGAACGCTTCATCGAATCCCCCCACGCGCGGGCCGCGGTCCAGTTGCGGCGCTGGGACGATCGCGCCAAAACCCCGCTTGCGCCGACGCCCGATCTGGAGCACTACAGGGCTGTCCTGAAAGCCGTCGCGCTTTGACAGGCCGATGACCTGATCACACCGCTTTGAAGTGGAAGCGGTGCGGCCGTCGGTATTGGTTTCCCGCTTGCCTGGCAGGCGCCGGGATTCCGGCGCCTGAAGTAATCAATCAATCCGCCTTGATGCCTGCTTCCCGGATGACCTTGCTCCACTTGGCCAATTCCGCCTGCAGGTATTTGTTGGAATCTTCGACGCTGCCGCCGATCAGGTCAACGCCGGCGCCGGCGAAACGCTTCACCGTGCCGGCATCGGCCAGCGCCTTCGCGGTGCTGGCATTGAGTTGCGCCAGCGTGGCGCGCGGCGTTTTCGAGGGCGCGAACAACCCGTACCAGACATCGAAGGCGTACCCCGGCAGGCCGTTCTCGGCGACGGTCGGCAGGTCGGGCGCGGCAGGGCTGCGTTTGGCGCCGGTGACCGCGAGTGCCCGCAGCTTGCCGGACTTGGCGTGGGGCAGGATGGTGCCGACGCCGGCGATGCCCATCTGCACTTCGCCGCTGATCAGCGCGGTGGTGCCGGGGCCGGTGCCCTTGTACGGCACATGCACCATGTCGACGCCTGCGGTGACGCGGAAGAGTTCGGAGCCGAGGTGCGAGGCGCCGCTGACGCCGCCCGAGGCGAAGCGCAGCTGACCGGGTTTTGATTTCCCCAGCGCCACCAGTTCGGCCACCGATTTGACCGGCAGTGCGGGATTGACCGCGACCACGAAGGGCTGCGACCCGACGATGGTGACCGCGGTGATGTCACGCTTCACGTCGAAAGGCAGTTTGCTGTACAGCGCCGGGGCATAGGCGATGCCCACGCTCTGCAGCAGCAGGGTATGGCCGTCGGGCGAGGCCTTGGCGACGATGTCGGTGGCGATCACGCCGCCGCCGCCGGGTCGGTTGTCGACGATGGCCTGCTGGGCCCAGACCTCGGTCAGTTTCTGCGCGAGCAGGCGCGCGATGATGTCGGTGCCGCCGCCAGCGGCGGAAGCCGCGACCATGCGCACCGGGCGTTCAGGGAATCCGGCGGCGCCTGCGTTGCCTGCCGCCATGGCGGCCAGCAGGACGGCAATGGCGGACGTTGTTCTGTTCGGTTGCATTGTTGTTCTCCTCCGTCTGTTGTTGTGATGGTGCGCTGTTCAGGCCGGCGGCAGGCCGATCTTCTGGCGGAGCAGCGCGTAGTTTGAGGCATTCATCGCGATCTCTCCGCGGTTGATCTTGCGGTCGATTTCCGTCACCGCATCGTTGGCAGGCGTCGCGATGCCCAGTTCCCGCCCTTTGGCCGAGACCAGGCCGCTGATGAAGGCGATCTCGCTGGTGCGGCCCTTGAGGTGGTCATGGATCGGGGCGGTGCGGCCGCCGCCGACATGCGACATCAGCGTTTTCATCGTGGTGATCAGGTTTTCGTCGCTGGAGCCGGCGAATTCGTCGGCGCGCAGGCCGAACAGGGGTTCCATGCGGTAGCCCAGCGCATTGCCCACGGCCATCGATTCGCGCCCGAGCTGCACCGAGATGTCCATCATTCCGGGCAGTGCGCAGGCCTCGAAGTTGCGCAGGCCGAGAAGGCTGAAGGGGCCCATGGTCATGGTGTTGGCGATCAGCTTGGTCCACTTCGCGCCGTAGATGTTGTTGGTGATGTCGCAGCGGCCGACTTCTCCGAGCAGGGCGGATGCTTCCTTGACCCGCGGCGTCAGCGCACCGTCGAGTTCGCCGACGGTGAACCAGGTGCCCTTGCGCAGCGTGTTGCGCTGGATCGTGCCCTGGGTGAACAGCTCCGCCTGCAGTTCGACCACGCAGCCGACCACGCGGTTGCGGCCGACGATCGAGGCGATGGCGTCGTCGTTCATGCCGTTCTGCGCGCCGACGATATAGCCGTCCGCCTTCAGCCAGGGCTTGATGAATTCGGCCATCCAGCGCGTGTCGTTGGATTTGCAGGCGAGGAAGACGATGTCGAACTCCAGCTGCTCCGATGACATCGCGCACAGGTTCAGTGCCTTCACCGGCACCTGGAACTGCGTGCCGTCCTTGAACTGGATCTGCAGCCCGTTGTCCTTCATCGCGCGCACATGCGAGGGCCACTGGTCGATCAGCGTCACGTCGTGGCCGGCCCGCGTCAGGTCGGCGCCGATGCTGCTGCCGATGGCGCCGGTGCCGAGCACGGCGATCTTGCGGTTCTTGCTGTCCTGGTTTTTTTTCGCAGCCATGGTGTTGCGCTTTTCCTGTTGTTGATCAGCCGCGCTGCGCGGCAAGGGCCAGCAGTTCGCGCACCGGATGGTTCTCGATGTCGAGCGCCACCTTGGCGATGCCGTCCACCGGCAGCTGCGGGTTGATGCCGCGGAATTTCTCGGTGACGCCTTTGGCGTCCACCGGATTGTCGATCGAGCCGGTGGGGTTGAGGATGTCGGTGCGGATCCACTGGCCGTCCTTTTCCGCGGCCACCCAGCCGGCGAAATGTTTCGGGTACAGTGCATCGAGTTTCGGATCGTGCTCGCAGTCGAGCTGCGCGGCGAGCTTGATCAGCGCCGGATCGTTCATGCGTGCTTCGGTGAACTGCGGCGGCAGCACCTTGCCGTCGACCAGTGCGGCGGCGATCACGTAGCGCAGGCTCATCTGCGCGTTGAGGGCGCTGCCCGGCGCATAGACAAAACCGCACTGTACATCGACCACGTTCGACAGGCCGACCCTGACCTTGCGGTTGAGGTCCCAGGGCGCACCGATCTTGCCGCGCACCGACAGCGCGGCGTCGATGTAGGCATGGGTGCTGCCGCAACAGGAATAGGGCTTGATCGAATTGGTGTCGGTGTGCCAGATACGGCCGAGGTCGCGGGTAAGCAGCGCGGCATCGGAATCGTCGGAGTGCGCCTTCAGCACGCCGCCGTCGCCGTATTCGTAAATCTGCGTCGGCCCGGTGAAGCCCAGTGCTGCGAGTTCGGCGGCGAGCACCCCGGAGTGCGCGGCCTTGCCGGCATGCAGGCGCTTGCTCATCGTGCCGTCGGCGTTGAAGGCCCAGGTGCCGGCGCCCTGGGTGCCGGCGAGGCCCAGCGCCCATGCGGTCTGTTCCGGGTCCAGTTTCAGCAGAGAGGCGCAGGCCGCGGCGGCGGCGAAGGGTCCATAGATGCCGGTGATGTGCCAGCCGCGCAGGCGCGTGGCCGAAGGGTTCGAGGCAAGGCTGGAGCGGATCATGGTTTCATAACCCGCGGCAATCGCGGTGACCAGTGCGCGTCCGTCGGCATTGAGCTTTTCCGCCATTGCGATGGCGGCCGGTACGGCGACCGCGCCGGCGTGCAGCTTGGCGTTGTGGTAATCGTCGAGTTCGAATGCGTGCGAGGCCACGCCATTGACCAGTGCCGCATCGGCCACGCGCATCGACGGCACCTTGTCGCCCCAGACCGTGGCTTCGCCCTTGCCGCTGCCGCCGGCGCGCGCCCACTTCAGCATCATGTCGGCCCAGGGCGTGCACCAGCCGTAGACGCCGCAGCCCAGCGTGTCGAGGATTGCGATGCGCACCACTTCGCGCGTGCGCGGCGGAATGTCTTCGTATTTCAGGCTGCTGATCCAGGTGGCCAGTTCGTGGGTCGGGGCGCCGATGGCGCGGCGATCGTTGTTCATGCGGTCTTCCTCCGTTGGGTGGCGGCCAGTTTACCCCAGCGCGGCCGTTTGCAAATCCGGCTTCCGGACATTAGTCCACATAATAATAAAAAGACCATGGCCGCTTCCTTGACACCATTTTGCCGGCGACTGCATACTGCTGCCGCTGGTGAATTCCGCAGCCGAATTGAAGTGTCCACGGAGTTTTTCCGGTTCAACCGACCAATCTGCAGCATTCAGGAGTCCATTAAATGGAATATGATGTGATCGTCGTCGGCGGCGGCAACGCAGCCTGCGCGGCCGCCGTGTCGGCCCGCGAAAACGGCGCGAAAAAAGTGCTGTTGCTGGAAAAAGCGCCCAAAGGCCAGCGCGGCGGCAACACCCACTTCAGCGGTGCGATTTTCCGCTTTGTTTTCAATCATGTGGACGAACTCGACCGCTTCGTGCCGGATGCCGAAGCCGAGTATCCGGGTTTCCGCGCCGGGGTGCCGGTGTATCCGAAGGAAGCCTTCACCGAAGACCTGATGAAAGTCACCGACGGCCGCAGCGATCCCGAACTGTCGGAACTGCTGATCGACGAGTCCTACGACACCACCTGCTGGCTGCAGGATGTGGGCAAGCACCATTTCGAGCTGGCGAAATCGGTGATGGGCATCAAGGTTGGCGACAAGATCAAGTGGCCGCGCGGCGCGATCGTGCGCACCGTCCATGAAGGCGTCGGCCTGTCGCAGCAGTGGTTCAAGACCTGCGAGAACATGGGCGTCGAGATCCGCTATGAAGCGCATGTGCTCGACCTCGCGATGAACGGGCAGGGCGCGGTGAAGGGCGTGGTGGTGCGCGGCGAGAAGGGCCTGCAGACCATCAAGGCCGGCGCGGTGATCCTCGCCAGCGGCGGCTTCGAGACCAACCCGGCCTGGCGCACGCACTACCTCGGCCAGGAATGGGGCCATGCCAAGGTGCGCGGCTCCAACTTCAACTACGGCGACGGCCTGCGCATGGCGATCGACGCCGGCGCGATGCCCTGGGGCCACTGGGGCGGCTGCCATGCGACGCCGATCGTCGCCAGCGCGCCCGACTACGGCAAGAAGGAACTCACCGACAAGACCAACCGCCTGTCCTATCCGTACGGCGTGATGATCAACATCGAAGGCAAGCGCTGGATCGACGAGGGCGTGGATTTCCAGGCCTTCACCTACGCCAAGTACGGCGGCCTGATTCTCAAGCAGCCGAAGAGCCTCGTCTACCAGATCTTCGATGCCAAATCGATGCACCTGCTGGAGCCGCGCTACTCGACCAGCGAGCCCTACAAGTCGGACACGCTGGAAGGCCTGGTCAAGCAGCTCAACGTCGACCACGAGCAGGCGATGAAGACGCTGAAGGAATACAACGACCACTGCGGCCACGGCGGTCCGTTCAATGCCGCGGTGCTCGACGGCCTGCACACCGAAGGCATCGACCCGCCGAAGACCAACTGGGCGCAGAAGCTCGACACCCCGCCCTATGTGTCGTGGCCGGTGACCGGCGGCATCACCTTCACCTTCGGCGGCCTGAAGATCGACAAGCAGGCGCGCGTGATCTCCACCGGCTGGAAACCCATTCCCGGCCTCTACACCTGCGGCGAGATGGTCGGCGGCCTGTTCCACTACAACTACCCGCTGGGCACCGGCCTGATGTCCGGCGCCGTGTTCGGCCGCATCGCCGGGCGTGAGGCTGCAAAGGAAGCGGGGGGCGGCAGGGCCAGGGGCAAGCCGGTGAAGAAGGCTGCGCCGAAAAAAGCGGCCGCCAAAAAAGCGCTGGCGAAAAAGCCGGCTGCAAAAAAGGCGGTGAAGAAGAAATAGACCGTAGGCAGGCCGCTGCCTGCGGCCGTCTATGAGAACCGGGGACGACGTCCCCGGTTTTTTTCTGCGATGCGGCCTGCGGTGACCGGGATTCCCCGCCGGATTTTCATTTAAGCTTCCGCCATGTCCTGCCTGTCCGCCATCCCGCTGTATTTCGCCACGGCAATCGCCGAAATCGTCAGCTGTTACCGGCCCATGCCGTGGCTGGTCGATGGGATACGGCCGACGCTGCGGGATCTGTCCGGTGCTGCCGTGGTGCTCGCGGGCATGGCGATCATCGTCTTCGCGCCGCGCACATGACCATGTTGCCCCTGGCCATCGGCAGGCGGCGGCAATACGGCCTGATCGCACTGGCGGGGTTTTCTGCAGGCGCGGCCTGGGTGCTGCATGCGGTGTTCACTTCGACCAGTTCCACCGCCGCAATCGGCCTGCTGTTCGTGCCGGTGTATGGCGGTCTTTTCGCGGCACTCGCCTGTGCGCTTGGCTTTGTGGTGTTCACCGTAGCCGACTGGCGCGAGGGGCGGCTGGCTGCGCCGTGGCCCCGGCTGCTGGTCGCCGCGGCCATCGTTGCCGGCGGTGCGGCATGGGGCGGCGCCTACTGGATCTACCGCGATGCGCTGCGCATTGCCGCTGACCCTGCAGCCTCGCCGCAGGCCCTGATCGAGGTCAGCAAGCGCCGCGTGCCGCTGTGGAGCGAGGATGTGGTTGAGGCGCTGGCGAAGAATCCATCAACGCCGCCGAAGCTGCTCACCGCCATCGTCAAGGCCGGCGCCGGGCATTACCTGGTGTCGCTGGTCGGCGCCAATCCCAATGCGCCGCTGCCGCTGCTTGAGGAGATCGCCACCGGCCCGCTGGGCTACGAGCGCGTCGCCGGACTCGCCGGCAATCCGCACATCACGCCCGCCATTGCCGAACGTCTGGGCAACGTGAAACGCGCCGATTTCCGCGGCGAGGTCGAGTTCAGGCTGTATCAAACCTTCGTGCTCGCCGCGCTGGTGCGCAACCCGGCCACACCGAAACCGCTGTTCGACCGCCTCGCCGCATGGGAGCAGCCGGAGTATTTCCTGGCTGTGGCGGTGATCTACGCCGAACGGGCGAGCTGCGAGCAGATCCGCCGCGCCGCGCAGGGCGGCAGTGAAGTGCTCAACAACACGGCGCAGTCGCAACTGCGCCAGCGCGGCTGCTGAGGTCTGCGCCGCTCAGATATCCTCGGGATCCAGCGGCAGCACCCTGGCCGACTGAAATGGCGACGGGTTGCTGTGGTAGATGCGCATGCGGACGATGTTGGCGGGATTGATGTAGTTGTAGCCGCCCCCGGCGCGCTGGAAGCAGATCACCGGCTGATCAAGCAGGGATTCGACGACCTTGCGTTCGGTTTCGCGGTCTGGCAAACGGCCGGTGGTATGTACGTATTGATGCCAGCCCCCCGCGAGCTCCAGGTGCAATAACGCCTCCTGCAGGCTGCCGGGTCCGGCGGGGCCCTGCTTGCGCCAGTTCTTCCAGCGCTGGTCGAGTTCGACCATGAAGGTCTCCTGGTCCGGGAGCAGCCTGGCGCTCTTGACGCCGGGAGGCTGTATGCCCTTCAGCGGCAGTGCAGTGACCACCTCGATGCAGGAAATGTGTGCGGGATTGAGCAGGGTGAAAGGGTTGCCGGTGCCGAGGATCAGGGAGCCGCGCGTGAACAGCGTGCGAGGATTCAGCTGGCTGACCACTTGCGCGGCGAGCTTTGAAGTCACCTGCCGGTAAGTGCCGCGCAGGCCGGTACTCTTGAGGAATGTCAGTCGGACCGACATGGTTAGGGGCTTCCTGGATGCGCCGCGCTCAGCGCTTCTTCTTCGCGTTTGCCTTGCGGTACATCTTCTCGACCGTCGCTTCCTCGATCTTGTAGTACTCCTCGAGCCCGATCAGGGTTTCGATCTGCTTGCGCGCGGTGATGTAGTCGGCGGTCGAGATGCCGGTGTAGTCGCCGGTTTTGCGCAGTTCCATCAGCGCTTTCCGCATGAAATGGAACTGCACGCCGACCGAGAGGATGGCGTCGATGCTGCCGGCATAGCCCATGTCCTCGAGCTGCCTGAAGGAATACAGCGGCCGCCCGTCGCGGTTGCCTCGGCTCTGCACGTAGACCATCGGCAGCTTGCAGTCCTTCGGCGCGCGTTTCGTTTCCTCCGGCGTGCGCGGGAAGATCAGGCCCATGTCGGCGCCCTGGTCGCGTGACATCAGCATGCGCTTGACCGCTTCCTTGTAGCCCTGTTCGCGGCAGGCGTCGGAGCGGGCGATGATGACAAAGTCGCGGTCCGAGCGGTCGCGTTGTTCGCAGGCGAGGCGGATCTTGTCGCGGAACTCGTTGAACGGGATGTTGTGCGCGACATAGGTGTGGTAGTGCGCGCGCTTCGGAAACAGCTGGTCTTCGATGTGGATGCCGGCGATGCCGGCGCGGATGCATTCGCGCACCGTGCGCATGGTGTGCAGCGGTTCGCCCCAGCCGGCGCCTGCATCCATCACCACCGGGACATCGACCGCCTTGGCGATGTTCGAGCCGACGGTGAGCTGCTCGTTCATGGTCAGCAGCGGTTCGCTGATGGTGGTGCTGCCGCCGGTGACGAAGCCGCCGTTGTAGAGCGTCTTGAAACCGAGGCTTTCGGCAAGCCTTGCGGTCAGCGGATCGTGCACCGCCGGCAGTTCAAGGAATTTGCCGGCCTTGACGAGGGCGCGGAGGCGGGCGGTGGGGCGTTGCATAGGTGTCCTTTCGCGGGAAGTCGGCCGGAGGGGCAAGTGCGTGCGTATTGCAGCGCCTCAGCCGATCCAGGCATGCGCCATGATATCCAGCCGTACGTCGCGCGACTCGCTGCGGTCCGCATGTTGCGCGGTGATGGTCACGATGCGCACGCCGGGGCGGATCCAGTTCAGCCCGTGAGAAAATGTGCCCGGCCCTTCAACCTCGCCTACGGCCAGCAACGCGCCTTTTTCGTCGGCGAGGCTGATCCGGGTTGTGCCGCTGCTGCCGATGGCAACCTGGATGCGCAGCGCGGCGCCGGCCACGCCGCGGTAGGCTTGTGGATCGCGCAAAGGGTTGTATTGCAAGTTATTGATTTTAATGAATTTTATTATATTTCTAATCATGATTTCAGTCTCCACGAAATGAACGGCATTGTAGGCACAGCAGGACGTCAGGGCGAACTCGCGGAGGCGTTTTCCGAAATCGATTCGATTCTCGCCGGCCTTGAAGGCGCAATCGCCCGTGGCGGGACCCTGCCGCTGGTGGCAACCATCGACGCGGCGATCGCGGCGGTGCGCAGGCTGGTGGAAGCCTATGTCAGGGCTGCGGGCAAGACGGTGCCGGCCTCGGATGCGGATTTTCTTGATCTGTTCAAGGTGCTGGTCAAGGGCGATCCGACCTGGAACGCGATCCGCGACAATTGCCGGGAACTTGTGTACTACCGCAACTGTATTAATATGGGGCGCGAGGACGCGTTGCCGAAAGTCCCGGAGAAAATGGCCGTGCGCACGGCGCGGCATGTTTACCTCTACATCAAGACCCGTTGCATTCGTGAACAACGTCTGGCGGAATGATCGGCCGCCTTGGAATTTTTGACTCTGGAGCATTGATGAAGACAGCAACAAACCGGGTGCGTGGCGTCGAGCACGATATCGTGCAGGCGCCGCAGGTCGGCGACGTGTCGCCCTATTACGAGCCGCAGGGCAACGAGGTGGCGATTTTCGAGGCGGCCTACAAGCGCCGGCTGCCGATCATGCTGAAGGGGCCGACCGGCTGCGGCAAGACCCGCTTCCTCGAATACATGGCTTTCCAGCTGAAGCGTCCGCTGGTGACGGTGTCCTGCCACGAGGACCTGACCAGTTCGGACCTCGTCGGGCGCTTCCTGCTCGAAGGCTCGGAGACGGTCTGGCATGACGGCCCGCTGACGCGCGCGGTGAAGGCAGGCGCGATCTGCTACCTCGACGAGATTGTCGAGGCGCGCACCGATTCGACAGTGGTGATCCATTCGCTGACCGACCACCGCCGCAAGCTGGCCATCGAGAAAAAGGGCCAGGAGATCGACGCCCACGAGGATTTCATGCTGGTGATTTCCTACAACCCCGGTTACCAGACAGTGCTGAAGGACCTGAAACCCTCGACCAAGCAGCGCTTCATCGCGATCAATTTCGACTTTCCGTCGGAGGAGGTCGAACGCAAGATCCTGGTCAAGGAAGTGCCGGGCACCCAGGCCGAGATCGCGGAGAAGCTCGTTGCGATCGGCCGCAAGGCGCGGCTGTTGAAGGACCACGGGCTGGAGGAATCGACTTCCACCCGCGCGCTGGTCTATGCGGCGAACATGATTGCCGCGGGCCTCGATCCGGTGACGGCCTGCCAGGTGGCGATGGTCAATCCGATCACCGACGACCTGGAGCTCTCGGATGCGCTGATGGAAATCGTCAACGCGCATTTCGGTTGACGGGTGCCTGAGTCGTTCCGGCCCTCCCGGGACGGCAGCCCGGTACCACGATTTTCCGATCCGCATCGCCAACCTTCCGCATTCATGACCTACACCCCCGCCATCGAGCAGGCGGTCGCCGAGCTCCGGGATTTGAGCGTCGTCGCTCACCGCGAAGTCGAGGCGGTGCTGCCGGCCATCGCCGCGCATGGCGAAGCCGAGGCACTGCAATGGCTGGCCGCTTGCAAGGCGCTGTTCAGCTTCGAGCGCGATGCGGGCAAGGCCTTCATCCGCGGCAGCCTTGATGCCGAGAAAGTGTCGGAGGAAGTGTTGCCCTGGACGCAGCAGGCGCTGGCTTTCATGCAATGGCGGGCGTCCTGGCGCGCGCTCGAGGGCTTCATGGGCAATGTCGCGCGCGCCTACGGCTCGCTCGGCCATGCCGGCGAGCAACGCTGGGCGGAAATCGGCTTCACCTGGTGCACCCGCCAGATCGAAAGCGGCGCGGCGTATTTCTCGACCCCGGTGGTCGAACTCGCCGGCCACCACGGCGGCGTAGCCGCGATCGAGCAGATCGCCGGCCCCGCCGACGAGCTCTATGAATCGCGCAAGCTGATGCTCGGCACCTACCTCGCGGGTGCGATCCGGGTGCGCAACCTGCTGGGCGCCTCCGCGATCCTGCCCTGGGCATCGCGCGGCGCCGACATCCTGCAGACCGGGCGCGCGCGCGGCGAAGCCTATTTCCGGCTCGAATCCGAGGAAAGCCTGTCGCTGCTGATGGAGCACCTGCCGGGTTACCGCCTCGCCGACCGCAACCGCCTGCTCGGCATGCTGCTAGACGTCTGGTTCGGCGGCGAGTTCGACCTGAAGGAGAGCACCTGGTCGCCTGAAAAGGGCAGGCCCTTCATCGAGACCGACGGCAGGAGCATCTATTTCCCGGCGGTGATGGCCGACCGCGAGGAGGCGATCCTCGCGCTGCTGCATACCGCCGGGCACATGCGCTACCGCACCTTCAACCGGGCGGCGATGGAAGAACTGTTTGCCGAGGCCGGCCTCGAATTGCCGAAGGGCGGCACGGTGTCATGGTCGCCGCTGTTCGTGCGCTACGGCGACGATGCGCTGCGCTTCCAGCTGCTGTTCGACATCTGCGAGGACCTGCGCATCGATGCCGGCGTGCAGCGCAACGTCCCCAACTACCTGCGTCGCATGCGCCGCGCGGCGCAGCTGCTGAACACGCGGCATCCGGAGTCCGCGCCGTACTACGACCTGGCGCTGGAGAGCATCGATGCGGCGCTGGCGTCGCATGCCGGCGCTCCGGCCGACCCGCGCTTCGCCGCGCTGCTGCAGCCGGGTGCGACCGTGGCCGATGCCTGGCGCGCGGCGACGAAGCTGTATGCCGGCTCGGCGCTGCCCCAGGTCACAGACCTCGAGGCATTCCAGGCAGCCTACCTGCCCGGGCGCAGCCCGAATGCGACGCGGCTTGCGCATCCGCAGCAGACCGACGAGGAGTCAGACCAGAAACAGTCCGGCGCCGAACAGCAGAGCAACCAGTCCGATGAAGGAGGCGAGGAGACTGAAGCGCCGAAAAACGCGGAATCGGGCGAGCAGGGCGAGGACGGCGAGAAGCAGGAGGTGCCGAGCTACGGCGATTCCTCCGGACAGTCGGCGCGCGCCTCGGGCCAGAGCGACAAGGAAGGCCCCAATCACGGCAGCAGCGACAAGGGCATTCCCTATCCGGAGTGGGATTACCGCGAGTCGCGCTACAAGCGCAACTGGAGCTGGGTGCAGGAGAAGCGGCTGGCCGAATCGAACATGGGCGAGACCAACCGGCTGATGAAGCAGTACGAGATGGCGCTGAAGCGGCTGAAAAAGGCGATCCAGTCGCAGAAGCCGACGCGCAGCGCGCCGCTGACCCAGCAGCTTGACGGCGATGACATGGACCTCAACGCGGTGGTGACCTTCGTCGCCGAGAAGCGCGCGGGCCAGTCACCGCGGCCGGCGATCTACAGGCGGCGCGAGATCCGCCAGCGCGAGGTTGCGGTGACGCTGCTGGCCGACATGTCGACCTCGATCATGCAGCACCTGCCGGAAGGCGGCGGGCGGCTGGTCGACCGCATCCGCGCCGGCGTGCTGCTGTTTGCCGAGAGCATGGAGGAGGTGGGCGACGCTTATTCCATAGCCGGCTTCTGCTCGAAATACCGCGACAATGTCAGCTATTACACGCTGAAGGACTTCGACGAGAGCCTCTCCGACGACATCCGTGCCCAGATCGGCGGCATGTCGGGACGGCTGGCGACGCGCATGGGCGCAGCGATCCGCCATGCCACCGCATCATTCGAGGGTGTCGAGAGCCGGCGGCGTTTGCTGCTGTTGCTGTCGGATGGCCGTCCTGAGGATTACGACGACGGCGGTGATCGGCGCTACCTGCATGAAGATACGCGCATGGCGGTGAAGGAGGCGGTGGCCAAGGGCGTGCATCCGTTCTGCGTGACGGTGGACACCATGGCCAACCAGTACCTGCCGCAGATCTTCGGCCCCGGGCATTACCTCGTGCTTGACCACATCAACAGCCTGCCCAACAAGCTGCCGGAAATTTATCTCAGATTGAGACGCTGAGCGACAAAGCCACGCGGCTGCAGAAATCGCCGGACGGAAATCCGTCCCACGATAATTATATAACCAATTGATTTTATTAAATATTATTGCCGAACGCCATTGCGTCACCGGGATTGTTCCCGGTGACGCATGGTTTGTTCGCAAGGGTTTCCGTTTCAGTTGACCTTGGCGCCCGAGGCCCTGACGGTCTCCGCCCATTTAGCGTGGTCGGTCTTCAGCTTCGATGCGAACGCTGCCGGGCCGGTTTGGATTTTGGCACCCACCAGCCGCTTGGTGACTTCGGGGTTGGCCAGAATGCGATCCATCTCGGCTGCAAGCTTGTTGACGATTGGCGCAGGTACGCCCCTGGGCGCGAGCACACCCCACCAGGTCACCGCTTCAAAGCCCTTGAACCCTGCTTCGGCAATGGTTTGCACATCTGGTGCATCCGGCGCCCGCTGTACCGAGGTGACGGCGATCACCCGGATCCGGTTCGCGCTCATATGCGGCTTGGCGCTTTCAAGCGAGGAAATATAAAAGTCTGCGCGACCTGCCATCAAATCGGGGATGGCCATGGCGGCACCCTTGTACGGGATATGCACGAAATTCATGGCCGTGGCTTTTTTCAGAAGCTCGCCTGTGAGGTGTGCAACAGTGCCGTTGCCCGGCGAGGCGAAGTTGAGCCCGCCGGACTTGGTCCTGGAGCTGTCAATCAGTTCCTTGACGGTCTTGATGCTTGATTTTCCTGATACGCTGATGGCAAGAGGCGCTTCAAGAACCAGGCTGATCGGGGTGAAGTCCTTGAAAGTGTCATAGGGCAGTTTTTTGTACAGCGCTGGGCCGATGGCGAGGTTACTGGTCTGCCCCATCACCAGCGTGTAACCGTCCGGTGTTGCGGTTGCGGCTACGCCGATACCCAGCGTGCCGCCGGCACCGCCGCGGTTGTCAACGACGATTTGAACACCGAGGTTATCGGACAGTTTTGTGGTAACGATGCGCGAGACGATGTCGGTGCCGCCGCCAGGTGGGTAGGGCACGATGAAACGGATGGGCTTGTTCGGGTAAGCGGATTGCGCGTATGCGCCTGCGCAGGCGAGGCCGAGCAGCAAAGCCGTCAAGATTGAGCCGGGTTTGTGTGACATGGTGTTCCTCCGTTGTTTTGGTGTCTGATCCGTGGTGTACGGGTGCTCGTGGCAGGCAGTGACCTTCCTGCCTGTATTGCTCTTCATGTTCGTGTTGAGTCCGCCATCTGCAATTCGGCGATGATGTTGCTCGCTGCGGCGACACCCATGTTGACATAGGCGTCACTGGTGACTCCTCCGATGTGGGGTGACAGCACCAGGTTCGGTGTGTTGCGCAGTAGGTGGTCGGCGGGCGGGGGTTCGCTTTCGAAGCTATCGAGCCCTGCTGCACGCAGTTTGCCGGATAGCAGCGCCTCGCGTACCGCCGTTTCATCGACCAGTCCGCCGCGTGCAGTGTTGATGAGAATGGCTCCGTCTTTCATTTGACGAAGTGTTTCCTCGCGAATCATTTTCAGGTTGTCCACGGTCAGCGGGCAATGCAGCGACACAATGTCGGACTGCAGCAGCAGCGCAGGCAGGCCGGTCAAGGCGACTCCGGCAGGCGCGGATTTGGCGTAAGGGTCGTTCCCGATGACCTTTAGACCCATCGCGTTGCCGATGCTGGCCACCCGCAAGCCGATGGCGCCGAGCCCAACAAGTCCCAGCGTGCGGCCCTTGAGTTCCAGGCTCTTGTGCACGGATTTGTCCCAGTGCCCTTCGTGCATGCGGGTGTTGAGCTGCGGGATCGATTTGGCGCAGGCCAGGATCAGGCCCCAGGTATGCTCCGCAACGGCGTCGGCGTTGACCGCGGTGGCGGCTTTGACCGCGATGCCCATGGCGCGCGCGGTATCGGTGTCGATGGTGTCGATGCCGCTGCCGTGCTTGGAGATGACACGCAGCCTTGCGGAGGCGCGGATGACCTTCGCGGTGATTCTTCCGTAGCGGACGATGATCGCCACCGGCTGGTGTCGGGCGCACAGTTCGGACAACGCGGCCTCGTCAGGCTGTTTGCCGGCGTAGACGATGTCGAAATCGTCCAGCAGCGCGACCGCCTGCGGCGCGAGATCGGCGGCGGTCACCAGGACAGCGGGTTTTCCGGCGGTCATTGTGCGGGCGCTTCGGTGCGGGCTCCGGCGGCGCGCAGCGCGTTGTCGAGCCAGCCCGGCACCAGTTTGCCTTCGTGTATGCCCTTGATCCGGTTTTTTTCGTCGGCGACTTTCTTGCGGCCGGCTTCGATCATCTCGGCGACGCGCTCGCGTTCGATGATGACCACGCCGTCGGCGTCGCCGACGACAAGATCCCCGGGGTTGACGCTGACCCCGGCGATTGCGATCGGCCAGTTGACGCGACCCGGCACAAACTTGGTCGGCCCGGCGGGATTGGCGCCGGCCGAGAAAACCGGGAAGCCGTTGGAGCGCAGGGCCTCGACGTCGCGTACCGCGGCATCGAGCACCATGCCGGCCAGTCCGGCCTGCTGGGCCTGTGTGGTCATGATTTCACCGATCAGCGCGCAGGTCTGGTCGCCCTTGCCGTCCACGATGATGACGTCGCCCGGCTGCGCGATCGCCAGCGCCGCATGAATCATCAGGTTGTCACCGGGGCGGACCTCGACGGTGATCGCCGGCCCCGCCACTTTCATCGTCGGCGACAGGGGGGCGATGCGTCCATGCAGGGTGCCGCGCCGGCCATAGACATCGGCCAGGATCGCCGCGGGCAGTGTGCTTGCCGCCTCGACCAGTGCCCTTGGGGTGCGTTCGAAGCGGGTGCGGATTTCGGGATAGCGGGTGCTGTGCATCGGAAATTGTCCTTGTGTAAATACCGGCGCCAGGACGGCCGGGCTTTCAAAAGTGGGCGGACTGTAGGCCCCTGCCTTGCTGATCGCAACAGTGTTTCGTAGAATGAAACAATGCCCATGAACCAGACTCCGAAAAAACCCGTACAGGGCGTCGTCATCGCCGTGACCCGGGCCCTCGCCATCCTGGATGCCTTCCAGGCCGGTGAAAGCGCGCTGACGCTGGGTGAGCTGGCGCGCCGGACGGGCTTGCACAAGACGACGGTGCTGCGGATTGCGAGGACAATGGCTGCGACGCGTTATCTGGTCCAGCTGGACAACGGCTCATGGCGGCTGGGTCCCGGCGCCGGCTGGCTCGGCTCGCGATACCAGACCGTATTCGGCCAGACCGCGAGCATCGAGCCCGTGCTGCGCGAACTCTCGCGCATCACCGGCGAAAGCGCCGCATTCTATGTGCGGGAAGGGAGCTCCCGCAGTTGCGTGGTGCGCGTCGACGGCCCGCAAACCATCCGCCATCATGTGCGGATGGGTGAAATCCTTCCGGTCAACCGGGGCGCGATCGGACGTGTGCTGCTGGCTTTTTCCGGCGAGCCCGGCGAGCTGTATGACAGCATACGCCGTGCGGGGTACCACGAGACACGCGGGGAACGTGACCCGCAGGTTGCGAGTGTCGCCTTCCCCGTCTTCGGCTTGAACCACCGACTGATAGGCTGCGTAGCCGTATCCGGTCCGATTGACCGTTTCACCCGCAAGGCCTGTGCAAAGCATGTGCTGGCCTTGCGCAAGGCGGCTTCGCAGCTGAGTTATGAAATCGGCGCCGGAAATCTGGCCACCCTGATGCCGGTTACTGCATGAATGCCCCTTCAGTCATGATCGCAGGAAGTGCAACCCGGGCCGGTACCACGGATTATGTCCGTACCATCGGCGCATCCATCGCCCCCGGCCATTACAGCGACTTCCTCAACCAGCACCTGCAGCTGTCCTCGCTGGGCATCGGCACTTTTCCCGGTGCGGCGACCGATGCGGCCGATGAAGCCTGCGCCGCGATTGTTGCGCGCGCGGTGCTGGCCGGCATCAACATCATCGACATCGCCGCCCATTACCGTTACGGCAGGTCGATGCGCGCCGCCGGCGAGGGTCTGCGCCGCGCGTTTGCCGCGGGCATCACGCGCGAGCAGGTTTTCGTGGTGGCCAAGGGCGGTTTCCTGCGTTTTTCCGACGGCCCGCCGGCGGATCTCGATGCCTGGTTCGAGGCGAACGTCGCGCGCAAAGGTCTGGGTACCCGCGACGACCTCACCGGCGTGCATTGCCTCGCGCCGGGCTATCTCGCGCAGCAGGTCGACGACGTGCGCGCGGCGATGGGCCTGCAGACACTGGATGCCTTCCTGATCGACCAGCCCGAGGTGCATGTGCCGCGGCTCGGCAAGGAGGAGCTGCACCGGCGCCTGCAGACTGCCTTCGCGGTGCTGGAGCAGGCGGTGCGCGAGGACAAGATCCGCAGTTACGGCGTTGCCACCTTCGATGCCTTCCGCGTGGAAACCGACCATGCGCTGTTCCAGTCGCTGACGTCCCTGCTGGCGCTGGCTGACAACGCGGCGCGCATCGTGCAGCGTGACGAGCGGGCGCGCCACCACCTGCGCGTGGTGCAGTTGCCCTTCAACCAGGCCATGCCCGAAGGTTTCACACGTTTCAGCCAGGCCACCGGCCAGGGCAATGTCGCGTCAACGCTGCAGGCGGCGCACCAGCTGAAGATTTTCGTGATGGGCAGCCACGGGCTGGCAAAGGGTGCTCTGGCCGGACAGTGCGCTGACGCGGTTCGCACGGCCATGCCCGATTCCGCGAATGATGCGCAGCGCGCGCTGCAGTTCAACCGTTCAACGCCGGGCCTCGGCGTGAGCCTTGCCGGCATCAGCACGCCGGCGCACCTCGATGACCTGCTGGCGGTCGCGGCCAGGCCGCCGCTGGCGCGCGAGGCGTACCTCCGCTTGTATCGACGGGCGGGCGACGATGCTTGACCGTCAGTCCGCGATGCGAGATGGATGATCAACCAAAGTTTGACGCGGATCAGTACCGAGGCTTTCCATGGTGCCGGCAGATGCGGCACAATGGCGGCGCCAGTTCCAAATTTGAGAGGAGAACATGCATGGGTCACACACTGGAACAGTTTGCTGCGCAGTGCCACGATTTCATCAAGGCCGAGCCGGGTCCGGTGGGCCGCAAAAAAGTCGCCGCGTTGCTGCAGGAGGTGCTGAAAGACAAGTCGTTCATCGACAAGCATGTCGACCCCAGCGTCGGCGAGCGCAAGATACTGTATGAAGACTCCGAGTTCGGTTTTTGCATCCTGGCGCACCACTATACGGATGCCAAGACCAGCGATCCGCATGACCATGCGCATTCCTGGGCTATCTACGGGCAGGCCCGCGGCGAGACCCAGATGCGCGACTACCAGCTGCTGGAGCCGGCCAGCGCCGACAGGCCGGGCAAGGTCAAGGAGACGCGCTCCTACAAGCTGACCCCGGGCGTTGCGCATGTCTACAACGAGGGCGACCTGCATTCGCCGAAGCGTGTCGGGCCGACCAGCCTGATCCGCATCGAAGGTACCAACATGGCGAAGGTCAAGCGTTTCAAATATCAGCCGGTCTGATCAAGGCTGCATGCAAAAAGGCTGCCTGCAGGCAGCCTTTTTTTTGCGCCTGCGAATCCGGCGTTCAGTGTTTGGCGTCGGCCGGTATCGCCGGCAGCGGGCCGGTGGCGAGGTTGTGCAGGTGGCGTTTGCGAACCAGCAGCATCGACAGCGATACGAAGGTGCCGAACATTGCAATGACCCAGTAGATGGAAAGGTTGAGCTTGATCAGCAGTGCGTAGAGGCCGAGCATGGCCAGGATCGACAGATTCTCGTTGAAGTTCTGCACCGCGATGGAGTGGCCTGCGCCCATCAGAATGTGGCCGCGGTGCTGCAGCAGTGCGTTCATCGGCACTACAAAAAATCCGGCAAGGCCGCCGATGATGATCAGCAGCGGGATGGCCACGGCAATCGAGCTGACGAAATTCATGGCAATGACGATTGCGCCCATCGCGATGCCGACCGGCACCACGTTGACGGCACGGTTCAGCGGCACCACCTTGGCCGCAATCACCGATCCTGCAGCGATGCCGACGGCGCAGATGCCCTGCAGCAGGGTGGCCTGTGACAGCGAGTAACCGAGCGCGACCTCCGCCCATTTGAGCACGATGAATTGCAGCGTCGCGCCGGCGCCCCAGAACAGCGTGGTGGTGGCGAGCGAAATCTGGCCCAGCTTGTCGGTCCACAGCAGTTTCACGCAGTGCGCGAATTCGCGGATCAGGTAGAAGGGGTTTTTGCTCGGCGGCCGGTGGTCGACGCCGGTGTCCGGGATGTAGAGGTTGAATGCCGCCGCGATGCCGTAGAACAGCATGATGATGGTGATCGCCGCTTCGGCTGGAGAGTCGACGCCGGTGTCGATCAGCGGCAGGTCGAAGGACAGCAGGTGGCCGGATACGGTCTTGCTGATCAGCGCGCCGCCGACCAGCGTGCCGATGATGATCGAGCCGACGGTCAGGCCTTCGATCCAGCCGTTGGCGACGACCAGTTTATGGTGGGGCAGGTATTCGGTGAGGATGCCGTATTTCGCCGGCGAGTAGGCCGCAGCGCCGAGGCCGACCACGGTGTAGGCGAGCAGCACGGTCAGGTATGCGGGGGCGCCGGGGATTTCCCACAGTTCGTGGAAAAACATCAGCATGCAGCCGACGATCTTGATGGTGTTGGTGATGAACATCACCCGGCCCTTGGCCATCGAGTCGGCAAAGGCGCCGACAAAGGCGGCGAAGGCGACGTAGGACACCGTGAAAAAGAATTTCAGCAGCGGCGTCATCCACTCCGGCGAGTGCATGTGCATCAGCAGTGCGATCGCGGCCACCAGCAGCGCGTTGTCGGCGAGCGACGAGAAAAACTGCGCCGCCATGATGATGTAAAAACCTAAAGGCATGAATCCGGAGGGCGGGTGTCCGCTGGGGGTTGGTGGTGGGCCGGGGTTGGGTGCTGCATTCGGTGTCGTTCGGTTGCCGGTCGGGCTGTCGCTGCGGCGTGCGCTCTTGTTGCAATGGCGGGCTGAACAGGGACCGCGGCTTTATACCATAGTTCCGTCGGGGTTATTGTGACCGCCGCCGGGCGATTTCACGCAGCAGCGCCTCCTGCTCGGCAAAGCCGGGCATGCGCTGCGGCGCCGTGCTGTCGGGCGATTCCGTTTCTGCGCCGAAGCGGCCCTGGTAGCCGGGTGGCGCCGCGGCACCCTGACCGAGGTAAACCGCCATGCGCAGCCGCTTGTTGGCATCGGCAAGGCGCCGCTCCAGGGTCAGGACGTCATGGACCAGCAGCGCGCCCAGCACCAGCAGCGCGCCCAGGGCCGCGATCGTCCAGCCAGCCAGCGCGCAGGCGATGGCGGCTGCGGCAAGCAGCGGAAACAGCATGGCGCTGCGCCGTTCGCCCAGGTACCAGCGGTGGGCGCCCAGCGGGAAAACCAGCAGCAGGCTCCAGGCGACATTGCGCCGGCGCAAGGCCCGCGCCAGCCGCAGGTTGGCAGACTGCAGGCCGCCGCCTTCGAGATCGAGTTTGCGCCACTTTGCCGTCATGCCGATGCCCGTTGAAAAGCCGGCGCCACGATAACATGGCGCCGCCGCACAGCTTCGCCGCTTTTGCTGCCCGACCACTGTTTGCGGCTCCACCGCTTTTTCGGGACCTTCGGTACGGGTAGTATCATCGGCCTTTCCCCCATTTTCATCACAGTCCTCCGACTCCGCCCATGGCCGACCGCCGCCTGCAAGTATTCCATGCCGTAGCACGCCAACTCTCGTTCACCAAGGCGGCCGAGCAGCTGTTCATGACCCAGCCGGCGGTGACATTCCAGATCAAGCAGCTGGAAGAGCACCTGAACACCCGCCTGTTCGAGCGCAGCCACGGCCGCATCGCCCTGACGCCCGCCGGTGAACTGGTGTACAGCTATGCGGAGCGGATCCTGACCCTGTCCGAAGAGCTCGAGACGCGCGTCGGCGAACTCACCGGCGCCATCAGCGGCCCGCTGCTGCTCGGCGCCAGCACCACGGTCGCGGAGTTCTACCTGCCGCAGATCCTCGGCGAATTCAAGGCGATGCATCCGCATGTGCAGGCGCACATGACGGTGGCGAACTCGGAAACCGTGGCCACCCGCGTGGCCGATCATTCGCTGGATGTCGGACTGATCGAGTCCTCGTTGCACCAGAATGGCGTGCAGGCCGACGTCATCTGCGACGATGTGCTGGTGCTGGTCTGCAGCCCCGCGCACCGGCTGGCGAAAGCCCGCACGGTGTCGGCCTGCGATGTCGCCGCCGAGCCGTTCGTCAGCCGCGAGCCGGGGTCCGGCACGCGCGAGGTGTCCGACCAGTTTTTCCAGGGCAACAAGATCGCACCCGAGGCGATCAACGTGGTGATGGAACTGGGCAGCCCCGAGGCGATCAAGGGCGTGGTTGAAACCGGTCTGGGCGTGTCGATACTGTCGCGCGCGACGGTAGCCAAGGAGATCAAGCTCGGCGTGCTGGTGGCCGTGCCGCTGGACCCGCCGCTGATCCGCGGGCTGTCGATCGTGACGCCCAATGGCAAGTTCCGCTCGCGCCTGCTGACGACCTTCGTCGAATTCGCGACTGCGCGCATGAAGGAAATGGCTGCAGCGCAATGAAGCGCTTCGCGGCCGTGCAGCACAGTTACTCGGAGTTTCTCGGGCCGATCGAGAAACAGCTGGAGAACCGCGGCATCGGCTTCACCTATTTCCGTCCCTTCACCGGCCAGTCGCTGCCCGCCAGTGCGCTGCAGTTCGACGCGCTGTGGCTGCTCGGCGGCACGCATGCCCCCTACGACCGCGCGCACACTGCCTGGCTCGACGAGGAGCTGCGGTTCCTGAATTCGTTCGCGCGCGCGCGCCGCCCGGTCGTCGGCCTCGGCTACGGCGCGTTGCTGATTGCGCAGGCCGCCGGCGGCGAGCCGCAGCCGGATCCGCAGCCCTATGCCTACTGGACCACGGCCCATGCGACGGCCGCGGGTGCGGACGATCCGCTGGCGCAGGCCATCAGCGGCCGGCAGGTGCTGGTGGTGGCAAGCGGTCGCGTGCGCCTGCCGGCCGGTGTCGAGCCGCTGGCGGTCGACGATGCCGGTGAATGGATCGCGCTGCGCCGGGACGTGTCCTATGGCTTGCTGTTCCGTCCAGAGCTGACCCCGGGCATGATTGAAGACACCATCATGGAGGAGGGTCGTCCGCTGCCAGACGACATCGGTGCGGTGCTTGAGCAGGCGCGCGCGCTGTGGCCGCAGTTCCAGCAGACCACCGACCGCGTTGTCGCGGCGCTGGTGACCAGGCTCGACCTGATGCAGGAGCGGCGCAAGCCGCCGGTGTTCACGCTGCATGCGGTGCAGGATCGATGAGCCGCGAAACCGAAGACGAAGCGCGTCTGCTCGGGGTGTTCCGCGCGCTGACTGCTCCGGACCGCCATGCGCTGCAGGCCTTTGCCGAGTTCCTTGCCCTGCGCGGCGATGCGGGGGTCGCGGCCATACGGCGTGCCGATGATGCCGGTGACACCGGCATCGCCGCCCCGCAACCTGAAGCGCGGCCCGCGGACGAGTCCGTGGTGATGGCGATCAAGCGCCTGACGCGCAGCTACCCGATGCTCGACCGGCGCAAGCTGATGGGGCCGACCTCGCTGCTGATGTCGCAGCATGCGCTGCAGGGGCGTGCGGCCTCGGAAGTGATCGACGAGCTCGAGATCGTCTTCGAACGGCATTACCAGGAAACCACCCGGCGATGAACACGCCCTGCAGCCACGCATCGCCAATCCCCGCACCGCACCGCCCGCCATGCCGCGCCCGATAAACGCGACCATCGACAGCGCCGCGCTGGCGCACAACCTTGGCATCGCGCGTGCCCACGCGCCGCATGCCAAGGTGTTCGCGGTGATCAAGGCCAATGCCTACGGCCACGGCCTGTTGCGCGCTGCCGCCGCACTGCGCGCCGCCGACGGCTTCGCAGTGGTCGAGTTCGATGCGGCGCTGCGGCTGCGCGCAGCCGGTTATGCGCAACGCATTGTTTTATTGGAAGGTTTTTTTGACCGCCGGGAACTCGCCGAAGGCGCGGCGCGGCGCATCGCCACCGTCGTGCACTGCGAAGAACAGTTGCGGATGCTCGACGGGCTGGCGGCCGGCACGCGGCTCGATGTGCTGCTCAAGATCAACAGCGGCATGAACCGGCTGGGTTTTGCGCCGGAGGCGGCGGGCGCCGCGTATTCACGCCTGCAGGCGCATCCTGGCGTCGGCAAGGTGACGCTGATGACCCATTTCGCCGATGCCGACGGCGCGCGCGGCGTCGACTGGCAACTGGAGACCTTCGAGCGCGCCGTCGCCGGCATCGCCGCGCCGCGCAGCCTCGCCAACTCGGCGGCCACCCTGCGCCATCCCGCAACGCATTTCGACTGGGTGCGTCCGGGGATCCTGCTCTACGGCTCTTCGCCATTCCCCGAAGTCAGTGCTGCAACACTGGGCCTGAAGCCGGCGATGACGCTGGCCTCGGAAATCATCGCCACCTGTGACCTGAAGCCGGGCGACACCGTGGGCTACGGCGGACTGTTCCGCGCCGAACACCCCATGCGCATCGGCATCGTGGCCTGCGGCTATGCCGACGGCTATCCGCGCCATGCACCCAACGGCACCCCGGTGCTGGTGGGTGATAGACTCAGCGGCACCGTCGGCCGCGTCTCGATGGACAAGCTGTGTGTTGACATCACCCACATCCCCGGCGCGGGCATCGGCACGCGGGTGGTGCTTTGGGGCGAGGGCAACCCGATCGACGATGTCGCGCTGGCCGCCGGCACCGTCGGCTACGAGCTGATGTGCGCGCTGGCAGCGCGGGTGCCGGTCATCGAAAAACACTGAAGCGCGTTGATATTGACGCGTTGACATTCTGATCTGGCGGAGGAGCGGGCCATGCCCTGGCGTGACTGGCAGCACGACATCGAACGGCAATTCAATCCGCGGGCATGGGCCACCGACGTCGAAGAGCAGCACGCCCTGCGCGGCAGGCTGTCGAAGGCTGCGCGCGAGCGGCTGAAGGGTGAATTCGACATCGCCTACGGCGACACGCCGCGGCAGAAGCTCGACATCTATCAAGGCGGCAACGGGAAGGTGCCGATCGTGGTCTACCTGCATGGCGGCTACTGGCGCGTCGGCGAAAAGGAGAAGCAGGCGATCCTCGCCGAACCTCTGGTGCAGGCCGGTTTCCCGGTGGTAATGCTCGGCACCGACCTCTGTCCCGCGGTGACACTGGATACCATCGTCGAACAGGTGATCCGCGGCATCGTCTGGGCGGCGAACAATGCCCAACGCATCGGCGGCGATGGCCGGCGCATCTATCTCTATGGCCATTCCGCCGGCGCCCACCTCGCGGCGATGGGTCTCGCCGAGGACTGGACGAAGCACGGCCTGCCCGCCGACCTGATCTGCGGCTCGACCATGGTGTCCGGCATCTACGATGTCGAGCCGGTGCTGCACATCAGCGTCAATGACCTGATCCGGCTGACGCCGGACCGCATCAACGCGCTGAGCCCGCAGTTCCATCTGCCGCGCTTGCCGCTGCCGCTGGTGCTCGCGGCCGGCGCTGAAGAGGCGCCGGGCTGGGTCGCGCAGACGCATGAATACGCGGATGCGTGCCGGAGTGCCGGTTGCAGCGTCGAAGTCATCATCGTGCCGCACGAGGGCCACTTCAGCACGATCCCGATGCAGGCTGACCCCGGACATCCGATCAACGTGGCGATGCTGCGCCAGTTGCGCGCGCTGGGATAAGAAGGCAATGGCCAAGGCACGGACCGTTTATTCCTGCACCGAGTGCGGCGGACAGTCGGTGAAATGGCAGGGGCAGTGTCCGCATTGCCAGGGTTGGAACACGCTGGTCGAGTCGGTGGCGGAAACGGCCTCGTCCGCCGTCAACCGCTTTTCGCTGATCGCCGAGACCGGCAAGCTGCAGCGGCTGTCGGAAGTGGAGGCGCGTGAAGAGGCACGCATGCCCAGCGGCATTGCCGAATTCGACCGCGTGCTCGGCGGCGGGCTGGTGCCCGGCGCGGTGATCCTGATCGGCGGCGACCCCGGCATCGGCAAGTCCACGCTGCTGCTTCAGTCGCTGGCCACTGTGGGCGCGACGCGCAAGGTGATCTACGTCACCGGCGAGGAATCGCCGCAGCAGGTCGCGCTGCGCGCAAAGCGCCTCGGCGTCGCCACCAGCCACGTGCAGGTGCTGCCGGAAACCAGCCTTGGCAAGATCCAGGCGGTGATCCAGTCGGAGAAGCCGGAAATCGCGGTCATCGATTCGATCCAGACGCTGTATTCGGATGCGCTGACCTCGGCGCCGGGTTCGGTGGCGCAGGTGCGCGAATGCGCAGCGCAGCTGACAAGGCTGGCCAAGGCCGGCGGCACCACGATCATCTTCGTCGGTCATGTCACCAAGGAAGGCACGCTGGCCGACCCGCGCGTGCTCGAGCACATGGTCGATACCGTACTTTATTTTGAAGCCGATACCCATTCCAGCTTCCGCCTGATCCGTGCCTTCAAGAACCGCTACGGCGCGGTCAACGAACTCGGTGTGTTTGCGATGACCGACAAGGGGTTGAAGGGTGTCGCCAATCCCTCGGCCTTGTTCCTGTCGCAGCACGATACCGAAGTCGCCGGCTCCTGCGTGCTGGTGACGCAGGAGGGCACGCGCCCGCTGCTGGTCGAAGTGCAGGCGCTGGTTGATGAGGCGCATGCACCGAATCCGCGGCGCTTGAGTGTCGGCCTCGAACAGAATCGCCTCGCCTTGCTGCTGGCGGTACTGCACCGTCACTCCGGCATTGCCTGTTTTGACCAGGACGTGTTTGTGAATGCAGTGGGCGGCGTGCGCATCAGCGAACCCGCGGCCGACCTTGCGGTGCTGATGGCGGTGGTGAGTTCACTCAAGAACAAGTCGCTGCCGAAAAAGCTGGTGGTTTTCGGTGAAGTGGGCCTCGCCGGCGAAGTGCGACCGGTGCAGCGCGGCCAGGAACGGCTGAAGGAAGCGGCCAAGCTCGGCTTCACCCATGCACTGATCCCGGCGGCCAACCAGCCACGGCAGGCGGTGT
>VFQT010000795.1_pt1 | contig 42390 bp, 33 predicted proteins | sample 3512381 | NCBI WGS metagenome assembly VFQT01 (sample SAMN10412376, study PRJNA504923) | tailings metagenome | isolation source: Relicate 2 Philex TSF3 active mining site | place: Philippines: Tuba, Benguet | collected 2017-08-29 | reverse complement strand
TGGGGAGAGACAACGGGGGTGAGTTCGGTGGTGAATTCGGGGCGGAGTACTACCGGCGGTTCTACGGGCGCAATGGGGTGCACGACCGACGCAAGATCGCTCAGCTCGCCTCGGCCGTCCACGGAATGTGTGCGTGGTGGGACGTCGCTCCTCGATCAGTTCTCGACATCGGCGCCGGGCCGGGTATGTGGCGCGACTGGTACCGTGAAACTCATCCCCGCGTGAAGGTCGTCTCGACCGACGTCAGCGAATATGCGTGCCAGAAGTACGGCCACGAACACCGCGACATCGCGACATGGACGCCCACTCGCCAGTTCGATCTCGTGATCTGCCACGGAGTCCTGCAGTATCCGACGGCGAACGACACATCATCGGCCATCGCCAACATCGCCGCGGCTTGTCGCCACGTCCTCTATCTCGAAGTCCCGACCGCACTCGACTTCCGCACGATCGTCGATCCGGACGCGACCGACATGGACGTTCACCAACGCTCTGGGGCCTGGTACCGCGAACGCCTCGATCCGTACTTCGTGCAAGCCGGTGCCGGACTGTGGATCCGACGCGGCGGCGGTGTGTTGCTCTACGAACTCGAACGGTCGCGCTGAGTCAGGGACGCACGGCGCGACGCACCGGTCGGTCCCAGCCGGGCTGACCCGTGGGCTTCGGACCGGGCCACAATCGCGGACCCATCTCGACGATGCCGTGGTGCGAGCCGTATTCACCCAACAAGTTGAGATACGGCTCGGCGGCGAAGGCCTCAGGTCCCCGCACACCACTTCCCTTCCACGTTCCGTCCGACAGGAGTTCGAGCGCAACCACCGGGCAGATCGCGGTCTGCCACAGCACGGCCTGCGAACCCCATTCGCGCATCGTGACCTCGTTGTCAGCCACGTGATACAGGTACACCTCACGAGGGTTGCCGTCGTAGGTCCCCTTGACCCAGATACCCGCACACGTCTTGCCGTTCATGAGATGGCCGAGCTTGGCCGGATTGGGCAACACGGCGGCCAGTACGTCGCGCGGGGCGACCGACACGTCACCCACCCGGACCGGCTCGACCGAATCGAGACCAAGGTAGGCGAAGGTCTTCAACCAGTCGATGAATTCAGCACCGAGTCCGTACTTGAAGGTCACTCGATTGCAGTCGACCTCGCGTGGAATGAGCAGAACTTCTTCGTGTTCGACGTTGACGCACTCGATCGGCCCGATCCCAGCCGGGAAATGGAAGATCTCGGGTTCGCTGAAGCAGTCGGTCGTGAAGAGTCCGCGTTGCCTCTCCCAGACGATCGGTGGATTGAGGCACTCTTCGATCGTCGTCCAGATGGAGAACGTGGGCGCGAAGTCGTATCCGTCGATCGACAGGTTCGAACCGTCACGCACTCCGATCTCGTCGATGGTGTCGAACAAGTTGTCGGCTGCATAGCGCGCGAACACGTCGGAGAGCCCGGGCTCGACCCCCATACCGACGAGGGCGAGCAATCCCTTCTCGCGCCAGGCATCGTGAGCCGCCAACTGGGCCTCACCAAGCGGCGTACCGACCTCGTGGTAGGGATTGGTCGGATGCGGTCGACTCAGGTTCATCGCCATGTCGAGGTAGTTGGTACCGGCCTCGAAGCACGCCTCGAAGATCGGTTCGTTGAGTCGTGGATCGCAGGCATTGACCACGATGTCGGCTTTGGTGGCCGCAATCGCGTCGACGATCGCCTTCTTGTCACGAGCATCGAGCTGACGGGCTCGGAATCGTGTCGGGTCGTCGAGTTCGGCGATCGCCTTCTCCGCAGTGGAGAGGTACAGATCGGCGAGAACGAACTCCGAAAAGAAGGACCGGGTCTCAGCGATCGAGGCCATGGAAGCCCCGACGCCGCCTGCGCCGATCACCAGGATGTTCATCAATCGTCCAATTCGTGAACGTTTCGGGAGCGAAACGTATCGTCACCCTACCCCGGTCCCGCTCTACGATCGGTTCATGAGTGACGATCTCGCTGTACGGGTGCGCCGTCTCGAAGACATCCTGGCGATTCAGCAGCTCTTCATCGACTACGGGTCGGCCCTCGATGCCGGCGAATTCCACGACTACGCCCGGGTGTTCGCCGAGAAGGGCGAATTGCACCTCGGGCCCATCGGTACCGCGGTGGGCCGACCGGCAATCGAAGAACTCATGTCACGCACCATGTCCGGGCGGGTGGGAACCTCGTTTCACATCGTGAGCAGTCCGCAGATCACCTTCGTCGACGACGACCACGCGACATCGCAGGTGATGTGGACGGTCGTGCATCGACAGAAGGACGGAGAACCGAAACTCACGATGATGGGACGCCACATCGATCACCTCGTTCGTGAGCACGGAACATGGAAGATCGCCTCGCGTCGCGGTCTGATCGACCTTCCGAGCGAATTCCGCAATCAGTCAATCGACAACGGTCGGTAACGCCGTCGACCAATCACGGTCGGCATCGATGAGTCGCAGAACGTCGGGGTGAAAACGCTTCTCGACGACCGACCACAGACCCGAGCGAGCCGCTGTTTCGGCGGTGGTCACGAATCGGCCCGATTCTTTCCACGACGAGTGCTCCTCGACCTGGAGGAAACGCGTCGCTCGACTCCAGGCTTCGGCATCGGAGCGATGCAACCACGACATGAGAGCGACCGTGTGCGTCGAAACAGGCGTGAACCCCATCACGTTCGTCCACCAGTCGGCGCCGAGTTTCTTGACACACCACTGGGCATCGAGTTCGGCGCATCCGTCGTCGCCAGTCAGAGCCGGGTGCACCATCTGCCCTGATGAGTCGATCGCGACGAGGCTCATGCCGCTTTCGCTCTCGTCGACTCGCCGATCACTCGCAGCGGCCGCAAGCGGTGATACAGCCGGAATCGTTCGACCGAATGCTGTTTGATGTGTTCCATTGCTTCCTCCACGTCGTCGGTGACCAGCAAGAGGTCGAGGTCACCTGGTGAGACCATCCCGGTGTCGTTCATGTGGTCGATCTGGGCGATCAGCGGCGTCCAGAACTCGCGACCCATGAGAACCACCGGAAAGTCCTCGACCTTGCCGGTCTGAATGAGGGTGAGTGCTTCGAAGAGTTCATCGACCGTCCCGAAGCCACCCGGCATCACGACGAAGGCATACGAATACTTCACGAGCATCATCTTGCGCACGAAGAAGTACGAGAAGTCGACGCTCACGTCGAGATACGGGTTGGGCATCTGCTCATGCGGAAGCTCGATGTTGCATCCGATGCTGCAACCGCCGGCCTCCTTCGCCCCTCGATTGGCGGCCTCCATGATTCCCGGGCCTCCACCGGTCATCACGGCGAAACCCATGTGGCTGGCGGCCGCGCCCACCGAACGAGCGAGTTGGTACGAACGATCGACTTCCCCCACCCGGGCCGAGCCGAACACCGTGATGCACGGACCGGCGAAGTGAAGCGATCGGAAGCCCCGCAACATCTCGCGAGTGACCCGAAAGATCGTCCGCAACTCACGACGCCGAAGACGGGGTCCGCCCAGGAACAGTCGATCCCGGGACGATCGTGACTTTCGGCTCTCTTCACCCACGTCCATACCGACAAGAATGCCACTCATGGACGCACACACGCACGGCAGTCACGTCATGAACGAATTGATTCCCATCGCGCGGGACCTTCGTCATGCCATTCCCGACGTGATGAAAGGTTTCTCCGACCTCCACACCGCCACGATGAAACCCGGGGCCCTCGACACCAAGACGAAGGAACTCATCGCGCTGGCCATCGGGATCACGTCACGTTGCGACGGGTGCATCGCCTCTCATGCCCGTGGTGCGGCCAAACAGGGAGCCACCGAAGCCGAAGTCGCCGAAGCGATCGGTGTGGCCGTGCTGATGGCCGGTGGCCCGGCCACGGTGTACGGACCGCGTGCTTTCGCGGCCTTCCGTGACTTCGCCAATCCGCCCACGACCTGACAACCTGGAGACGTGCCCCGCAAGAGTCGTCTCACCATCGCCACCGTCAACGTGAACGGTATTCGTGCCGCCGTCAACAACGGAATGGAGGGGTGGATCACCGAACGCCAGCCCGACATCGTCACGATGCAGGAGGTGCGTGCACCCGATGCGATGGTGGGTGATCTCGTGCGCCAGGTGGCCGGACCCAAGTGGTCGGTCGTGCACGACGAGTGCGAGTTCAAGGGTCGCGCCGGAGTTGCGGTGGCGGCCAAGAAGCCGATCACGGCTTCGAGTTCGGGATTGAAGATTCATTCGAAGAAGAACGCCGCGGCCTACAACGACACCGGCCGTTGGATCGAGGCCGAACTCGACACCGCGGATGGGAGGGGGCTCACCGTCATCTCGGCCTACGTGCACACCGGCGACGCCGAGTCACCCGAGAAGATGACGGAGAAGTTGGCCTTCCTGGCCTCGGCCAAGGAGCGGTTGCGCACCCTCGTCGCTTCCAAGCGCCACGTGCTTCTCACCGGTGACCTCAACGTCGCCCACAAAGAATTCGACATCAAGAACTGGAAGGGCAACCTGAAGAGCGCCGGATTCCTACCCGAAGAACGCGTGTGGTTCGACGAACTGTTCGGTGAACTCGGACTGGTCGATGTCGCCCGTCGCCTGAGTGGTGACGGGCCCGGTCCGTATTCGTGGTGGTCGTGGCGTGGCAAGGCTTTCGACACCGACTCTGGTTGGCGGATCGACTATCACATCGCGACTCCCGGATTGGCCGACGCTGCCGTCGAAACGGCGGTCGATCGTGCTCCGTCGTACGCCGAGCGGTGGTCGGATCACGCCCCCGTGGTGGTCACGTACGCACTCTGATGTTGGCGTTGTCGTCGCACCACCACGGTGGTCAGAACCAGTGCCGCCACTCCCACGCCAACGATCGCCACACCCTGGAGGACGTCGTTGTCGATGTTGCGCACGAGATACGTCACGATGGAGATCACCGACACCGCTGATCCGCCGACGATCTGTTCGATGCGGTTCCACTGCATTCCTGTCCACAACAGAAGTGCGGCGATCGCCAGAGCGGGTAAGAGTCCGTCGAGTCCGGAGTACTCATCGAGCCACTGTGGAACCGACGAGAACACCGTGATCACCCCGGCGACTCGAATGAGGATTGCTGCCCCGAAGTCAGCCTGACCGAGTCCGATCAGCAACGAGCCGCCGATCAGGAACGGTACGGCGCCGAGTCCGAAGTCGAGATCGGCCCACTCCACCACACCGCCGCAGATCGCGAGGGTCGAGGGAATCACGGCAATTGCCGACGAGAACTCGGTGAAGCGGATGCGGATCAGACTCCACACCGCACCCAGTGACCCACCGCTCACGGCGATGATCGCTCCATCGACATCGGCGTTGGCGAGGAACATCGCTCCACTCGCGATCAACGTTCCGAGCGACAACATTTCACAGAACTCACCTGCGCGCCGACGCCACCCGTCGTGTCGCCACAGTGCATAGGCGATCGCACCGGTGACGGCCGAAGCGGCGAGCAACGAGAACGCGATGATCGTCTCGGAGGCTTCTTCGAACAGAGCCACGACGAGTCGGACGAGGCCGACTCCGATCACGAGGACCGCGATGTACGACAGCAACTCGCGCCACTGGATCTTGAAGCGTGGCGCATTGAGGATCTCGTCGGCCTCGATGAAGGAAATCTTGCGACTGGCGACCATCTGGTCGATCACTTCACGCTGGGTTCGAATCTCCATCGTCATGCGAACCACCTCCTCGACCCGCACTGTGGCAGCGAGAGGTTCGGCCGAGGCGTCGCGCGGCCGGAAAAGTGACGGATGTGGTCAGGCCTGATTGCTCTGGCGGTAACTGCGATACACCGCCAACAACGCGTCTTTCTGCTCGGACGTGAGATCGGCGTCGGCGACGATGGCCGCTTCGGTGGCCGGGATCGATGACGGCTGTTCCGAGTCGTCGAGCATGCCGGCGCGCTCCAACAACTCTTCGGCCGACACGTTGAGAGCTTTCGCGATCGAGCGGACCACACGAACCGAGGGCTCGTGCAGTCCGCGTTCGATCTGCGAGAGGTACGGATTGGAAACCTGAGCCAACTCGGACAGCTGGCGCAGGCTCATCTTGGCCAGTTGCCGTTGATGGCGAATGGCCGAGCCGAGGACACCGAGACGGTGCTCCCAGTCGTCGGGCATCGACTCAGCTGGCCGAGTCGGCGGACGGTGCGGCGGCCTTCGGAGACGACTTCTTGGCCGTCGCCGCCTTCGTGGTGGCCTTCTTCTTGGTGGTGGCCTTCGGGGCCGGACCGGTCTCACCGGTGACGGTGCGGACGGCCTGGGTCACGAACTCGGCCTGCTTGCGTACGATCGTGCGAGCGAACTCGACGTTCTCTTCGATGATCGACGGCACGGCGACCTTGGGTAGATCGACCTTGGGTAGATCGACCTTGGGCAGGCGGGCCGTGCGGACCTTGGCGGTCTCACGGGCCTTGTCGGCCGCCGAGCGGACGCCTTTCACGGCCTTGTCGAGGGTCAGAAGGACGAGGGCATTGTTCTGATCGAGGCGCTCGAGCACCTTGGCGCGGGACATCTCGGGTCGGGGAAGTGTCTTCATGGCCGTAACAGTACCAAGCACTGCTTGATTTACCTAGCGGATCCTTGTGTGTCCGGTCACAGTCATCGACCCATCAGGCATGTGGTCACATCGTGATGAGGGAGTCCACCCGTTGCCACTCTGTCCCCCATCACTGCTGAAGACCCCCTCCAACGAGGGGTCGACGATGGATGGATTCGACCTCCGAGCCGTACGGGACTGATCGGCGAGCACGAACTATTCCCCGCTCCGGTGCGGGTTCTCGACGCGTTGCGCAAGGACCGCAATTCGTGACGCTGTACGTCGACACGAGCGCCCTCGCCAAGCCGTACATCGACGATGCCGACTCGGCGGACTTGATCTTCAGCGAAGCATCATGGCCAGCGAAGCCGACCTCGATCAGATGGCCCTGATCAATTCGAGCGAACGGGTTTGGCGAGCGGCGTCCGACATCGCGATCGAACTGTCGGTCACGTCATTGGACGCGATTCATCTCGCTTCAGCACGAGCGCTGGAGATTCCTGCGCTCACCTTCTACACGTTCGATCTCCGGATGGCGCAGGCCGCGCGCCGTCTCGGATTCACTGTTCTCGGCGCCTGATCCATATCGAAGTCATTGCTCACCCTCCGGCCAGGCGGGCGACTCGCGGATCGTCGGATCCGAGAATCGCCGACAAACGACGAGAGGCGACGGCGCGATCGAGAGCATTCGATGCAGCCATCTCGTCGATGTCGACCCAGTCCTTGGGTCGATCGAACATGGCCTTGAACACCGCCAGGTCTTCAGGTGACAGCACACGTATGTGGCGTCCGCCGAAGGACACCGTGCGGGCACGCTCGGCCACCTCGAGATGGAAATCGGAGGCAGCGAAGAAGAGGTCGATCGGTGTGTCGTCCCACCACAGGCGTACCTGATCGTCGGCGATCACTGCTCGCCGATCCGCCGCTTCGGCGACGACACCGTGCGGCAGAGCGTCGAACACTCGATCGACCTCGCTCGATCGAACGAAGACGTTCACGTCGATGTCGCGTGTTCCACGCGGTTCCTCGGTGGCGTACGCCAAGGCGACCGCTCCCCCAATCGCCCAGTCGATGTCGGCGCGATCGAGAGCATCGACGAGTGCGACGACTCTCTCGACGAGATTCACGCCAGGCGGGCTTTCGCCAAAGGACGTGGCCGATACGGAAGCGCATCGGCGAGGGTGAGAACCTCCACCAGCTTGCGTCCCTGAACCTCGTGGTCGAGAACTCGCACGAAGCGGGTCTCGAATCCCATTGCCTCGATGATGCGCCCGGCCACCTCGAGCGAGGGTTGACGACGGCCGCACTCGTAGGCGCTCACCACCGTGGCCGGGATGCCGACCCGCCGACCGACCTCGGCCTGGGTGAGGCCGGCCTTCAGGCGGAGTTCTCGGAGAGTGGCGCCGGTGAGCACACGGTCAGGGTACTCGGCTATGAGCGGATCCGCTCAGAACAACCGACGGCGGCGGCTGAGTGCGCCGGCCAACAGACCAGCCACCACCATCCACATCGCCCACACCAACACCGTGTTCGACTCGGTGCCGGTCACCGGGATCGTGGGACCCAACTTCGCCACGTACACCGACAACCTCGCGCGATACGTGACTCCCTTGGTGGTCGTGATCACGAACTCGACTTCGGCCCGACCATAGAAACCTTCGGCCGGCGTGAAGTTCACCAGACCCGACCGTGTGTCGAGTTGCCAGGTTCCGTCGGACGTGACGACCGTCGTCTGCTCTTCCTCGGTCACCGGGTCGACGATGCGCATCGTCTCGGTGTCCCACTCGTCGTCGGCCGGTGGAGCCGATGTGATCGGATCGATCGTCACCGGTGTACTCGGACGCGTTTCTTTCGTATCGGGGTCGGGAAGATCACGGTTGCCGGGACCGGGTTCCTTCGGACGGTCGCCACCACTCGGGCCACCACCCGCGAACACGGGTGCCGCACCTCGGGTGACGTCGATGGTGTAGGTCTCGGAGAATCGCGGATCCGATGCAGTCACCACGACGACGATCTGCGTGACGCCGACGCTCAGAGCGATCGGACCGGATGCGTTACCCGACACGACGGCCACTGTGTCGACCGTGATGGTCGAACCGGCCATGGTCGACGTTGGTGTCACGGTCACCGATGCGATCGCATTGTCGACCGTCGCAGCGTACGCAGCGGTTCCCGACGCAAATGCCGGTGTGAGGGTCACGGCAGCCGACGGGCCGTTCACCACGAGATTCGACAACGTCGCATCCGACGACGGTGCCGCATACGTGACCGTGCCAGCCGGTGAATTTCCCATTCGATTCTGCGCCGTCACCGAGAACGTGTACACCGCACCGTTCGTGAGACCGCCCGCCACACAGAACATGTCGGACGGCTGCACCCGAGTACACGTGATCGGCGTCGCCGCACCCGGCGTGGTCGAGGTGACCGTCACCGCGTAGAACGGCGGCGTGAGACTCGAACCACCATCGGACAATGGTGAGATCCACGAGAACTGCACATCGGTCGCCGTCGCGGCGAGCACCGTCGGTGTGCGCGGAGCACTCGGTGCCGTCGACGGATATTGCACCACCTGCGCCGTGTTCCCCGGAATCTCGGTCGCGTTCGCCGACGTGATCGCCACCACCTGGAAGTCGTACGACGTTCCGTTGTTCAACCCGGTCACTCGATACGAGTTGGTGGCCTGCGACGAGAGGGCATTGGTGGCCAGGATCCACGCCGCTGGTGCGGCGACCTGCACCGAATTCGACGACACCGCAGCCGGTCGATACGACACTTCGTAACGAGTGAAGGTGCCGCCACCGAGCTGTGCATTGCTGAGCGCCGTCCACGACAGATCGACGAACGTGTCACCCGGCACTGCGCTCAATGCGGCCACGGCGAACGCCGACGTCGCCGGCGTCAACGCACCCGTCGCACCCGACGCCGGACCCGTACCCGCACTGTTGATCGCCGCGACCGTCACCGTGTACGACGCGCCGTTGGCCAACCCGCTGATCGTGCACGGCGACGCCACACACGACGTGTCGGTCACCGCCGCACCACCCAGCGTCGGTGTGGCCACCACCGCATACGCCAGGATCGACACGCCACCGGTGAAACCCGGAGCCGTGAACGCCACCGTGATCGACTGCGAACCAGCCGATGCCGATGCCAGCGTCGGCGCCGTGGGCAAGGCCGGCAACACCTGGAAGGCTCGCGTCACCGACGACGCGGGAGCGAACTGTGCATCACCCGCCTGCGATGCGACGACTTCACACGTTCCGACGGCCAGGATCGTCACCGCACCGAGGGCCGACACCGAACACGCCGAGTTGGTCGTACCCGCACCGAGCGTGTGGGTCACGGTCAGATTCGACGACGCCGTCGCTCCCATCGACACACTCGACGACCCGAATGCCACGTTCGACGGCTGCGCGAACGTGATGTTCTGATTGATCGAACCCACCACGATCGTCTGCGTCACATCGACTGCCGCCGTGAAATTCGTGTTGGACGTTGCGGAAGCCGTCACCACACAGTTACCCGAGGCATTGAACGTGACCACACCATTCGCGATCGTGCACGTACCGGACACGGCGAATGTTGGCACCACACCCGACGACGATCCCGTCACCGTCGACACCGCTGTCGCTGCCGGCGTGTAGGTACCACCCGACACCGGAGACGTGGGCACCGTCGAGGTGAACGCCAACGTCTGACCCGCTTGCGTGATCGTGACCGTCTGCGTGGCCGATGTCGCGAGGTAGTAATTGGCGTCGGTCTGCTTGATCACCTGGACCTGACAAATAGAGCCGGCATCACCGAGGACGAGAGTGTTCCCGGCGGGGATCGAACAGGTTCCTTGAACGACTCCGTACGACACGGCTCCGGTTCCCGAACCTCCGGAGGACGCGAGGCTGATCGTCTGACCGAAGATGGCCGTCGAAGGTGACGTCATCGTCAGCACGTCCTGATTCGCCCGGTCGATCGTGAACGTGTACGACACACTGAGCGCCGGGAAGAAATTGTTGTTCCCCAACTGGGTGGCCGTGATCGTGCACGAACCCGCTCGCACGATGTTGATGCCCCCACCCGACACCGTGCAGATTGCCGTGTTCGACGAGTTCAACGTGACGACGAGACCCGACGTGGCGGTCGGAGCAACCGGAATCGCCGGATCGCCGTAGGTCGCCCCACTCGGTGCCGGGTTCGAGAACGAGATCGTCTGCGTGGCCTTGGTGATCGTCACCGCACCCGCCGTGTACTGGAAGTCGTAGTTCGCTGCCACCGCACCCGAGCACGACGTGGCCGGTGTGGTGACCGCACTCGACGTCGGTGTGTAGACCGTCGAACACGTCGGCGCCGTGGTCAACACCGACTGGTTCTCGCCGTTCACGAAACCGTTGTACGACGGAGTGATCGTCGGAACCGCGGCACCGTACGCGACCGACGGGGACGACGCCGTGATCGTGACCGTCGCTCGGGCCACCGTGACCGTGACCGACGTGGTCGTCGACGCCTGGCCGTAGGTACCGTCGGTCGCGATCGATGCCGAGATCTGACACGAACCCTGACCGGTGATCGTCACCACACCGGTGAGCTGTACGACCGTGCACGCCGTACCCGACACCGAATAGTTCAACGTTCCCGAACCAGCCGACGGCGTGGCTGTGACCGTAAAGGTCCCGTCACCATACGTCTTCGCATACGACGTGGTCGCGAACGCGAGAGTTCGCGTCGCCGTGCTGATGTCGGCGGTCAGACCGGACGGCTGCGACAGCGTGTAACTGCTCGACGCCTTGTTCCCCGACAGCGCGAAACCCGACACCGTGACCGGAATGTTCGTCGCGACTGCCGACGACGTGAACGACGCCGTCGCCCCCGACGAATCGATCGCCACGTTCACCGAGTTGTCCCACGACGCCACACCCACCAGGGCCGCTGACGACAGATCCAGAGTTGCCGACTGGCCACCGTCGTACTGCTTGTTGTTCACGACCACACCCGAAATCGTCAGGTTCTTCTTCGCGATACTCACCGTCGTCGCCGACGACGACTCGACGAGGTAGTCGTCGTCTTGTGCCTTGGTCGCCGTCACCGTGCACGAGCCTGCCGTGGTCGACGTCAACTCACCGTTCGTCTCGGTGCAGCCCGTGGCCGTTCCGTTCGACACCGCATACGTGACCGCCCCCGTGCCCGAACCGCCCGACGTGACCAGAGTGATCGCCGTCCCGTACGTCCCCGACGTCGACGTGAGAGTCAATGCCGATTGAGCGCCTCTTGCCACCGTCACCGTCTGAGTCACCGTTCCACCCGACACGTAGTTCGCCGTATCAGTCGGCGTGAACGTCGCAGTGATCGTTGCCGAACCCGCCCCGGCCACCGTGGCCGTCGTTCCGGTGATCGAGATCACCGACGTGTCCGAGGATGCATACGTGAACGATCCAGGGGTCGAGGGAGTCGGAGCGGAAATCGTGTACGGCGCATCACCGAACGTCTTCGACACGTCCGACCACGTGAACGTGGGGATCTGCTGCATCTGATATCGCACGATGACCGTGCCGTCGCCACCGTCACCACCGTAGGAAGGTGTGGCTGCGGCTGGGCCGTAGTTCGCGGATCCACCACCGCCACCACCAAGACCGTCGACTCCATCAGCTCCGTGGACGGCTCCCGAACTCGACACCACACGACCACCGGCACCGCCGCCACCCATGCCACCGACTCCTGGAGTGATCACAACGGAACTGACCCACGAGGGGCCAACTGTCCACTCGCCATGCGCAGAACCGCCTCCGCCACCGCCGTAGTGAACGGTTGCACCAGTGAGTGATGACACCTTGCCGGGACCGCCCGCACCCGACACCCACGGTGCAGCCGACGAGCCGGACAGACCATTGCCGCCCGCACCTGCGCCGCCACCCACCGGATGCGGTTGGCTGTCTTGAGGAGATGACCCACCGGCCAGCGTCGTTCCAGAACCTGTCCCGGACCCAGCGGACCATGAAGTGTTCGCGCCGCCACCACCCGTGGCAACGGACGAACCCGTGCCAGCGGATTGGCTGTTGACCGACGCGCCAACACCGCCACCCAACGCGATCACCGGTGAGGCAGAGCCGAAGCGTGACGACTGGCCGTTCGCTCCGTTGGTGAAGGTCGACGTAATGCTGGCTCCGACACCACCAGCACCGACCACGACGTCGATGCGCGATCCCGCCGACACGGACACGCCGTTCGTTTCGGTGACGCCACCGCCGCCGCCACCACCGCCGACCCAGGCGCCACCGCCGCCACCGCCACCGACGGCAAGTACATCGACCGACGTGACTGCAGAGGGCACCGTCCAGGTACAGGTTCCCGCGGTCTGGAACTCGACGACGGTGTAGGCACCCGAGGTGTAGGTGAATGGGTTGCACGACGAATCAGCCGGCGTGTAGCGAATGATCACGACGCCGGATCCGCCATCACCACCTCGTGAGGAAACACTGATCGACGGGTCTCCAGCACCCCATGGACCGCCCGAACCGCCACCGCCACCGCCGAGACCATCGGTGCCGTTCCCTCCCGTGCAGATAGCCCCGTTCGTTGTCGTTGCCGAACACGAGCTGCTCTGATAGCCGTTTCCGGCTCCGCCGCCGCCGTTCCCTCCTGCCCCCACCACGAGGGTGCCTGCGACTCCACCGTGAATACCCCCGCCGCCGCCACCGCCGTACACCACTGACGTACCGGTGATCGACGACGACTTTCCGGATCCACCCGCACCTGACGTGTTGCCGTCGATCCAATTGGCCCCGACTGAGCCCGCACCACCACCACCACCAGTTGCATAGTTGGTGAAGTTCGATGTCTGCCCGTTACCTCCGGCGAAACCCTGGGCGGGCGTCGTCGCCGGGTTGTTCCCCGACGCACCCGAGCCCGTACCGGCTCCGCCGCCGGAGCCCCCGGATGATGGTGCCTGCCACGTCCAACTGCCGCCATGACCACCGCCGGCTGCGGTCAGTGAGCCGAAAGACGACGACCCACCCGGGTTCGCCAAAGTGGCCGAGGCCACCGAAGCTGCGCCATCAGGAATGAAGAAGCCATTACCGCCATCGCCAACGGTCACGGAAACCGCACCAGACACAGCGATCGTGCCGTCGCGCACGCCGCCGCCGCCACCACCACCACCGACGTGTGCACCACCACCACCGCCACCACCCACGACGAGTGCCTGAACCGTGGTGACCCCGATCGGCGGAGTCCACGTGCACGATTCGACGGCCGTGAACTTCACGACGATGTCACCCGACCCGTCGGATGCCTCCGATGTCGCCGGATTGGTGCACGTCGTCGTTCCCGACGACGCAACGCTGTATCGCACCATGACGATGCCTGATCCTCCTGCAGCACCGGTCTGAGCGCCTCGACCTCCTCCACCTCCGCCGCCACCGGTGTTGGGAGTTCCCGCAGTCGGCAGCTGGAAATCGCCGATTCCACCCTTACCGGCATTCGTGCCGCCCGGACTCTGCCTCGAAGAGTCCTCGGTCAAGGTCCAGTCTCCAGCACCACCTCCCGAGCCGTAGACGGTCGATCCGAAGTTGGTGTACGCCAAACCTTGACCGCCGTGGCCCCCGGTCAGATTATTGACCGAGCCAGTTGCATTGGTTCCTCCAGAACCCGTGCCGGATCCTCCGCCACCGCCGCGTTGATAGAGGCTGGTGCCTCCAGTACAGCCAGCGCATCCAGTGCCTCCCGAAAAACCGGAAGGACTTCCGGAGTGGAACGCGCCGCCGCCACCACCACCACCGCGGCTATCGCCGGTCGCCGAGTTCACTCCTACGCGACCAATGCCACCTCCGCCGCCGCCACCGGTGGCCGACAACGAGCCCAGAACGCTGCTTCCACCACTGCCACCGTCTCTACCAGTTACCGGGAGGGGATTGCTCGTCAAATATTGGTTCGCAGCACCTGCTCCGCCGACACCCACTGTCACACTGACGCTGACACCCGGCGTCACCGCCAGCGACGGGCGATACAGCACGCCGCCGCCACCACCACCGCCGCCACCGTCGTAGCCGCCACCACCACCGCCACCGACGATCAGAGCCTGAACCGAGGTCACGCCTGTCGGTGGTGTCCACGTGCACGTCTCGACCGTCTTGAAGGCGATGATCACATCACCCGTACCATCCGTCGCCACTGACCGTTCCGGATTCGTGCACGTCGTCGTGAGACCGCCGCTTGGCAGAACGTAACTCACGATCACGACGCCCGAACCACCGTTGCCACTCACCGTCGAGGTCTGCGAGTCCGCGCCGCTACCTCCGCCACCTCCAGAGTTGACCGTGCCGGAAACACCGCTGAGACCACCCGTCCCGCCGCCACGTCCACCACCACCAGCACCGCCAGCGCCACCAGCGGTACTCGACGCCCAACCACCACCACCGCCGCCACCTGCGTAATTCTTCAGGCTTCCTTCGATCGAATATGACGGGCCATTGCCACCAGCACTGCCCGCTTGGGTCGACGACCTCGATCCCGCCCCACCTGCACCGGAGCCGGACACCGAGGCTCCTCCAGCACCACCGGAGTTGTAGGAAAAACCACCATTTCCGCCAGCGACCGTCATCGTCCCGAAACTCGATTGACCGCCTGCCCCGCCATTGGCTGCGTTCGACGACGATGCCCTACCTCCGTGGCCGACAACAACGGCGACTGCTCCCGAGACCGATACCGCCGCCGAGTAGCTGACCCCACCTCCGGAACCTCCGCCACCGCTGTTCCACGCTGCACCGCCCCCACCACCGACGACGAGAACCTCAGCTGACGTCACGCCTTGAGGCGCCGCCCAGCCACCCGCGGCGGTGATGTACGAACGCGGGAAGGTGACCACCGAACGACCAGACGCCAGCACATTGGTCGTCTTCACGTCGACGAACGAGGGTGAGCCCGAAGTTGTGAGATGAGTCGTCGACGCTGCACCTTGAACACGGTTGTAGATCGTCGTACCCGTGCCTTCGTTGAAGTCGTAGTACGCCCTCAGATTCGCGTCGGTCACGTCGGGACGAGCATGCATCCCGGCAGCGACTTGCGCCTGGGTGCGCGCCGACGACCAGATCTTCACCTCGTCGATGTGCCCGTTGAAGTACTCGGACAAACCGACATAAGCCCCAACACCGAGATCGAACGAGCTCTGGAACCAGGCCGAGTTTGCGAAGGTCTGTTGGAAAACTGATTGACCATCGAGGAAGAACGTGTGGACTCCCGCCGAGTCGCGAACGAGGGCGATGTGTTGCCATTGGTTCTGGCGGATGGAGGCACCCGTGCTGTAGTCCTGCCAAGCGGCACCGGACGCAGTCTTGAAACGGAAGCGCCACACTCCACTCAAGCAGTAGATCGAATACGCATCGTCCTTGATCAGCACGTTCTGCGCATTGGAGCACGCCGACTCCGGCTTGACCCAAGTTTCGATCGTGGCAGTCGTCGAAACCCCAGGCACCGACGACCTCGCCAACTGAGTCGACCCGTTGAAGTCCATCGAGTAGTCGATGTCCTGCACTTCGTAACGCAAGATCACGACACCGGAGCCGCCGTCTCCTCCGGACGTAGCCGATGTATAGGGAGTCGATGCCTGCCGTCCACCACCACCGCCACCGCCACCGGTGTTGGCCAAGCCGTCGAAACCCGCCAAGCGAGTCTGGTTGTCTCCAGTACCGCCTCCACCCAGACCGCCCGGACCACCTTGGGCGCTCGACACGGCACCACCGCCACCGCCACCAGCGAAATACACGCTTGCTCCCGACGCCTCACCGACACGTAGAGATCGCGCCGAGGAAACCGACATCAACGCCGACGCAGTACCGATTCCACCAGCGCCGGCAGGATAAGGAGACACACGAGTCGGCACGCCTCCGGCCGCGCCGGCGCCACCACCACCGCCACCGCAGAAGGTGTTTGCGGACGTCGTGCACGAAGAGTTTCCTTTCGCGCCTGCATTGCCCTGGCCTGCTGTCCCGGCTCCTCCCGTGTTGTCGACATCGACCGAGCTTCCACCTCCCGACCCACCAGCCAAACCGTTGTAGGTCGCATTGTCGTTCCCACCAGCGGCGCCACCGCCACCACCGAGCACTGACACAGTCGTCGCTGCAGCGAACGACGAACCTCCACCGTTCGCACCCCGCTGACCCGAGGCCGCTTGGGCACTGGTGCCTCCGGCGCCGCCAGTTCCCACGGTGATCGTCGCCGACGAGACCGCGCTGACCGACATCGAGCCACTCGTGAGACCGCCGGCTCCTCCGCCGCCGCCCACATCGGTACCGCCGCCGCCACCTCCGGCGACGACGAGGTAGTCGACATTCGTGACACCGGTCGGCACCGACCACGTGCACGTGCCCACGTCCTTGAACGCGAGGATCGTGTACGAACCTTCGGTCACGCGCTCTGGGGTGCACCGCACACTCGACGTTGCGTAACGAACCATGACGACGCCCGAACCACCATGACCACCGACGTAACCGTTTCCGGCTCCTCCACCGCCGCCGCCACCACGATTGGCAACGGCCGACGCACCCGCGGAGTTGTAGTTGCCACCCTGTCCGGCTGCGCTGTTTCCCGCAGCACCTCCGAGCGGTGTGGGGTTCCATCCCGCACCACCGCCACCACCACCGCCGTAGTCACCAGAAAAGGGGGTGCTCAGCGTGTAGCCCGCAGAACCGCTCCCACCGTTCGTGGCAAGCCCCACCGCCGATCCGCCCGATCCACCCGATCCCGAGGAACCCGAACCTCCCGCACCGCCTTGCATCGTTGCCGAGTTGTCCCACCCACGGGACTGACCTCGTGAACCACCGTTCGCCGTCAGGCTTCCGAACACCGATGACTGACCCGCTCCCACATTCGGATTCGCCGAGTAGAACGCGTCGATCGGTGCCTGATTCGTACTGTTCGCCCAACCGTAGGCGAATCCCCCTTGACCGACGGTCACAGTCCTCACCGTTCCAGAGCCATCGGTGATGTTGGACTGAACACGCCCTCCTCCTCCACCACCCGCCGCGGCGTTCCAGCCGCCCGCACCACCAGCACCCACCACGGCGACGTCGAGCGACGAAACACCCTGCGGAACGACCCAACCGCCCGCTGAGGTGAGGTACGAACGTGTGAACGTCACGAACGTGTCCGAGCCACTCGTCGACGTGGTCTTCACATCGACGAAATTCGGAGAGTTCACCGTGTTCACATGGGTCGTCGAGGCGGCGCCACTCGCGCGGTTGAAGACGGTCGTTCCGCTGCCTTCGTTGAAGTCGTAATAGGCAAAGAGGTTCGGAGTCGCTGCTCCGTTGGTGAGAATCGGACCGTAGGTTCTCATGTCGGTTCGGATCTCGGTTTCCGACCGCACCGACGTCCAGATCCTCACTTCATCGATCGCGCCATCGAGTGAATCCCAACCTGGATACGCACCGACGAGCAAAGCACCGGCATCCAAGTTCCCTGAGCGAGTCCCCGTCGAGACCAGTTGACCATCGACATAGGCGCGCATCTCGCCGTCGGATGCCCGGCGGGTCAGGGCCAGATGGACCCATGCACCGGTTCGGGTGATGGGAACGCTGAGGTCGGTCAGGCCGGAACTGGAATCGACTCGGAAGATCCACTGAGTCGTTCCATCGGCGTAGATCCCCGAGGGTCCGAGCGCGACGACTCCCTGCGCGCGGCTGGCGGTGAAGGATCTCGGTTTGACCCACGCCTCGAACGTGGCGTCACCGGTGACGGATGAAAAACCACTCGCAGCGGCAGACCCGTACGAATTCGTCCCGTTCGTGTAACCGTTACTCGTGCGACTGAATTCCATGGCGTAGTCGACTGCGCCTTGTCGCACCATGGCGATCTCGGCGAGGCTCAGGATGCCAGCACCACACGACTTCGTGGTGTCCGCATCACAGGTCACGCCACCGAACTGCTTCGCGAACTCCTCGCCGGTGAGTCGTTCCACGACTTCGGCGAGACTCAACGTCGGGTTCGCACCACGCAACACCGCCGCCGCGCCCGCGACATGCGCCGCCGCAATCGACGTTCCTTCATCGTTCCCGTACGACGCCGCACCCGGTGTGGTCACCCCCGCATTCGACGTGGTCAACACACCACCAGCAGTCGACCCACCCGGCGCCGACACGTCCACACCACTTCCCCAGTTCGAATACGGGGCCCGCAAACCGTCACGACCCGTGGCACCGACCGCGATCACGCCGTCACAGTTCGCCGGCGCGAAACCAGCAACGTTCGCGTTCGCGTTACCCGCCGCCGCAATCACGACCGCGCCACGTTCGATGGCCCCATCGATCGCGGTCTGCAATGCGATCGGACATCGAGTTTCCACCGCGAACGACAGGTTGATCACGTTCGACGGAGTCGTATTCGCCGGCACGCCGTCCACCACACCACCCGACGACCACGTGATCGCCGCCGCGATGTCACTCAACAAACCACCGCGCCACGACAAGGCTCGAACTGGCTGAATCTTCGCCCCGGGTGCCACACCGGCAATACCCTGTGCGTTGTTGGCCTGCGCTGCGATCACACCAGCGATCGCGGTTCCGTGCCACGACGAATCGCGAATCGGGGCCACTTGACGCCAATCACCCGGATCCGTCGGATCGGAGTCACGACCCAACTCTCCGAATCGCGCCGTGTCGACGTAGTCACCGTCGAATGCCACCGCCGCACCACTCATGTCACGCACCGCGGCCAACTGCTCCGGATTCGACACGAAGTCGTAACCGCTCACGACTTGTGAATCAAGGTCAGGATGCACGGTGATGCCGGTGTCGATCACCGCGACTACCGACCCTGCACCTGTGCCAGCCGCCCACGCTTCGGTCATCGACGAACTGCCGTCACCTACACCGACGCCGTAGGTGTCCCACAGGTTCCATTGCGATGACGACCACTCGGCATCGCTCGGCACCGACACGGGTTGTGCCGTATCGCCCGTTGCAGTGAACAAGAACTGATCCGGCTCGGCCCATTCGACGTCGGGAGCCGCGGCGATGTCGTCGGCGATGTCTTCGGCTTCGGCAATCGTCACCGCATCGTCGAGCTCGACCAGAACGACCTGATCGGCAACTTCGTCGACCACCGTCAACTCGGCCGCGATGCCGAGTGGGCCATCGACAACGACCGTGTCGCCCACCACAACTGGATCGGCGAACTTCACGATGATGCCAGCGACCTCGCCTTCGACTCCGGTCGTCGGCGTTGCTGACACCTCATCGCTGGCCGGACCCGCACCACGCGCTGAAACAGCGTGCACCGCGAAACGTGCTTCGACACCGTTCGGCAGACCTGTGATCTCCACCGAAGTCTGCGACACCGGCACCGACACCGCCCGCAGCTCGGACCGCACGTCGATCACGAACTCGGTCACTCCCGCAACATCGGCATTCGCCGGCGCGACCCACGACAACGACACGGCGTTCAGACCCGGAGTCGCGACAACGCCAGTCACCACACCCGGACACTGAACGTCTGATGGCTGGGCATCATCGACGACCGGAGGTTGCGTCGAGTACGAAACCGTCGGCTCGGCAACACTCGAATCAGGAACGATCGAGTCGGCGACGTCGACCTCCTCGACATCTTGGGCCGACACGGCGACCTCATCGAAGACAGTTGCTTCGCCGTCAACGGGGTCACTCGACACCTCGTCCGCATTCGGATCACACGACGACGGAAGGCCCGGAGTCACCACCGGAACCGCGAACACCGGCGACTCGACGAACACCGGAACGCCCAGACCCACGGCGACGAAAATGGCTGACCACCGACGGGTGCCAAGGCGGGTGAAAACGGGTACCACGACCCTTCAAGGATAGTTCCCAATAAGACTTTCGGTCTAGGGTGCGTCCACCCGACGAAAGGTCGACATGCGCCGTTTTTTCTTCGCTTTCTCGCTGATCGGAGTCACGCTCGGGGCATGTGGGGGACGCGACGAGAGCGCCCCGACACAGTCCACCGGCGCCGAGACCGCACCGAGCAGTCAGGTCGTCGACCGAACGAACCCTCCTGCACCGACTGAGGCCCCCACCGGGTCGGACGCTCCCGTCTCTCAGACTGATTGGCTCCGTGTCGACGCTCCGAGCGACTGCATGTGCGCCGACGGAAGCCCCTACGCCTACTTCGTCCGGAAGGCCGACCCGACCAAGGTGCTCTTCTACCTCGAAGGCGGAGGCGCCTGCTTCAGTGCCGAGATGTGCGCTCCGGGAAGTGACACCTACAAACAAGTCGTCGGCTTCGACGGCGGGTTCGGAGCGGCGCCGGGAATCTTCGACGCCACGAACGACGCGAATCCTTTTCGTGACCACTCGATCGTCTTCGTTCCCTACTGCACGGGTGACGTTCACGCAGGCAACCTCACCAAGGACTACGGAAACGGCGTCGTGATCGAACACAAAGGGTTCGTCAACGGCACGTCGGCCCTCGACGACATGGTCGCGCGATTCCCCGATGCGTCGACGATCGTCGTGGCCGGTTCGAGTGCCGGGGCGTTTCCCACCCCGATCTACGCCGGTCTCGCGGCCGATCGACTACCCAACGCCACGATCAAAGTGATCGCCGACAGCGGTGGCGCCATCCCCGATGCCATGAGTTTCGTCGTCGGCAACTGGGGAACACTCGAGTCACTACCGGATTGGCCCGAATTCGACGGCGTGACCCTCGATCAGTTCACACCCGCGTTCACTTTCATGAGTACTGCGAAACGTCATCCACGAATCGAGTTCCTGCGTCATGACTACGCCTATGACCTGGTGTTGTCGAGTTTCGCCGTGATGGCCGGGCTCACACCGGACGACCTGGTCGGTGTGATGAAGACGAGTGAAGCAGCAATCGAGCAATCCGGATCGGCCGTTGCCACATGGATCGGACCCGGTGACGCTCACACCATCCTCGCAAACGACGAGATGTACGTCGAAGAGATGAACGGAGTTCGATTCCTCGACTGGTTGGTGGCGTTCCTCGACGGCTCGCCACGGCCCGATCAGTACTGCACCGATTGCGCCGGCTGACGACACGACGAGGAGTTCCGTCACGATTCCCGCCTGTCGAGGCGATTGATCGCCGAGCCGCCGGATGCTGAGAGAGTGACCTCATCGGCTCGGCGTCGCGGGATTCGACTCTTCTTGATCCAGTTCAGGAGCCCGATCACTCTCGTTTTGGTGGGTGCCACCGTGTTGTCGATGCTCCTCGGCGACATGACCGACGGGATCATCATCTTGACGATCGTCATGGCGAGTGGCGTCCTCGGATTCGTTCAGGAACGTCGGGCCGGTCGGGCGGTCGAAGCCTTACTCGCTCGTGTCCGCATCCATGCCGACGTCGTGCGTGACGGCCGGGAGTACGAAATTCCGGTCGACGACGTGGTCGTGGATGATGTCGTCGTACTGAGAGCGGGAGACGTCGTGCCGGCGGATGCGACGATCATCGAGGCACATGATCTGCTCGTCGATGAGTCGATGCTCACGGGAGAACCGTTTCCGGTCGAGAAGCACGGCCCCGGGTCTGGCGTTCACTTCGGCACTCATGTCGCCAGCGGAACCGGTCGAGTTCTCGTCACGGCGACCGGCGCCGATACTCGCTTCGGTCGACTCGTCGCCGAACTCGAGTCCCGCGACATCACCACTCGTTTCGAACGAGGTCTGACCGCTTTCGGTTTCATGCTCGTGCGCGTGATGGCCGTGCTGGTGACGGCCATCTTCGTGATCAACGTGATTCTCGAACGGGCGATCGTCGAGTCGCTCTTGTTCTCTCTGGCTCTGGCGGTCGGGCTGACACCGCAGATGCTTCCCGCGATCGTCGCCGTGAGCCTGTCGACCGGAGCCCGGCACATGGCCGATGAACAAGTGATCGTCAAACGCCTCGATGCCATCGAGGACTTCGGCACGATGAGCGTTCTGTGCACCGACAAGACCGGCACGCTCACCATCGGGTCCGCTCTGCTCGAGGACGCTCTCGACTGTCGCGGCCATCAGGACAATGACGTCCTCGAACTGGCTCGACTCAACGCAGGTCTCCAGCGCGGCTTCAGCAATCCACTCGACCACGCGATCATCGGAGACTCGCCACCGCCCGACTCGACTCGACGCCTCGATGAGATCCCGTACGACTTCCGTCGACGACGGCTCTCGATCCTCGTCGACACACCAGTTCCGCTACTCGTGACCAAAGGAGCGACGAGAGAGGTCATCGAAATCTCGACATGTGCCCGGGTCGGCGATTCGGACGTCTTGATCGACTCGGTTCGTCACGACATCGACTCCCTCGTCGAGAGACTCGGCGAAGAGGGCTTTCGGGTCCTCGCCGTCGCCACACGCGAGCTGCCGGGTCGCTCGTCCGTTTCGATCGAAGATGAAACCGGTCTGACGCTTCGTGGCTTTCTCGTCTTCGCCGACCCGGTGAAACCTGGAGCTTCAGAGGCGATCGATGAGCTCTCCCGACTGGGTGTTGTGGTGAAGATGATCACTGGTGACAACCGGCATGCCGCGATCCACATCGGTCGAGAGGTCGGACTGCGAACCGACGTGATCCTCGTCGGATCCGACATCGAGAATTGGAGCGACGAACATCTCGAGCGACGTGTCAACGACGTGGATGTCTTCGCCGAGATCGATCCGATCCACAAAGAGCGACTCGTGCGGGCTCTGCGTGCTCGAGATGAAACCGTCGGCTACCTCGGCGACGGCATCAACGACAGCGCCGCCCTGCACGCCGCCGACGTGGGGATCTCGGTGGACACCGCCGTCGACGTCGCCAAGCAATCCGCAGCGATCGTTCTTCTCGACAAGAGTCTCGATGTCGTGGCGGACGGAGTGCGCCTGGGTCGACGCACCTTCGCCAACACCATGAAATACATGCGAGTGACGATCAGTGCCAACTTCGGCAACATGCTGTCGGTCGCCGCGGCGGCAGCATTCCTGCCGTTTCTTCCGATGCTCCCGCGCCAGATCTTGCTGCTCAACTTCTTGTCGGATGTGCCCGGAACCACGATCGCCCTCGACGCGGTCGATCCCGAACAGATCGACCGACCGCACGATTGGAACATTCGCGGAATTCGACGGTTCATGATCACATTCGGTCTGGTGAGTTACGTGTTCGACCTCACGACATTCGCGGTTCTTCGAGTCGTTTTCGAGTCCGATGCCGACCGCTTCCGCACCGCATGGTTCACCATGTCGGTCGCGACTGAACTGCTCGCTCTTCTGCTCCTGCGGACACGACGGCCGGCATGGAAGAGTCGGCCGGCCGCTGCGCTGGTGATTTCCAGTTCGCTGGTCGCCGTGGCGACGATCGCTCTTCCCTACTCGCCGATCGGGGATAGTGTGGCGCTCGTGCCCTTGCCGGTCCACACGTTGCTCTCCCTCGCCGGGTTGGTGACTCTGTACGGCGTTGCGAACGAAATCGTCAAGTGGCGGTCTCACACTCTCGACGATTGACAGCGAGGCTTCGATCCGCCACCTGTGCAACACGGCGACGTCGCCGGGTCGGGACCGGTCGGGAGGTCGAACGAGCACGATCATTTCTCAAGTCGCCATCGCTCTTTCGAGGTCATTCATGTTCCGCTTCATCTCCCGCCTCACGCTCATCGGTCTCGTGTTCTCCGGCGCAGTTTTCGTCATCGGTCACGATGATCACTCGGCGAGAGCGACGTCGACACAGACGTTCGTCTTCACGGGTGGACCGCAGTTGTACGTGGTGCCCGATGGGGTCACCACCATCAACGTCACCGTGAAAGGTGGTCGGGGTGGAACCCCCGCATCAGGTGGCACGGGCGGAGCTGGTGCCATGGTCACGGCGACGATTGCCGTGACGCCGGGGGAGACCCTGCAAGTGATGGTCGGAGGCGCCGGAGTGGCTGGCGGCGGCGGATACAACGGCGGAGCTCGTGGCGCCGGCGGTGGGGGTGGCGCATCCGACATCCGCCGTCCGGCGTTTTCGACGACGTCGTCGTGTGCCTTCACACTGTCGTGCGGAACAGCGGAACGTATCGTCGTCGCCGGAGGCGGCGGTGGTGGCGGATGGGCCACCTCGTTCGTGTCGACCGGAGCCCATGGTGGCGACGCCGGTCAGACATCCACCGCAGGAACGGCGATCAACGCGACGATCAACAACGTGTTGGGTGACGCCACCGCGGGTGGCGCCGGGTCGAGTGGCGGAGCCGGTGGCGCCGGCACACGTAGCGCCGGGGCCGGGGCCGGGGCCGGAGGAAGCGGCCACGGTGGCGAAGGTTCATGGATCGCTGGCGCAACCGGAGGTGGTGGTGGCGGCGGCTACGTCGGCGGTGGCGGTGGCGGAACGTCCTCTGATGGCAACAATCCCTACACACCCAACGGCACCGCAGGCGGTGGTGGAGGTAGTTCGTGGGCCGGTGGCACGGGCGTCTCCAACGCAGTGTTCACCGGCGGCAGCAACAACTCGGCCGGAGAAGTGATCATCGATCCCCCGAGTGCCATCACCGGCGCGACGTTCACCTTCACCGGTGGCACGCAGTTCTACACGGTGCCCGTCGGAATCAACGAGGTCTTCATGCGTCTGTACGGAGCGGGATCCGGTGCACCCGGAGACATCGTGTACGGAACCCTCGCCGCCACACCCGGAGAAGTTCTGCAGGTGATGATCGGTGGACGCGGATGGGGATCGACACCCGATCCGGGCTTCTCCGCGTGGCAGGGCGGCTTCAATGGTGGTGGAAGCGGTGCGTCCGGAACGTTCGAAGGCACCGGTGGTGGCGGCGGGGCAACCGATATTCGTCGCTGTGCCAACGCGAGCAATGCGAACCCGTGCGGTCTGGTCGATCGAGTTCTCGTCGCCGGAGGTGGTGGCGGGAGTGGTCACGGCGCGTGGGGGCTGGGCGGTGGAGCAGGTGGCGCGCTCGTGGACGGATCGGGCGGTGATGCATCGAACGGAGGACGTGGACTCGGAGCATCACTCAGCGCTGGCGGTCAGAACGTCACTCCGACTCTCACCGCGACCTTCGGAACCATTGGTCAGGGCGGGAACGCCATCGGCGCGATCGGCTCCGGCGGCGGCGGAGGAGGCGGTTACTACGGCGGCGGGGGCGGCGACGGAGCCGGGGGCGGTGGCGGTTCGTCATATTCCTCGAGTACCGGTCAGCCCGGTGCAGCGAGCAACCTCGCCACGGCGGCCGCCATCTCGACGGCGCGATTCCGACACACACAAGCCGTCGGCGGCAGTCACACCGATGGCATGGCCGTGATCACAGCGATGCCACAGGCGAGCACCGCCGCACCACGCAACGTCAGTGACTCCGGGGCTCTCGTGAGCGGAACACTCAACGCGCGACACCTGGCATCGACGCCCACGGTCTTTTACTCGACGATTCAGGCCACCGTGGAAGGAGGTGGTGGGTCGACGCAAAACCTCACCACCACCAATGGTCTCTCGATCGTGGCCGGCTCCAACACGTACGACGTCTCGACCCGCTTGACCGGACTCATGTCCGGCACGACGTACTACTACAAGTTGTGCGCTCGAAGCGTCGCCGGTGCCGGATGCGGTGTGGTCCGTACGTTCACCACACAGGCAGCTGGCTTCCCGTACTTCGTCGACGACACGCCGACGTCGTCGATTCCCACGACCGGCGCGTACTCGTACACGTTCACCGCGGCCGGAGCGCCGGCTCCGACGTTGTCGTTGCTGTCGGGTGCGCTACCGCCCGGCATGACCTTCGATCCGGTGACCGGTGTTCTCGCCGGAACTCCAACCACGGCAGGTACGTACAACTTCGTCCTGCGTGCTTCGAACACGGTCGGCGACGCCGACACCCCGATCTCGATCACCGTGACGGCTCCCGCTCCACCGCAACAGGTGGCCGCACCTCCCCCGTCGTCGTCGAGCACGACACGACCCCCGTCGACGAGCGTTCCCGCCCCCGTCCCCGACAACGCCGGATCGCTTCCGCGTCCGGCACCCGGAGCCGGTGCGGCCACCGAGAACGGCCGAGTCGTACCAGTCGTGGTGGTCGTGGAGAATCGCAGCGATCTCGTCATGCGCAGCGATGACTTCGAGCTGAGGCTGTCGGGTGAGTGCGAGAGCAGCTGCAACATCATCACCACAGCGAGTGGCCGCCAGGTGATCACACTCGAGGAGCGAGGGCTGGCCAACGTCTCGGGCAACGGTTTCGCACCCGGTACCGAAGTCGACGTCTGGATCTTCTCCGAGCCGCGTTACCTGGGTCGTCTGACCGTTGGCCCGAACGGTTCGTTCGCCGGTCAGTTGCCTCTCAGCGACGTGCCCTTCGGCGAACACACGCTGCAGGTGAACGGCACGAGCGCCGATGGTGTCGCACGCTCGGCGAACCTTGGGGTGATCGTCGAACAGATACCGATCACGCTGCCAGTGACCGGACGAGGAGCCGATACGTCGACGTGGGCGCTGCTCGTCGTCGCCGCGGGTCTGATCGCACTCGTGTCACGACGACGACTCACGCCGACTTCCTGAGGAGGGTCGCGATCTCTCGGGGAGACCCCTGAATCTGGTGCCGGATCTTGACCTATGCGGTGGAAATTCCTCACCAGAACAACAGCGAGGGCCAGCCTTGCGGCTGGCCCTCGACTCGAGTGGTGGCGGGGAGGGGATTTGAACCCCTGACCTTCGGGTTATGAGCCGACAGCGTCACGTGTGGTCTGATCGGCGGCCGGGTGCGTTGGTGCAGCTAGATCGCCGTTTCACCGCTGCGCGAATTCCGTCTCGTCTGCGCTCGTGGGCACCTGTTGGCGCAGGTGGTGTTCGCGTTGTGTTCGCGCATGCGATGCCACGGCCGCTCGGTGGGCATCGAGGCTGAGCTCATTGACTCCGAGGCGCGCCGGCGTGCCAGGGTCCACGATGTTGGCTCCGAGCCGTTCGCTACCTCGGGTCCATGGGCAAGCGAACTGCTGGGCGTGCATCGTCGATGATCCCCGCATCGGTTGCGATGTTCGCGCACGCAGTGTGGACAGCCGGATAGGGGTTCAGTGCGACGTCTCCCAATCGTGTCTCGAAGTGCAGGTGATCGCCTTTGGCGTTTCCGGTGCTGCCGACGAAGCCGATGATGTCGCCGGCTCGCACGGTGCGGCTGGCCCCGTGGAAGGCGTCGAGGTGTGCGTAGTAGAAGCGTTGGCCGTTGGCGGCGACGAGCCAGATGGCGTTGCCGCCGAGGTTGCTCCGCTTGAACTCTGCCTCGCCATCCACGACAGCTGCGACCGGTGTGCCGCGGGCGGCAACCAAGTCGACACCCTCGTGGCGACGTCCTCCGGAGCGGGGATCGCCCCAGCTGTCGACGTAGTCGCTGGCGCCGATGACCGGGCATGCGGACAGCTCGACGGCTGCCATCGGCTCGGAGGACGCTGAGTGGGCGAGCGTGAGCGTCGGAGTGGCCGCGACGCTGCCAATGGCGGCGGCGGACGCGATGAACCAAGGGGCCAGGAAACGCATTCCGCAGTATTACGGTTGAATGACGAAAAACCAACGAATTGATGACGATAAGTGTGGGCTCCGTTCATCTTGTGCGCCATCTACTCCGATTCCGGCCCCGCGACAGGCGGCGACGATCACTCGATTACTACACTTTGTAAGAGATGGACGAGATGCGGGGCGGTCGTGGTGTTGGGAAAGGGCCCGTTGTCGAGGGTGGGCTGACCCGTCGCCGGTTGTTGGTGGTGTCGGTGGCTGCGGTGATCCCTGGTGTCGCTTACGCGATTTCCCGCCCGGGTGCAGGTGACGACGCTGACTCCGCGCCGGCACCAGTCGCAGCCGCGCCGGCACCGACCGCTCCAGTCACCACGGCGGCGTCATCGGCACTGGCATCGGCGGCGTCACCCGTGGAGTTCGACCATCCGGTCGGAACCGGTTCGACGGGCGACAAGGTCCGGGCACTGCAGTCGAGGTTGCGCGAGCTGGCGTTCGATCCCGGTCCGGTCGATGGGGTGTTCGGGCCGGCGACGGAGCGTGCGGTGTGGGCGTTCGAGAAGTTCATCGAGGACGTCGGCGTCGACGGCGTGACAGGGACGGTCGATCCCGACCGGTGGGATCGCATGAACGAGCCGATCAGCATCCGGCCCCGCCGCCAGAACATCGGCACTCATGTCGAGGTGCTGCTCCCCAAGCAGGTAGCGGTCGTCTACCGCAACGATCTCGCCCTATTGGTGACACACGTGTCCTCAGGGACAGGTGAGGAGTGGTGCGCAACGGTGTTGGTCGACGAGGACGACGGTACGCAGAGCGAGCAGGCGATCTGCGGCGTGGCGACGACACCGGGCGGGGTGTTCCACGTCGAGCGTCGGATCGAGGGCTGGCGGAACTCCAAGCTCGGGCGGTTGTACAACCCGCTGTACTTCAACTACGGGATCGCGATCCACGGGGCGTCGAACGTCCCGTCCGTGCCGGCGTCGCGCGGGTGTGTCCGGGTGCCGATGCACATCGCCGAGTACCTGCCGGATCTGATCGCCGACGGTGACCTGGTGTACGTGTTCGACGGCGTCGAACAGCCCGAGAGCTATGGGGCACAGCTGCCGGTGTTCGACTATCCCGACCCACGCGCCACGACCACCAGCACGACCCCGACCACCACGTCGACGAGCACCACGTCGACGGCACAGAGGTCCGCACCGTCGACCGTCACCACGACGCCACACACCCATCCATCGTCGACGGCGCCCCCGTCGCCGGAGGCGACCCTTTCCCCGTCGGGCGCACGGTCCGGGTGAGTTTCACCGACTGGAGCGGGACGTTGGCGTTCGGTCCCTGGTGGCTGCTGTATTGCGGTCCAATCGGGCCGACCGCGCGCCACGCCCATCACGCGTTCCAGATCGTGGTCCATGGCGGAACGCCTTGCATCGTCGACACGTCAGGGGAGTCGATCCACGGTCCCGTCGCAGTGATCGACCCGGACCGCGCTCACGCCGTGCATGCACGTCGAGATCATGCGCTGGTGGTGTTCGTCGAGCCGGAGTCCGACGTTGGGGCGATGCTCCGTGCACGACGAGCCACGGCGCCACTTGGTGTCGGCCATCCGGTGAGTGAGGTGATCGGTGCGCTCGCTCCGGACAACTGGTCGCGCGCTGATGAGGCCGTGCGCCGCGTGCTCGGCGCTGCGGGTGTCGTCGAGCAGCCACGACCGGTGCGGTGGTGGCGGCATCCTGCGGTCGACGAAGCGCTGATGAGGATCCCAGACGCGCTCGATGACGGCCCGCTGGACGTGACGGAGCTGGCCGACACGATCGGGATCTCGGTCAGCCGGTTGACGCACGTGTTCTCCGACGAGATCGGCATCCCGTTGCGGTCCTACGCGCGTTGGCTACGGCTGGTGCGGGCCACCGAGCGACTCGCCGACGGCGACTCGATCACCGCAGCAGCGCACGCCGCCGGCTTCGCCGACGGACCCCATTTCACGCGTGCCTTCAAAACGATGTTCGGGCTCGCCCCTTCGGAGGTCATGTCGACAGGAACGTGGCTGCGCTAGGTCGACCGAATCGTTCAAGCCCGGCGACGAGCAATGCGTCCAGGATGCCGGCATGCAGCCCCTGACACCCAGGATCGACCGTGCACTCGCCGTTCTCTACGCGCCGCTCGTGGTGGTACTCGCAGCGGCGTCGGTGGTGTGGGCGGCCACGCGGCGCCCCTGGTTGATCCCAGCAATCGTGATCGCAGTGGTGGCCCTCACCTTCGTTGCGGAACGTCGAATCCCTGTCATCCCCGCCTGGAGCAATGGCGACGGCGTTGGCGTGGACTCGATTCACGCTGTCGTCAACGAATCAATCACGGCATTTGGTGTATTGACGGTTCCTGTGCTGTCAGCGGCGCTCCCAGGCTTGGACGTTTGGCCCGCGGAAGCGCCGTTGGCGGTGCGTGTCGTTGTCGCGGTCGTCGTCCTCGATGCCGGGGTGACGTTGACACACTGGTGGAGTCACCGGTCGCCGGCGCTGTGGCGGTTCCATGCCGTTCACCACGGACCAGGTCGGCTGTACGGGCTGAACGGGTTGATGAAGCACCCGATCCACCTCGTTGCGGAGACCGTTGCGGGGATGACGCCGCTGATCCTGCTCGGTGTCGACGAGTCGACGGCGGCGGCCGTGGCCGGGCTGGTGGCCGTGCAACTCGTGGTGCAGCACGCCAACGTGGACCATCGGGTTGGTGTGGTTGGTCGATGGATGGCCTGGAACGGCGGGCACCGGCTCCACCATGTCGCTGACGCCGTCGACGGCAACGTCAACTTCGGGTTATTCACCCTGATCTGGGATCGGCTGCTCGGCACCTACCGGCCACCGACCGGCACCGAGGTTCCACTGCAGGTGGGACTCGCCGACAGCACGTCGCTTCCGACGCGGTACCTCGCTCAGCTGACGATGCCCTGGCGATCGTGATCGGGTCCGGTGGGCGGACTCGGCGTGGTCGTCGCCCACGAGTCGGTTCCGCCCTTCAGTTCGATGATGTCGGTGTAGCCCAGGTCGACGAGCTGGTCGGCGGCGCGATCTGACATCGCCCCACTGCGGCAGTAGATGGCGAGCGTGCGAGTGCGGTCGGCTGGGAGTTGGTCGACGTCGATGGCGTCGAAGGGCATCGACAGGTCCGTGCCGGGTAGAGCTGGCTCTGCGGCGGGGCGGTGAACGTCGATCGATGTCACGTCGGGGTCGTCCAACAACGCGGAGAACTCGGTCGGGCCGACGAGTCGGTGCATGCTGTGGCCCATCGCTGCGTGGCTGCCAGCACTGTGGTCCATGCCGGGCATGCCCATCGCAAAGTAGACGACGAGCGCAGCGAGTGCAACCACGCCGACGACGAGTGGGGTGGCGCTGCGGGCGGATGGCTGTTCCGTTGCGGGCATGGTCAGTTGGAGTACGCGAGGGTGGTCGCCATGCCGGCTTCGAGGTGGTAGGCGTTGTGGCAGTGGAACATCCACTCGCCAGGGTTGTCGGCCTGGAACACGAGCGACGTGCTGGCGCCCGGGAGCAGGTTGACGGTGTCCTTGCGGGCGCCGCCGGGCGGTCGACCGATCTGCGGGGTGTGTCCGTGGAGGTGGACGGGGTGCCACATGCGGGTGTCGTTGGTGATGTCCAACGAGTACCAGGCGCCGGATTCCAGGCTGATGGGGTCGTGTCGACCGTACGGTCTACCGTTGATGCCCCAGTCAGTCATCATCATCCCGCCCGTCAACGCAACCGGGATCGCGATGAGGTCGGCTGGCGGTTCGAGTCGCACTCGCTCGTGGGCGGCGAGGTCGGCGTAACGCAGCCAAGTTCCGTCGAGTTCGGCGGCGTCGAACCGGACCCCTGATCCGGGGTTGATGCCACGGGTGCGAAGCACAGCGCCCGCCCGGTCGTCCTTGCCTTCGGCGATGGCAACGATCGGCCATGAGCCCGACGCGACGGTGAAGGTGACGTCGTATCGTTCGCCCATCCCGATGAGGAACGCGTCAACGTCGACGGGCTGCACCGCGAAGCCGTCGGTGTGGGTGACCGTGAGTCGGTGTCCGCCGACGGCAACACGGTACGCGGTGTCGGCCGACGCGTTGATGACCCGCAGCCGCACCCGATCACCGGCGCGCGGTGCGGGCTCGAGCGTTGCCGGATCGGTCAAGGGTCGCCCGTTGATGAGGTGGTACTCGTGTCGGGCGTCGCCGGCGTCACCGCCGAGCAGCGGTGAGCTGGCCATGCCCATCGACGAGTGATCCATCCCGCCGGACATGTCGCCCATCTCCATGCCGGCCGCCCGGATCCGCTCATACTCCGCTTCGGGTGTGGTTCCGGTGCCGTCGAGCCAGTCGTCGAGCACGACGACGTAGTCGACGTCGGCGGCAACGTGGTCGTCGGGGTCGTCGACGATCAACGGTGCGTACAACCCGCGCTCGAGCTGCAGACCGTGATGCGGATGGAACCAGTAGGTGCCCGAATGTGGCACCTCGAACCGGTACGTGAACGACTCGCCCGATTCGATGTCGGCCTGTGTGACACCAGGGACGCCGTCCATGGCGTTGACGATCGCTAGGCCGTGCCAATGCACCGATGTCGCCACAGGGAGCTGGTTGTCGAGAGTCACCTCCACCACGTCACCGACCGTCGCCCGCAGCGCACGGCCCGGCAGCACCCCGTCGTAGCCCCAAGTGGACACCTCGCGACCAGCCAGCTGCCACGTCATCGGGGCCGCCACGTAGTTCGCCGTGACCGACGCAGCGCCAGCCGGCGGCACCGAGGGCGCAGCTGGAGCGACCCCCGCTGTCGGGCCTCCCGAGCCACGCGGGCAACCGGTCATCACCCCCAACCCGGCGAGGGTCCCGACGGTCAAGAAGCGACGGCGACTCCACATGACTACTACATTACGTAGTAGTCACTCGGGTTGCAACGCTCAGTGAGGGCAGAGTGCGGCGACGATCCGTTCGATGTGGTGGAGCTGGTAGGCGCTGAACGCTGCCGTCACGGCGAGGCTGGCCCATAAGGCGACGATGTGGGCGCGGCGTGGGGTGGGCACGGGCGGTTCGAGCAGTGCGCCCATGCGGGCCGCGACGCCGAGCCCGGCGAACCCGGCGACGGTGGCGGGGCTGCTGTGCAGGGCGACTTTGCCGAGGGTGACGGCGACGAGCTCACGGTCGCCGCAGACTCGAGCGGCGGCTTCGTCGGCCCAGCGTTCGATGGAGTAGTTGACGCGGCGGGCGAGGGCGCGCAGCGGCGGCAGTGCGGCGGCGGCGAGTTCTGCGGTGAGCAGGTAGCGGTCGTGGCGGTATCGGGCGTGGGCTTGTTCGTGGGCGATGACGACTTGTTGTTCGTCGGGGTCGAGGAGTTCGACGAGGGCGGTGGAGATGACGATCTGGCCGGCACGGCCGGGCAGGGTGACCGCGTAGGGCTTGTGGCTGTGGGCGACGTGGATAGCGCTGGCGTGGTGGACGCGCAGTTGGCGGTGCTGGCGCAGCAATCTCGCGACCCGGACGATCCCGGTGGCGGTGAGGGCGAGGGCGGGCAGCCCGAGCCATGCGGGCACCGCTTGGTGGAGACCGATGACCTGGGCGCACCATTGGAACCCGATTCCGATGATCGGGACGTGCGCCAAGAAAGCGAGGGCCACGACGAGCAGGGTCGGCAGCGCGGCGATGACGACGATCACCAGCGCGATCGACACGAACCGCGCCGCGAGGCGAGGGGGCAGTCGGCGGTGCGCGGAGGTCGCCACCGCGGCAACGGCGATTGACACCAGCAGTGGCGCCATGAGGGCGGCGATCATGTTCGCTTCCCGGTGCGGCCAGTGCCGTCGAGCATCGATTTGACGGCTTTGAGTTCTCGGGCGGAGAGCGTGTCGATGAACTTGGCGAGCACCTGGGTGCGGTCCGACGATGAGTCGAGTAGTTCGCCGATGCGGCGCACGGCGAGCTCGGATTCGTCGATGGCGGCCTGGTAGGCGAAGGCCCGGCCGGCGGGGGTGCGGGTGACGAGCCCTTTCGCCTGGAGGCGGGTGAGGATCGTGGCGATGCTGGTGTAGGCGTAGCCGGCGTCGAGGCGTTCGTTGATCTCAGCGGGCAGTAAGGGCCCGTCGGCGGCCCACAGCACGTCGAGCACGTCGTGTTCCAACGCACCGTCGGGTCTGCGTGTCATCGATCCTCCTGTCGAACGAGTCAGCGGCGACGCCCGCTGACACCAACCCGTGAATATACTCTTACATGGTGTAGTTGCCCGGGTGGGCGCTGCCGCCCGCCCCGAAGCCTATGCCGACCTCCCGCCACTCTCGCCTCGTCCTGTTCGCCCTCACTTGCCTGGCGACGATCACCGCTGCCCTCGCTGTCGGGGTGTCGCCAGCGTCGGCACACAACACGCTGCTGTCGAGCGATCCCGCCGACGGCGCCGTCCTCGATGTCGCCCCCTCACAGGTCGTGTGGTCGTTCGACAACACGGTGCCGTTGGAGTCGATGACCGTCACCCTCATCGATGCCACCGGCGCGCGCAGCGAGCTGACCGGTTCCACGCACGGCCCGGCCGGTGACACCCAGGTCGTCACACCGCTTCCGGCGCTGTCGGGTGGGGTGTCGCTGCGGTGGCGTCTCGTCGGCCCCGACGGGCACCCGATCACGGGCCGCATCGACTTCACCGTCACTGCCGCGCCACCAACCACCGTCCCGGGGGCCGTCACACCAGGCGATGTCGCTGATGTCCCGCCGACCACGATCGCCGGCGAGAGCGCCGCCGTCACCGACGACGGCGACGGCGAGTACTCGACACCGTCATGGCTCCGGTGGACCCTGCGCTACGGTTCGTACCTGGCGGTCATGGCGATCGTCGGGATCCTGCTCACGAGCGCGACGGTGTGGCCCGCCGCCGGCACCCACCCATTGCTGCGACGCATCCTCAGTCGGGCCCTGTTCGCGACCGCACTGTTGGCGTTCGCGCAGTTGATGGTGGTCGCCTCCGACATTGCCGCCGCACCACCCTGGTCGGCGTTCGGTGATGTCGACCCGGCATTGGCGACCACCGCCGGCATGGCCTTCGCGATCCGGATCGTGCTAGCGCTCGCGATGTGGATCGTGCTCTTCGGATACGACGACATCCACCCCGACGTGTACTGGTCGGCGATCTCGATTCCTGCCCTCGGTCTGCTCGGGACGTGGGCGTTCGCCGGGCATTCGAGCTCGATGCGTTGGCCGACTGTCGGTGTGGTCACCGACGTCGGCCACCACGCCGCGGCAGCGGTGTGGATCGCGGGGCTGGCGATCGTCGGCTGGCTCGTCATCCCCAACCGGTCCCACGACGAGGTCGTCGCCGTCGTCCGCCGATTCTCCACTGTCGCCGCCGCCAGCGTCGCCGTCCTCGTTGCCACTGGGATCGCCCAAAGCGTCCGCCTCGTCGGCAGCCCCGCCGACCTCCTCGCCGCCGACCACGGCCGCTACCTAGCGGTCAAGCTGGCGATCCTCGCCGGCATGCTCGGCCTCGCCAACGTCAACCGCCGCCGCGTCGAGCGCCAACTCGACGACCCCGACACCCTCCACCACCATGTCGGCCCCTTGCGCCAGGCGATGCTCGCCGAGTTCGCCATCGGCCTCGTGATCATCGGCGTCACCGCCGCCATGGTCGTATCCCCACCAGCGACCAGCGACACCGCTGCACCGACCGACCAACCACCGGTATACTACACGACGTAGTAGTCAGCTTCCCTCGAAAGGACCCCCATGTCGAAGCGTCGCCTCCTGGTCGCACCCATTGCCGCCACCCTCGCCCTCACTCTCGCCGCCTGCGGCTCCGACGACGACGCGTCGTCGGTCGACACCACCCCGGCGGCAGCCACCGATCCGGCCGGTGAGCAAGGGGAGGTCGTGTTGAACGACGCCGACGTCGAGTTCGCCCAAGGGATGATCGCCCACCACGAGCAGGCCATCGAGATGTCCGAGATCGCGCTCGACCCGAACCGTTCCGCCGGGGCGGAGGTGATTGACCTCGCCACCCGCATCCAAGCCGCGCAGGAACCCGAGATCGAGCAGATGACCGCGTGGCTCACCGCTGCCGGCGAGCCGCTCACGATGGACATGTCCGAAGGACATGACATGTCCGACATGGATGGCATGATGACCGCCGAGCAGATGGACGCTCTCGCCGCCGCTACCGGCGCGGACTTCGATCAGATGTGGCTGGAGATGATGATCGCCCACCATGAAGGCGCGATCAGTCAGTCCGAGACGGTCAAGGCCAACGGCTCGAACCCTGACGTACTTGCCCTCGCCGACCAGATCATCACCGCCCAGCAGGCCGAGATCGCCGAGATGCAAACGCTCCTAGGGAGCTGAGCACAACGACGGGCGATGGGCTGACAAGGCTGCCGTCGCACTTCATCTGGTAGCAGCAAGAGACGGGCGCCGCACATGCGGCGCCCGTCTCTGCTTCTACCGACAGGAGATCCCATTGACCCGCTCACGTGCCATGCTCGACACCGCCCCCAGCGAGATCGGCTTCACACCGGAAACGCTCGCAGCGTGTATCGACGCTTGTTTCGAGTGCGCCCAGACATGCGTTGCCTGCGCCGACGCCTGCCTCGCCGAACCCGCCGTGGACACGCTCCGACGCTGCATCTCCCGTGACCTCAACTGCGCCGACATCTGCAACGCCACCGGCCGGATCCTCAGCCGCCAGACGAACTACGACGCCGCGATGACCCGCGTCGCGCTCGAGGCCTGCGCCGAGGCATGCCGGCTGTGCGTCGAAGAATGTGAACACCACGGCGACCACATGACCCTCTGTGCGATCTGCGCACAAGCGTGCCGGACCTGCGAACAGGCATGCCGAACGCGGCTCGACAGCATGACACCGACCGACTGACACGACAGCGGCCAGAGGAACCGTCTGGTGCAAAATACCCCATGGGGGTATAGGCTACTGGTCAATCAGGAGGTCCGATGACTACACATCAGCACCACGCCGCCGGTCACCCCACGCCGCCGGCCGCTCAGCACGACGACGCCGCTGCGCACCATGGCGAACATGGCGGCCACGACAAGCACGCCGGGCACGATCCGGAGATGTTCCGTCGCCGGTTCTGGGCCAGCCTGGCCTTGACGGTCCCGTTGGTGGTGACGAGCCACATGGTGATGGACTGGTTCGGTTACGAGCTCGACTTGCCGTTGATGGAGTGGTACGGGCCGGTGCTCGGCTCGATCGTGTTCTGGTGGGGTGGCTGGCCGTTCCTCGCTGGCGGCGTCGCTGAGATCCGCGATCGACGCCCGGGGATGATGCTGCTGATCTCGATGGCGATCGTCGTCGCCTACACCACATCGATGGCGACCAGCCTCGATGTGCTCGACCTCGAGTTCTGGTGGGAGCTCGCCGCGCTCGTGACGATCATGCTGCTCGGCCATTGGCAGGAGATGAAGGCGATCGGCCAAGCCCGTAACGCGCTCGACGCCCTCGCAGCGCTGCTCCCCGACGACGCCGAAGTCGTCGATGGCGACCAGGTCCTCACCGTGCCGGTCGGCCAGCTGGAGCTCGGTGACGTCGTGCTGGTGCGCCCCGGTGCCCGGGTACCCGCTGACGGGACGATCGTCGCCGGCGCCGCCGAGCTCGACGAGTCGATGATCACGGGGGAGTCCAAACCCGTTGCCCGCACGATCGGTGACCGTGTCGTCGCCGGCACGGTGTCGACCGACAGCTCGCTGCGCGTGAGGGTCGACGCAGTCGGCGACGACACCACGCTCGCGGGCATTCAACGTCTCGTCGCTGACGCGCAGGCCAGCCAGAGCCGAGCCCAAGTGCTCGCCGACCGGTTCGCCGCGCTGCTGTTCTACGTCGCCGTCGCCGCAGGTGTCGTCACCTTCGTCGTCTGGTGGGCGATCGGCGACCTCGACGCGGCGATCACCAACACCGTCACCGTCCTCGTCATCGCCTGCCCGCACGCCTTGGGGCTCGCCATCCCGCTCGTGATCGCCCTCTCGACGGCGGTATCGGCTCGCGCCGGCATCCTCGTCAAGGACCGTCTCGCGTTGGAACGGATGCGTTCGATCGACACGGTCCTGTTCGACAAGACAGGCACCCTCACCAAAGGCGCCCACATCGTGCGCGATGTCGCCGGGACGAACGATGTCGACGAGGCGATGGTCTTGCGGTACGCGGCAGCGGTCGAATCTGACAGCGAACATCCCCTTGCACGCGCCATCGTCACCGCCGCAGCCGGTCAGGACCTTCCGACCGCCACGGGGTTCCGGGCGATTACCGGACGCGGTGTCTCGGCCGATATCGACGGCACCGCCTACACCGTTGGCGGGCCGGCCCTGCTTCGCCAGCGCAACCTCCATGTACCCGATGAACTTGCCCCCCAGGTCCGCGACTGGGAACCGCGCGGCGCTGCCGTGCTCTACCTCGCCGCCGACGACCAGATCATCGGAGCACTCGCTCTCGAGGACGAGATCCGGCCCGAAGCCCGCGACGCTGTCGCCGAACTTCGCTCGCTCGGCGTGGACGTGGCGATGATCACCGGCGACGCCCGACAGGTCGCCAACGCCGTTGGACGCGACCTCGGCATCGACGACGTCTTCGCCGAAGTCCTCCCCGAGGACAAGGACCAAGCCGTTGTCGAGCTGCAACGCCGCGGCACCACCGTCGCCATGGTGGGCGACGGCGTCAACGACGCGCCCGCCCTCGCACGAGCCGACGTCGGCCTCGCCATCGGCGCCGGCACCGACGTCGCCATCGAATCCGCCGGTGTCGTCCTCGCTTCCAGCGACCCACGAAGCGTCGCCGCCGTCATCCGCCTGTCACGGGCAAGCTACCGCAAGATGATCCAGAACCTGGCCTGGGCTGCCGGCTACAACATCGTCGCCATCCCCCTCGCCGCCGGCGTACTCGCGTGGGCCGGCCTCACCCTCTCACCGGCGATCGGCGCCATTCTGATGAGCGTCTCCACCATCATCGTCGCCCTCAACGCCCAAACCCTCCGGCGAGTGAAGCTCACACACGACGGTCCCTGAACGAGCACACGGCACCGAAGAGGTGGGTTGGATACCCGGGTAGGGTATATTACTGTGCACGTACTGTCGTGAAGTACATGACCGACGAGCAACCAGGAGGAACGATCATGTCGAGCATCGAGTACACGGTGAAGGGGATGACCTGCGGCCACTGCGCCGCAGCGGTCACCGAAGAGGTGAGCAAGATCGCCGGCGTCCGCGACGTGACCGTCGAGGTCGCCGCCGGCCGAATGGTCGTCGACGCCGACGCCACGGTGACCTACGAACTGATCCGACAAGCGGTCGAGGAAGCCGGCTACGAGTTCGTGGGTCGCTGACCCCGAACATTCGCCCGGACTCGAGAACCGATACACGAAACGAGGATGCAATGGCCGGCTACACCCACAGCAAAGACGAACACCAAAAGCGCCTGCGCCGCATCGAGGGACAGATCCGCGGGCTGCAACGCATGATCGACGAGGACAAGTACTGCATCGACATCTTGACCCAGGTGTCGTCAGTGACGAGAGCGTTGCAATCGTTTTCCCTGGTACTCCTCGACGAACACTTGGCCGGTTGTGTCGTGGAAGCCGCAGCGCAGGGCGGCCCCGAGGCCGACGCCAAGGTCCGCGAGGCCTCCGAAGCGATCGCCCGTCTCGTGCGCTCCTGAAACGCCCGACGAGCCCCACCCAAAGGTCCACTCATCATGCGCACCCCTGTGAAGCTCGCTGCATTCACCGCCACCGTGCTGGTCGTGTTCGGCGCCGCGTTCGGAGTCGGCGCTGTCGTCGGCAGCCCGATCGCCCCGGCCAACCCCACCGACCACGGCACCACCGTCGACGACCACTCCGACAAGGGGCACACCCCATGATCACCCATCGACACATACCGCAACAACCATCGCATGGGAGCCACCAATGACGATCGAACCCGGCTCGACCCTGCTTCCGATCGAACCAGACGGACGGACAAGCGAACTGGAGTTGCTGATCGGCGGGATGACCTGCGCGAGTTGTGCGAGTCGCATCGAGAAGCGACTGAACAAGCTCGACGGTGTGCACGCCACGGTCAACTACGCAACCGAGAAGGCAAAGGTCACCTTCGACAACGATCAGCTCGGCGCCGACGACTTCATCGCAGCCGTCGAGGCCGCCGGCTACGCCGCCACACTCCCGGCGCCGCGCCACGCCGGCAGCGACAACGGTCCGGACATCTCCGAGGACGATCCGACCGCGGAGCTCCGGCACCGGGTGGTGATCAGCGCGCTGTTGAGCGGTCCCATCATCGCCATGGCAATGCTCCCAGCACTCCAGTTCACCTACTGGCAGTGGTTGAGCTTTGCGTTGGCCGGGCCGGTGCTGTTCTGGGCCGGGGCGCCGTTCCACCGTGCTGCGTGGGCGAACCTCAAGCACGGCGCCGCGACGATGGACACCCTGATCTCGATGGGAACGCTCGCCGCCTACGCCTGGTCGACCTATGCGTTGTTCCTCGGCACCGCAGGCCAGCCGGGCATGACCCACCCGTTCGAGCTGACCGTGTCACGGATGAAAGGGACCGCGAACATCTATCTCGAGGTGGCCGCCGGGGTGATCACCTTCATCCTCCTCGGTCGCTACTTCGAAGCTCGATCCAAACGGCGCGCCGGCGCCGCCCTCCGTGCGCTGCTCGAGCTGGGAGCCAAGGACGTCACCGTTCTTCGCGATGGCCGCGAGTCACGGATCCCGATCGAACAGCTCGCAGTCGGCGACGTGTTCGTCGTGCGTCCCGGCGAGAAGATCGCCACCGACGGCACCGTCACCGACGGCACCACTGCGGTCGACATGAGCATGCTCACCGGCGAGTCCGTCCCGGTCGAGGTCGGCCCCGGCGACCGGGTGGTCGGCGCAACCGTAAACGCCGGCGGCCGGCTGCATGTGCGGGCCACCCGCATCGGTGCCGACACCCAACTCGCCCAAATGGCCAAGCTCGTCGAGGACGCCCAAAACGGCAAAGCCCAGATCCAACGCCTCGCCGACAGGATCTCGGGCGTGTTCGTGCCCGTCGTCGTCGTCATCGCCGCCGCCACCCTCGGCTTCTGGCTCGGCACCGGTGAACCGGCCAGCATCGCGTTCACCGCAGCGGTCGCGGTGCTGATCATCGCCTGCCCGTGCGCGCTCGGCCTCGCCACCCCAACCGCGCTGCTCGTCGGCACCGGACGAGGTGCGCAGCTCGGCATCCTCATCAAGGGCCCCGAAGTCCTCGAAAGCACCCGGCGGATCGACACCATCGTGCTCGACAAGACCGGCACCGTCACGACCGGCAAGATGGCGCTCCTCGACGTCGTCACCGCCGACGGTGTCGACCGAGCCGAGCTGCTGCGCCTCGCCGGAGCACTCGAACACGCGTCGGAACACCCGATCGCTCAAGCCATCGCCGCCGGCGCCATCGACGAGATCGGTGACCTGCCCGACGTCGAGGATTTCCGCAACCTCGAAGGTCTCGGTGTGCAGGGCATCGTCGACGGCCACGCCGTGCTCGTCGGCCGTACCCGGCTCCTCCAAGACTGGTCGCAGCACCTGTCGGCCGAACTCGAGCAAGCCAAGCTCGACGCCGAACGGCACGGCCGCACGGCCGTCGTGGTGGGCTGGGACGCCAGCGCGCGAGGCGTGCTCGTCGTTGCCGACGCCGTGAAACCGACCAGCGCCGAAGCGATCAGTCAACTCCGCCGGCTCGGCCTCACGCCCATCCTGCTCACCGGTGACAACACCGCCGTCGCCCACGCCGTCGCTTCCGAGGTCGGCATCGACGAAGTCATCGCCGAAGTCCTGCCCGCCGAGAAAGTCGACGTCGTCAAGCGCCTGCAAGCAGACGGACGGGCTGTAGCGATGGTCGGAGACGGCGTCAACGACGCCGCCGCCCTCGCCCAGGCCGACCTCGGGCTCAGCATGGGCACGGGCACCGACGTCGCCATCGAAGCGAGTGATCTCACCCTCGTCAGCGGCGACCTCCGAGCCGCAGCCGACGCCATCCGGCTGTCACGTCGCACGCTGCGCATCATCAAGCAGAACCTCGTCTGGGCGTTCGGCTACAACACCGCAGCGCTCCCACTCGCTGCCGCCGGGCTGTTGAACCCGATGATCGCCGGCGCCGCCATGGCCTTCTCATCCGTGTCCGTCGTGGCAAACAGCCTCCGCCTCCGACAGTTCCAGTCGATCAACCCCCGTCGACGAACCGGCGAGGTCAACCGCACCGGCTCCGAGTGCTCGCCCAGCGCACATCGGCTGACCGAACGCCCACGGTTGAACGCACGCAGGCACTCTGCCTGACCTTCGGGTTGCGTCCCGAAGGTCAATCGTGTTCGCGTTCTGTTCGCGCTCCGCGCTCCGAACAACGTCAGAGGCCCTGCCCGGCGATCCGGAAAGGGCCTCTGAACTGGTTCTTTTCTTGGTGG